>Ga0065711_1034625_pt1 | contig 23480 bp, 13 predicted proteins | sample Hoacrofraction12_FD_59098 | JGI IMG/M metagenome (GOLD analysis project Ga0065711, IMG submission 59098) | Hoatzin crop microbial communities from Cojedes, Venezuela - Epithelial fraction 12 v2 (version 2) | ecosystem: Host-associated > Birds > Digestive system > Esophagus > Crop | place...
GGGGGCTGGGGTCTCCTCTCTCTCTCTCGGCGCTTTTTGCCGCCTCGCCGCTGCGGTTTTGCCACTGGAGAAAGGGTCCCTCGGCGCGAGCCTCTGCTCCAGAGCCCTTCGCCTTCAGTAGCGAAATATCGTCTCTTCTACTCCAGTATTGAATCTACTTTCCTAGCTTCTTTTTGACTCCTAATGCTTTCTAACAGAGCTTTAAAAACTTCAGCAACCCCTACTGAAATGTTCTTCTAGTTCCAGATCATGATCTGCCAAGCCCTAAACTTCCCTCTTAATTCCCTTACATGTTTGCATGTTGCCTTTTCAGAAAGTGAACATTTTCCCCATAGGCTTCACTGCAAGTGGCATATAGGAAGAAAAATTTAGCCTATCTATAATTGATAGCACAGTTGTTCTTGGAGGTATCATAAGTTGTCCTTGTAGTAAGTAGAGAGTAGGGAGTAGCTCTGTCATTGCTGCAATTGCTATAACAAAGCACTGTAAAATCTCTTGAACTAGTACCCTTTCATGGGGACCACTTTTATGTCTGGAAACACCCCTTGCGGTCAAGACCCAGATCCAGCCACATTTTTTGGCTATTTCTTGATAGTCACTCTTGTATTTACAACAGAGTTCTTAACCTTCATAAACTGATTTTTGGTGCCCTAGACTGAAAATATCACCCTTCATTTGATCTGTTGTGATGTGAAGTAACATGCCTGGAATGTGGTGGTTCCCTCTGAGCCCTGCTTCTTGCTATAGCTTCACCTGACTGTATCAGGGATTTTGAGTTTCCTGGAGGCAACTGGTACTGACTGGTTTCCTCAGTACAGAAGAATCTCTGCAGAACCTTTGGCTATCAGTGACTCCCGCAGCTTTTTATGTGAGACATCAGAGAAATCTGCATCTACACAGCAGTCAGAAATTGTTTGTCTTTGAGCAAAGTGAACCATTGGAATGGGCTGCCCAGCGAGCTGGTTGAGTCACCATCCCTTAAGGTGTTTAAAAAACGTGTAGATATGGCACTTTGGGATGTGGTTTAGTAGGCATGGTGTTGTTGGGTGGATGGTTGGACTTGATGATCTTAGAGGTCTTTTCCAACTGATGATTCTATGATTCTAAGACTAGATAGCTCCAGCAGTTGTATTTGTAGATGTGGAGGTTTTAAGTCTGGTGTACACTGCACGTACACAAATTAATAAGCTGTACTTACCAGATTTTCTAGGTATGCAGAAATCAGCTTTATGACTATATATGTTACAGCTTGCATTGTGAAATAATGAGCCTAACAAGTCCAGGAACTCTGATAGAGCAAGGCAAAGGCGCATTAGTTTTTTACTCGAAGAACTAAGAACTACTGCATTACTAGGTGGCAAATGCACTGCCTCAAACTCACAGCACATTGGTGCTGAAAGTATGCCAAAGAATTATACTAATTAGACTGAAAGCTTTAAACATATTCTCCATAATATTTAACATAATTTCCTACAACAGCATGCTGTAACTTTTCTTCTTCCAGACACAGAATTTATATGCTGGTTTCCTCAATTCCTCATTCATTAAACCCAAGCAATACTGTTTTTATCAGGTATTGTTGCAAAACCTTTTATTCAGCCTTCTCCAAAGGCTCTGTAAAGAGATTTTGAAATTTTTGTTTATTGCATAGTGGTCTCTCAGTCATTTTTCTTTCACTCTTTAGAAGATGAAGTGATTCAGTGACCTTCCCCCCATTTACATTAAAAGTAGCTTTCTGTTAAAAACAGAATTCTTCAAGAGAAGTTAATTTTCTTCGTGTTAGCCTGTGAATATTTAAAGCATTGCCCTTGACCAAGAGTTAGCAGTGAAGGTAGCAAAGGGTGTGATCACAGCCTTTGGAGCAGCAGAAGTAGCAGATTACAGAGCATCGCTACTAGTAGAATGTAGTCTGGTATTCTGCTATAATGTTAATGCCATTAGAAGAAACAATGACATACCCTCATCTTGAGTTGTACACTTGATTCTAGTCATTCAGTCTCCAGAAAGATAGAGCAGAAATAGCATAAAATGAAGTTAATTTTAAGTTAGGAGATGAAAAAATATTTAAAGACTTAGATATGGAAAGAGATTTGAAAAGATTAGGGCTATATCATTTAGGGAAAAGATTAACAGGGAGCATGATAAAGATGTTATTTATGAAATAACGAACTGTATGAAAATGGAACAGAATTCTGTTTGTCTTTCAGTGTATTACAAAACTAATGGACACATGGTAGAACTAGAAGCACTTTAAATTGTAAAATAAAAGTATGTTTAAACAACATATAATTAGTGTGCAAAACACACTTAAAATACATGCTTTACAGCCTACCACTTCAAGCAAAAAAATATGTGTGGGGCAAATAAAATTTCCATATCAAAAAGACTGCCTGAATTCTGGTTCAGATTTGCCCAAGAATAAAACTTGTCTAAGACTTTAACTAGTCATGCATTATTGAAGACTGAGAAAGGTTCCATCCTGACTTTAGCGTGATCAGGCTTGGATCCTCAGTGCATAATTGTTATGGTTTGGCTGCGGCCAGCAACAAAAGGGCCACGTGGGCACCCCTCCCCCCGCCGGGGTGCGGAGGAGAATGGAAAGAAACAGGCAGAAACTGGTGGGTCGGGATAAGGGCAGTTTAAAAGAACAGCAAACACAGGGAAACAGTAACAACAAGATACAGATAAGGGGAAAACACAACACAAACCGCACAACCCAGAGAGCCGCTCTCCCAGACCGGACTGGCACCGCGCACTCCCGAGCCGCGAGCTGTGAGTGATTTCCCGCCGCCCAGCTCCCCCCACCGGAACCCAGCATGATGGCACATGGTATGGAATACCCTGCTCTGTTTGGCCAGGTGGGGTCAGCCCTCCCGTCTGTGCCCCTTCCTGGATTCCAGTGAAAATTAACCCTGTTCTGGCCAAAACCAGGACAATAATAAACATGATTGCTAGGCAGAAAAATTTAGATCTAAAATGGGAACCTGGTACATTTTCAGTGAGAACATGATACATATGCTAATGTGGACTGCGAACTAGATCTGCTGACACAAAGATCCTCTTTGAGCCTTATATTTCCATACTTTCTTTGAAGAAATGTACTAAAGTGAAATAAATGAGTAATCTTTTTATTTTCCTAATGTAGTTTTTAGGGCTGAAAGGGATCTCAAGAGGTCATATAGAGCATTTAGGGCAGCATTAACTGTCTCTATGTCATCTTTGTCTGTCTAGAACTACTACACTGCAAAATTGTCATAAGTCCACAATGTCATACCATTGTAAATAAGCAGATATTAGACTTGTAAATGACTAGTAAGGCCTTATTTTAACAAAGATGTCCAGTTTATTCTGCTTTTAAAGTGAATGAACTCTTTCCAGAGACCCTGGTAGAAGGTAAACAGAGTGATCAGAACCTTAAAAAACATGGCCTATATGGAAAAATAGTTGTTGTGAATTACTGTTATTTAGTCTAAAACCAGAAATATGTCATAAGTCTATAATAGCTATTTTTAGAGAGTTTAAAGGTTGGTTTGAAAAAGGAGAGAGTGTTACATATGAAATTTCAATTATTTTTATTTAAGTTATATATATATTATAATGTTCATTGTCAGACAAGTCTCATAGTAGTAGAAATGCCCTGCCTTACTAGTGTATGAAAATCACAGAGATTTCAAAGCAAAACAATGAAGTATCATATTTATTAGTTTAATTGAATTGCCATTTTATGTGACTAAATAATAGTGTTATAAACCACAGATGAATCAGTCAAGACAGGCAGATTAATTATTTTCCACAAACAAATAAGCATTTGAAATGGATAACACACAATGAAAATATTATATAAAAACCTTTTAGAAATAATCATAAAAACAAATTGAATTTCAGAATCTGTGTTTTTTAAGCTGGCGAATTGTGCTGATGTTAAAACATATTTTCATATTGGGTTTCAGATTCTGAGAATAAAAATTATTCCTCTGAAACCAAAAACGTCTCATTCTTCTTTATCAAGGTGAGAAAACTTTTGCATTTCCACTGGTGCCTGTTAGCATTCTGGTTTAATTATAAAATAGCTTTGTAATCTGTTAGCGTTCTGTTTTAATTATAAAATAGCTTTGTAATCCTCTAACAAAGATCACAGTACCAAGTACCTCATATCGTGTTGACAGCATTTAAACAGAACTGCCTGTCGACTAGTTCTTTCTGGACATTATCATTAAAAATGGATATTTCCAGTTCTGACATAATTGTATGCTCACAAAAATGGTAGTACAGATTTCTTAAAGAAAGAAAAAAGAAAGGTTAATGAAAATACATTAAATCACTAGTTCCTCCACAAAAGACAATTCTATAACAGTTTTACAAGCAATACTATCATCTATTGAATTCCAGCATATAATACTTGATGTGAAGAGAAAGTAAATTACTTACTTTGGATCGTTTGATTATTTCAGTATCTGAAGACAGTAATTCAATATCTTTGGTGAGCTTATTTTCTAACTGTAAATTAAGGACTTAAAAACAACTAAATCCATTATTTGTTACACGTTGTGGGTTGGAAATGCTTCACTCTGGTGTTCTAAAAGCTGGGTGTTTCGTTTAACAGAGAAATATGGTCTATGATCAATAGCAGTCAAGGAAAGTAAGCACCAGTGGAAACTTCCCTATGAATCCTGTTTTATGATACAATCAATTGCTGTGCTGTATAGCTTGTTTTTTCCCCTTTAAATATATTAGTAAATGGATACTTTAGAAGATGAAAGCTGGTGGAAGTTAAAAAAGATGAATCTTCCACTGAGCACACTAACCCTGGAAATGAAAATATCACAATTATCTTTCCTGTCTTCCCTTTCTTTTGTCAGCTTTCATCACTTTGAACTGATTCTGAACTTCTATTATTAAAGTACTTCAGTTACAGCATTCCACTTTTTTATGCTTATTCCATGTTTTTTGCTTCAAGAAATTAAAAACATATTCATGCAAAGCTCATAGAAGATAAATTTGTTTTAATTTAAATTAATAGATACGCAGTAAATTCAGAAGTTCACATTGCTGCTGGACAAGAAATAATTCTTAGATGTCTATTTAAGCTACCATGGGTCGAGATATTTCTCTTCATCAGCTGAGTTAGGATATCTGATCAACGTGCATGCTCAGTGCCCTTAGCAAATATGATTTGACTTAACTCACAAATTAACTATGTGATTTAACTTAACTCACAACCTACATCAAGCAAGACAGTAGGTGATAAAAAGTCCATGCATTTCTGGGCATAAGCTGAGTGCATATGCTGGGATATTAAACTACCAGCCTTGTTACAAACTACCATGTATCACCCAACTAAGCGAGAGGGCAGGACACTACTGCTCACAGGTCTCTTGACTACCAGTTCTGAAGACAGAACTTAGTCCAATTTCAATTTTCATTCTTCCTCTTCCAGGTTTCCCACCACATCCCAAGCCTCCCTAAGGAAAAAACCTTTAAAAACTTCCTGCCTAAGAAGGAAGTCTGATGGGTTTGACAGCCATACAACCCTACTGCCCTCAGAATGCAGAGCCAGGACTTCCCCAGAGAGCAGTCCCTGAATCTACAGCACGGTCCTGAACATGACTAGTTGATGGCAACCTCATTATCTTCAGTGCGAACTGGAAAGTCCACATCTTTGACCCTCATTTTCCCACAACAGCAATACGTAACAAGGACAATACATAATAAATTACATTGGAACCAAAGGAGGACGAAAAGAAGAAAAATGATATATTCTGTGGGTATAAGGAAGCATTGACAATTATAGTGGTGGGAACCATATGAATGAGCTTATAGCAAATAAACTCTCTCTACCCTGCTTTTTTTCTCAAGCTGGAACAACTGTTCTCTTCCAACCTACTCAGCAGCTAAAGGCACATGAATTATTTTTGCCTATCTGCAGTGCTTTTCATCTATGACCCATTTGCACATTTTCTCTTCTAAATCTCACTTTAATACCTTCTACTTCTCTTTAGCTGGTGATTGACATAGCCCTTAAAGTGTTTTGTGACAGTAATATAAGAATGCTGTATAAAATGAAATTGTTTTGTACTAGCCCATGGAAATATAATTTAGATCAATAGCTGATGACTGGGTTTTCTTCTCAAACTGATTTATGTGTTGCAAACAAGATGCATATGCTGAAGAATTAGTTACTTAGGGACAGTAATAAAAGAAATACATATAGTTACAAGAAACGTCACATGTATACTAGTAAAAGGAGAGGCTTAAGTCCTTCATGTTGTTGTATACTGGCAAGGGCATCCACAAGCTATGAGACATTTGTTGAAGAGCCCTGCTGAGTAGGGAAAAACAGAGAAACAGAAAAAATTACCTTGTGAATCTGAATCTTCAAAGCAATGCCCAAATCAAAATGACCACAAACAACTGATAAAATCACAGTATGTTTCAGGAATTTATAATCTTCTGAAAACGTCCTAAAAGTTTCGTATATTCTAATAAGGACTGGTTTGGTTAAAAAGTCCTCCATGTTTAAGCCCTATCTAAGCCTTATTGGAAGTGCTTATCAATTTATAATTTTCTAGTCCCTTAAGCATATAGCTGTCTATTGACAAAGCTGAGGATATCTGAAGTTCTGAAGAACTTACTCTTAGGATCCACAGGGAGAGTTTAGAAGAAGCAAAGATCAGCACTGCATTGATCATATTCAGCTGTAGGTCTAGTTCCAGGTGTTTCAGACCTCAATATATGGCACTGCCATATATAGACTCCTACAACCTTAAAATGTGAGAAAGTGTTCAGCTTTGGGAAGAATAATTATGGTGATCTCTTGGTCCCTCAGAAGTCCATGTGCATGCAACACTTAAGAAAGCTGAAGTCAAGTATTTATTTTGCTCTTGATCAGATTCATCTTTGGTTGTAAAGTTGTCTTATGGGACGTAGGTTTTGGAGCACTTCAGATGTCTGAAATAAAACATTGATCACATGTTTTTTTTCCACATTAGAGAGTATGCATTTTCTGTGTGAATCCTTGGAAGGTTGTTGAATGCTGTCTTGCATTGCTGTACATACTCCATTTTCTGGTCAGTCAGGGTCAACAACTCCTGTGCTGGCCTCTACACATATGTTTGTGTGAAGTAATTGTTTTGGGAGATCAGGTAGAATCATACGATCATAGAATTCTTTGCGTTGGAAGGGACCTGTAGAGGTCATCTAGCCCAACCCCTATGCAGCAAGCAGGGACGTCTTCATCTAGATCAGGTAGCTCAGAGTCCCATCCCACCTGACTTTGAACGTTTCCAGGGATGGGGCCTCCACTGCCTCTCTGAACAACTTATTCCACCATTTAAACACCCTCATGGTAAAAAAATTCTTCCTAATATCTAGTCTAAACCTACCCTCCCTTAGCTTAAAACTATTACTCACTGTCCTATCACAACAAGTCTTGCTAAAAAGATTTTCCCCATCTGTCCTATAGACCCCCTTCAGGTACTGAAAGGCTGCTATAAAGTCTCCCCATAGCCTTCTCTTCTGCAGGCTGAACAACCCCAAATATCTCAGCCTGTCATAGAATCATAGGTCAGAAAAGACCTCTAAGATCATCAAGTCCAACCATCCACCCAACACTACCATGCCTACTAAACCATATCCCAAAATGCCACATCTATACATTATTTGAACCCCTCCAGGGATGGTGACTCCACCACTGCCCTGGGCAGCCTGTTCCAATGCCTGACCACTCTTTCAGTAGAGAAATTTTTCTAATGTCCAATCTAAACCTCCCCTGACATAACTTGAGGCCATTGCCTCTCATCCTATCACTAGTTACCTGGGAGAAGAGAGCATCACCTGCCTCGCTACAACCTCCTTTCAGGTAGCTGTAGAGAGTAATAAGGTCCCCCTTCTGACTCCTCTTATCCAGACTAAACAGCCTCAGTTCCCTCAGCCACTCCTCAGAAGACTTGTTCTCTAGACCCTTCACCAGCCTCGTTTCTCTTCTGTCCTCGTAGGAGAGGTGCTCCAGTCCTCTGATCATTTTTGTTGCACTCCTCTGGACCCGCTCCCATAGGTCCATGTCCTTGTTTTCTTTTCCTCAGAGTCTTTTTGCAGATTGAAAATACTCACTAGATGACAAAAAAAATGCTCCTCTTCCTGTTTAAGACATTCTTCTGGGAAATAGGTTGCCAAAATTCAATGTTGCTTTATCATGTACAATTTATTGAAGGAGGCAGAGCAAAATTAATAGGAATGATTGAAAAGAAAATGGAGCCCTGGAACTGCCCTGGGAAAAGCAAGCTTCTGAGATGTGGGAGGTCTCACAGCAAATCTCTGCTGTGAATCAGGCAGAAAGGCATTTTACTGAGTAAAATATCAATTGGAATATGCTTAGGAGTATGCAAAATTTAAAAATTTATTTTTCAGTGCAATTAACTTCCCTTCAATATGTGTAGTCTTTTTGTAAAGGTGTCAAAATATAATTGTATTGGTTTTGCATGGCAAAATTTTGGTAGCGGAGAAGCTACAGGGGTGGCTTCTGTGAGAAGCTGCCAGAAGCTTCCCCCATGTCCGACTAAGTCAATAATGTCAGCCAGGTCCAAGACAGACCTGCTGCTGGCTAAGGCTGAGCCAATCAACGAAGGTGGTAGTGCCTCTGTGATAACATAGTTAAGAAGGGGAAAAAGCTTCTGTACAACAGCAGTGGGAAGAGAGGATTGAGAATATGTGAGAGCAACAACTGTGCAGACACCAAGGTCAGTGAAGAAGGAGAGGGGAGGAGGTGCTCCAGGCACCAGAGCAGAGATTCCCCTGCAGCCTGTGGAGAAGACCATGGTGAGACAGGCTGTCGCCTGCAGCCCATGGAGGTCCACAGTGGAGCAGATATCCATCGGAAGCTCGAGGAGGACCCCATGCCGAAACAGGTGGATGCCCAAAGGAGGCTGTGAACCCATGGAAAGTCTGTGATGGAGCAGGCCCCTGGTAGGACCTGTAGACCCGTGGACAGAGGAGCGCACCCTGGAGTGGGCTTGCTGGCAGGACTTGTGACCCCATGGGGGACCCACATTGGAGCAATCTGTTCCTGAAGGACTGCACCCCGTGGAACGGACCCATGCTGGGGAAGTTTGTGAAGAACTGCAGCCTGTGGGAAGGACCCACACTAGAGCAGTTCACAAAGGACAGTGTCCTGTGGGAGACACCCCACCCTGGAGCAGGGGAAGAGCGTGGGAAGTCCTCCCCCTCAGGAGGAAGCAGCAGCAGAGACAACATGTGATGAATTGCCCACCACCCCCATTCCCCATCTGCCTGCGCTGCTCAGGGCAAAGAGGTAGAGAAAACTGGGAGTAAAATTGAGCCTGGCAAAGGGAGGGGGGGAAGGTGTTTTAGGATTTGGTTTTATTTCTCATTGCCTTAGTCTGATTTGATTGGTAATAAATTTAATTAATTTTCCCAAATCAGGACTGTTTTGCCTGTTGGAGTGGGAGACTGATCGGAAGTAACGATGTAATCTCAATATGAGTATGGTCGTTCTCCTTTATTAGTCAGCAAAACAGGGTTTATATAGGCAAAGCAATGACAACCTCTAATTGGTTAGATACCCTTAACCATATATGGGCAAAATTGCTATAACTCTCTGTGATTGGTGCAGAGCGTCATCTCGATGCGGAAGCGACGATGTGGCAGGAAGCGGTGATGTGGCAGGAAGCGGCGACGTGGAAGTCCCCCTGCGCCAGCGTTCCGTGTTCGCCACTTCACTTTTGCAGCAGTGTTCTGTGTTCGCTGCTTTCAAGGCCTATCTCTGATACAAAGCCTGGGTTGCTCAACGGCACCAAACTATGTCCCCTCTAGTCCAGCCAGGACTCCACGTTTGCCCATGACAGTAATTGGTGAGTGATCTCTCACTGTTCTTATCTCTATCCAGAAGCCTTTCATTATAAACTTTATCTCCTCAGTCCAACTGAGGAGGAGGCGTAATAGAGAAGCTTTGTGGGCACCTGGTGTCCAGCCAGGCTCAACCTACCACAATAATGTGTCAGTGTTTCAAGTGTTTTCTTCATTTGTATTTAGAATATTTCAGTATTTCATATGCTTTCTTATTTTTTATTTATGAAAAGGATTTACTGAATTTAACCCTAGTGTGTAGATAATTTCACACAATGTAACTGCAGTCCATAGATGTTCTGCGTAAAGCACAGAGTATAGTTCTCCCAAGGAACAGATAACGTGGCTGAAGTACACTAAACTTCATCCTCTGAGGCATGTTTAATAGTTTTTGCAGTCATAAAAAGCTCAGAGCAATATCTGTTATGAATAGGATCAAGAAGTAGTCAGAAAAACCAACTGGCAATTGAATAATTCTGCAGTGGAAGATGGAAATGTCATAAAGTACAGACAGCGAAAAAAGAGCATCAACAAACTCAACAGTCAGTAAATCTGATAAGATATTTTGAAATCTTTTTCATTAACACATAGTATCTGTGCCAGCATGAATTAGCCCCATTTTATGCAGATTTGGCTATGTTCTCCTAGACATCATATTCTTATATTCACTTTTTATAAATTATTTTTCTTTCTACATTAAGTCTGATCATTGAGGTAATTTATTTCAACTTTATATATGCAGTTTGAACTATTAGAACTATTAGAAAACACTTGAAACCAGTTAATTAATAGTTTCAAATGACACTATGACAACTATTAACAATGAAAATAATTTTTTCCGTGTCCTGCCTGAAGAAGCATCTTCTCATAGCAGAAAGACGATATCAAACTTTAATACCAAATGTAAAACTGAATAGGATTTGAGCATTAAAATGATTTTGAAAAAGAGCTGAAATATATCTTAACTTTAGAGGCCTGTCAGTCTGATGTTGGTACTGAGGAAGATTATGGAGCAGGTCCTCTTGAGTGCAATCACACAGCATGTACAGGATAACCAGGCAACCAGGCCCACTCAGCATGGGTTTATGAAAGGCGGATCCTGCTTGACTAAACTAATATCCTTCTACGACAAGGTGGTCCTCTCAATGGACGAGGGAAAGGCTGTGGACGTTGTCTGCCTAGATTTTTATTAGGAATGGTGGTGTTTAGTAGGAATGGTGGTGTTGGGTGAACGGTTGGACTTCATGATCTTAGCGGTCTTTTCCAACCTACGATTATATGATTCTATGATTCTATGATATTAGTAAAGCCTTTGACACTGTTTCCCTCAGTTTTCTGCTGGAGAAACTGACTGCTCATGGCTTCGACAGGTGTAGTCTTCACTAGGTAAAAAACTGGCTGGAAGACAGAGCCCAAAGAGTTGTGGTGAATGGAGTTAACTCCAGCTGGCAGCCAGTCACAAGTTGTGTTTTTTGGGGGTCAGTTACAGGGCCCATTCTATTTAATATCCTTATCAATGATGTAGACAAGGGGATCAAGTGCTCCCTCAGTATGTTTGCAGATTGCACCAAGTTGGGCAGGAGACTCAATCTGCTTGAGGGTGGACAGGCTCTCAGGAGGGATCTGGACAGGCTGGATATATGGGCCAAGACCAACAGTATGAGGTTCAACAAGCCCAAGTGCCGGGTCCTGCCCTTGGGTCACAACAACCCCATGCAATGCTACAGGCTTGGGGAAGAGTAGCTGGAAAGCTGCCCGGTAGGAAAGGACCCTGGGGGTCCTGGTCGACAGCCAGTTGATTATGAGCTGGCAGTGTGTGCAGGTGGCCAAGAAGGCCAATGGCATCCTGGATTGTATCAGGAACAGTGTGGCCAGCAGGAGCAGGGAGGTGATTGTGCCCCTGTACTCGGCACTGGTGAGGCTGTACCTCGAGTACTGTGTTCAGTTTTGGGCCCCTCACTACAAGAAAGACATTGAGTTGCTGGAGCGCGTCCAGAGAAGGGCAACAAAGCTGGTGAAGGGTCTAGAGAATAAGTCTTGTGGAGTGGCTGAGGGAACTGCGGTTGTTTAGCCTAGAGAAAAGCAGGCTGAGACACCTTATCACTCTCTACAATTACCTGAAAGGAGCTTGCAGTGAGGTGGATGTCAGTCTCTTCTCCCAAGTAACAAGTGATAGGACGAGAGGCAATGGCCTCAAGTTACATCAGGGGAGGTTTAGGTTGGATATTAGGAAAAATTTGTTCACCGAAAGGTGTCAAGTGTCAGAACAGGCTGCCCAGGGAAGTGGTAGAGTCACCATCCCTGGAGGTATTTAAAAGACATGTAGGTGTGGTGCTTAGGAACATGGTTTAGTGGTGGACTTGGCAGTGCTAGGTTAACAGTTGGACTTGATGATATTAAAGGTCTTCTCCAATCTAAACGATTCTATGCTTTTATGATTCTATACACTGGAACGAGGATGATGATGTAACACAGCAGACTTCATCATCTTAGAGATCCACCATAACTTTTTCTTGCATCCTACTTTTGTCATTGAACATTCTATTATCCTGCTACTATGTCTGTGTCTTAAGCAATAAAATATGAAAGCTGCTGTTCCATTTTCCAAGTAATTTCCTCTTTTTCTGCTGATATCATAAAAAAAAAATGCCACAATCCTTCTTTATCCAGAACACGACAGATTTGATCTGCAATGATAAAAAATTTCATATTGCTAAAATTCAATTGGCTGTGTTTTACAGGTATTAGCAGGTTGAAAGTTTGGAAGATTTATTTAAACACATGCAAGTAGAATCCTTCCTTTTAATTCAAATCCCTGTAAGATTAATGTTTGACACAGAGAAACACACTTTCAGAAAGAGCTTTCTATTTTGTAGGGTTTAAAGAGTTGCATTCCTAGTGGAGCGCATGGTTGTAATCACATTTGCTTAAATATTTGCTGCAGGTGGCACTTCTGAAAAGCACAGGAAAACCTAGCAACTCCCACAGTTCAAACTTATGAGTGACTGTCAGTATAATAAAGCAAAAGTGGAGTCCCTAGATCTGTTAGTCCATATATTTTGCTGCTTATTATTTATCAGTGTAAATACTTGAGTAAGAAAATCTTTTATATTAGTCAGAAGAGAAATAGAGCGATTGTTAGGCATAAGAGGAGATGAAAATCATGTAAACTGCAATACAATGACTAGCTTGATTTGCTCGAATTCTAGAATGGCTGTAGCCTTCAAAAAAAAAAAACAACAACAAAAGTAAACAGAAAAATCATGCAAGAATTGACAATACCTGCATAACATCCGAGAACCTAATGCTCAGTTTTGTCAGCATAAGTCTGAAGAAAAAGTACTTCAGTGAAAAAATTATTTAAAATAAAGGGTCAAAGAGAAAGGACAAACAAGACAAAGGAAATAGACTTACGTATGAAGACATAATGAAAAGCTTCGAGATATTTAATCTACCTAAAGAAAAGAAAATATAAGACACTGGAGGATATACAAAATATACAATGGCCAGTTGATAATTCCAGGCTAGGGTTATATACCACAGATGGATGAAATACAACACATTTTAAAATTTGTACCCTACACATCTTGCCCCATAGTGGAAACCAGGAACAAAAAGCTAGTTAATCAGGGCCTTTACACACCCATTACACACATGAGCAAACATGAAATCACACATATACAGGACCTAGCTCTTTCTATTTCTGTATATACACGGTATCTGTTTGGGTTCCATGTTGTGGTGGAAATCCCTTAACATAGAGTACAAGAAATGTTGAAAACAGTGTAGGCAAAGGAGCAGGAGGTGTGTTTGTGGGCGAAAAGGGGACAATAACCTCCATGATTTCAGCATATTTACAGGATTTCCAGACATTCTACTACCTCCAGTTTGCATTCATCTCCCTGACCTTTGTCCTCGATTGTGGTTCCTTGCCTGTCCTCTTTTGCAAAACCACATCACCAGCTCTGGGGGAGATGGTATGGTAGACAGGACAAAGTATCAGATTGTTACATTCCAAATGAGAATTTTGGCAGATGTAGAAAACAGAATAAAATTGTCAAAGATACAAAAATCCTGGAGCTGCAGAGGGCAAAGTAATCAAATACGAAAAATGAACTCTTAATAAACTGTATGTGTTGATCTAATCCTGGATTTCTCATCCACTTCTAATGCTAGCCAATGTCAAAGAGAACAGAACAGATTCCAAGTATCATTAGCATGTTTTAAGGTAACTATTTTACTACAACAATAATATCCTCCAACAATAATTACAAATAACAGACAAATATAAAAAGAAAGTAAAACAAAAAATAAAAGTTAAACAGTTTGGCCTTAATTCACATACAAAATCGAGGGGTTTTTTTGCTTTGATTATTTATGCAATAACTGAAATCTCAAAATTCTCTTGAAAGCTTTTTTTGATGTTTCATTGGTCCCTCTGTGTGGTCACTGTGGATCTGCCTATCTTATAGCTAGCAAGCTCACAGCTCCCAAATCTGCTGGAATTCACCTCAAATGAGATGAGGGGAAACAGAAGTGTGTTCCAGCCATGGCTCATCTTGTGTCTCAGTTTAACTAAGAAAGACTAGAGAAAAAATGACAGCACTCTCCAACAGTGCAGATTAAGTTTGAAAACTGAACAGGTTCTCCACCATAACCAAAAAAATCTTGCCAGGTTCATGGAGTATCTGTGAGAAAAGAAATCTTTCATATTGCATTACAGTGTTGTTTTCTTTCATGCATTTCTATGTTGAGCTGGTAGGATACTTTCTTTGTTTCAGTGTTGCTGAAAATAAGAGGTTTTCACTTCTCCGCTTTTCTGTGTTATGAAAGATAGCACTGCAGCTACCAGAAAAAACTGAAGAAATACATGATAGGGCATTTCCTGTTCCAGTTTTAGTAACTCTTCTTCATCTCTGGGTTTATTAATCATTCAGTTTTGATTGTTCCTTCCATTTCTTCCTGGAAATTTTCCCTTCTACATAACGTAAGAATTCCTTCATGGTTCAGTCTTGCAACCTGAAAGGGAAGACGAAAAAAGGAATCTGCCCACCCCGCAGATTAATATTTGGTTTATATGTGATGTGTAGAGAACTGGATGAAAAGTGTAATTTTTTATTTCAGGGCTCATGTTGCTTCCTCACTTACACATCTTCTTCTTTCTGTGGTGATCCATGAACAGTGACATACTTCCTCACATAGATGCAGTTCATATTGAAAAAAGGAGTTTTTCTTCTATTGTAGTTATGCTGTTCCTAGAAAAGATGCTTGCTAACTTAAGCCTTCCCTGCAAGGCTATTACAGCAAAGATGATTTTATAAATATCTTGAATCAGTATATGTAAATATTCTAATATTAACTATATCTCAGTTTCTCTGGCAAAATTTTAAAAAAGTTGTTAACATACTCTCACTAAACTAGGACTGTGTTGTCTTCCACCTGCGGAAAATAATTTAGTCATTAAAAGGAAAAGAATAATCAAATATCTTGAAAAATACCAAGGAAAATGCAGCACTCAACTTTATATACAGCCTAATATTATAGTTCTTGGCTAACAGCACTTCCTTGCATTCATATTGGGAGTGCAGTGAAATGCAATCAGACATGACTGGATAGAAATTTGTAAAAGCCTATGTTTAATGGTTATCAAATTTGAACAGAAGGTTTTCTATGAAACTATTTGAGTGTCACACCCTGAAGCTAGGGATTACAGATAAGCTGCTGCCTGTGAGACCATATTTGATACATTAAAGAGTATAAATATGAATCCAAGAAGAATATGATATGAAATTCCAAGCTTTGGGATTAACTGTGTATTTGTTAAATGCATGCTATTTGAATTCCAAATAGTATTTTCATAACAGACCACATGTTCTATGTATTAGCTTATGCAATAGTGTTGGTCAATAGATTTATGTCAGATGCTGGTTTAGTTTGCAATAGTTATAGAATTATGGACAGAAACTATGTGTCTTACACCTTGAAAAGAAAGTTTTTGGATTTGCTTATCCTTTACAAAAATATACCAAAGTTAGATTCTGGAGGAAGGAGTCATTCAATGTCTGAAGCAGCATGTTTCTTAGAATAGAAGATTGTTGAATATTTTTTGCCTTTTTTTTTTTTAAATTTACATTTGTGTTTGTGTTTGTGGGTCCCATTGAGTGTAACAAGTCAGGTATACAGATCACCTTTAAAGAACGTTTGTAATAAATTCCTTATGTGAACTTTTTAAGGCAACAGTGAAAGCTGGCATACTAGAAGTCTACTCTTACTGGTGCATAACTCTTGCTGGAGCCAAGGTCTTAGGGTGTTTGAGGGTGTTTTTTCATGTTTGTTTGTAAGCTTAATTTCAAATGGAATTCCAACTCTTCATTCCCCTGTTTGACTCTAGTACAAAAGGAATAAAAATAAATAAAGCATAACCAAGCAGATTTGCAGAGCCAAAGGTATTGAAACCTCAATGTTAATTTAAAACGAGAGGTGGCATCAAAGGCAATGAATTAGTGCATGCTATTACTTAACATCATATCATTTGGCTTATTTCACAGCTCACAAGTCAAATGAAGTTTCATTTCAGAACTGCTGCAACGCATTTTTCTATTTCTGCTATTACCAGCTCTCTTAAGAAATAAAACCCCTAAATCAGCCTGTGACTATCCAGCCATTGCACATAGAACTTTTAAAGACTTAGAAGTTGTCACTTGTTTGAAAGAGGAGTCTCCCATGATAAAGTAGACCTGATGCTTCTTCAGCATTTCAGTGTAATGAATCTTCAATGTGTATACAAGTTTGTGGCTTCACAAGCAATAAAAGCCAAACTAAATCTTTATTGTTCCTTAAAGTAAATGTTCTGTGTTGCTTGCACCCTTCTCCACCCTCCCTTATATTGTATTCCCAGTTCTTGTAATTCTAACCAACACTCGTGGGGTTACATAAACAGGCAGTTAGGTCAGTATTTTGGAAGAAAGTATTTTTATGGTTAATTTTCAGGTGTGTCAAAGAGCTGCTAGTGTTGACCTCTTCTGTGATCATTAGCTTATATTAGCAAAGCCACCCATGAGGCTGCCCTCTTTGGTTCTTTAGAAAAAGAGTCCTTTAGGGAGAGAAGTAAAATATGGATCTAAACAACTGCAATGTAGTGTAAGACTCATTAGCAGTTTCTTAAAATATCCATCAATAAAGTTAAATAGAACTTTTCTACCAAAACTGCATTTATAACACTACTATATAGCATCACCTTTTTGTCACTATTTGTGGCAGCATGAACTGGATGTTTTTAAAATCTTTTCTTAATTAACTGATGTAATGACTCAGTAATTTCTGTATAGTCATATTTTTACCACCAATTCCAAGAAAGTAAAATCTGCTGATCCAGTCACTTCTGCAGATTTTTTCTTTTCCTTTTGCTAGTCCTTATTTCTTTGAAAACATGTATCATTTTAGCTGGAAGTAAGTGAATACATCAGAAAACCCATGAAAATTATTAAGAAACTCAAATCACTGTGTCATAGTTTGGACCAGATATGTTCCTCTTGAAATTCAGCACATTGAGACCCATCACTGAAAGGCCCACTATCACATGCAACCAGGTCATATTACAATTGTAATCCAGGCATTTGGGCTAGCTTTGGTCAATGCCGGCTTTGCCTCTTCCTCCCTGGCAGGCTGTGGAGCCACAAGCTGCTGGAATGGTCATAGCTTATCATGAAGCCAGACCAATATCCACCTCCTTCCAAAACAGCTCTATCACTTCTAGCTCAGTCTTAATCCAATGCAAACTCCACAATACTACTGTAGCTGTCCTAGTGCTACAGACAAAACTGTCATCCAGAAGCTGTTGGTGAAGTTACTTGCAGAATCAGGATCCTCCACCCACTACAAATTGCCTCCTGAATAGCTCTCACATGATTTCATAAATGTAGGAATAATATAAATTTACTATCATTATTAAAACACACAAATTTTAAGTGAGGCATACATAACTCAGTCTGAGGTATTATTTAATGCATGCAACTGCTGGTGAGAGCAGACTTTTCTTGTTCTCCACAGTAGAGGAAGCAGAAATTGTACTGAATTATAGGCTTTTAAGGAATTGTAGTTTACTATAGACTCAGCAGAAGCTGGTTAACATCCATCAGTAAAATCTTTGAAGGATTCTGTCTGCAAACATCCTTCTGAGACTTGCCCCAGCACAACCAAACAACACATACACAATATAGCGATTCTACGAAATATTTGCAATAACAAGCTGGGCCTAGGAAACACTTACATGGAAGAAAGATGCTGATTAAAGGCTGTAGCAGCAGAAAAGCAAATCAGTGAACTGGAAGGGAGGCAAGGTACTAGCCAAACAAGAGGTAGGGGGCTGGAGGAATTTTTAGGCAAGGAGACAGGATGTCTGTAGGGGTGGGGGAATCACTAGAGAGATTGAGACAGTGGAAAGAGACCCCTCAGATTCAATTTCTAAGGATTGATCAAAGACTGTAAAAAGTTGGATGAAAGCTTTTCAGCTTTTTGACTCCAGGTCTCTATTCTTTGAAACTGCACTCATATCTTAGCTTCTAGTTCCCCCAAGTTAATGTGCCAAGTTTCTGTCCCTGGAGAGAATATATTTTCCATCTGAAGCAATATATGATGTTTGGCTACAAGAACTGCTTTAGAGAATCTGGCTTTCTACCACATAGAGACCTTTCAAGATGCTGGAATATATCCCAAAACATAGTTCTAGGAAGTATTATCATATTAATCTACTTACCATTATCAGATTTACATTTTACCTTCTTTTAGCCAAGACCGTTGAAGTCTGGGACAGTCCCAAAATGTCTTTGTAAACCATAACTCCAACATATCTGCTTTGGCAGAGCTTGTGTGGGACAAGTGCTTGGGCTAGTCTTCGTAATAATCAATAACAAATTTTTTAGTGTTTTTTTCAAAAAATTTCCCCACAGGCTAGGGTTCAATGATATACAGAATTCTTAGTCTGAGGACTGTCATCTGTGATTGGAAATGGGAAAAGTCTTTTGCGCCAGTATTTCTTACAGTCTGCATGCTTGAACCTGATACACCCTTTCACATCAAAAGAAATATCACTTATTGTTATTCTTTGTCCTGAATGAAAACAAAACAAAACAAAACACCCCAGGTCCTTAAGAATATGTTTGTTCTTTACGTTCAATGGGTTAGATGATAGACTTATCTATCATCTATATAGTCTATATACATTGATGGGCGTTAATACTACAGTCGCTGAAGTGAGGCCTCTGAAATTAACTGAATGCTTACCCATCTACTCTTACATATTTTTCTTGATTTTCCAATACACTCATTCCAATGTCTAGAATTGACTTCCAAGAAGAAATTGTATATAATTTTATGCCAAAGTTGTGTGTATTTTCTGGTGGCTGGTGTTGCAGGAAGCATCCTACAGTTTAAGCTGCAGTAGGCTGACCCCAACTACTCAGTAAATGAGGGGCAAAACCTCATTCTTGCAGTGAAAGTTCAGCAGTGCTGCGTTATGAAGTTTGATTTTACGGAAAAGAATGAAGGGTCATCTGAAAGAGCTCCAAGCTGGACACACAAAAGTTTCCAGATCAGACAAAGGCTGCAAAGTGCAACAAATTTTTTTTTTTTCTTTCATCTGCCTGAAAGAGAAATACTTAAAAATCAAGTTAGTTTTCCAACACTCATATAGATGAATGATAACCAGGAGACCTCTTAGGACATGCAGAGTTATAGAAGGCACATTCATTTTGATAACATTAATTTTGTCCTAGAGGCTGATGGTAAGGTGTCTCCATCTGCCAAGATCTCTGAAATGTGCTCTAAATTAATTCTGGGCAGATTTTCAAACTCATTGAAGATAAGCATCAAAGCAACGGAATTAAGATAATTTAAAAAATCATGTAAAAGGAAGAAAATGCCAAAATCTTACATGGCATACCTAGAAGTGGCTGGAATAGAGATTGCTATACAACCTTAATTTAGTCTGTTGCTCATTCCTTAATTTCCTCATGCCTTAATCAGAGCAGTAAAAGATTTGTATCTTTAAGCAGCAGAGAACTGAATACGGTATCTGACACCAAGTTTTATTATTCACATCCCAATTTGTAAGATGCAAAAGAGTTTTTGCCTACCATAGACTGTAAAAATAGGTTTGTTACAGCAGGTTTCAGGGATTCATCTTTTCAGCTTTACTCACAGGTTTTGCTATATAAGATCTGTAAATCCTTTCCTGTTTTGCTTTCATTGACATATGTTTCTCTTTAAATTAAGGAATTACTATATTGAAATTTATTTATATCTTGAGGGTTGGTAAAAAAACTAGCAGAGAAAGAAATAGTCTGTTCAGATTTCTCAGCTGGTTACTAAATCAAATTTAAAACCTTGCTTATGCCTGCTGTGATGTTGACTGGGGAGACTTCCAAGGTTATTTAATTTACAAATGTCTCCTCTATTCACCTAATAATTCTTATTTATCTTAGAATAAAATAAGTTTAGCTATTAATTTAAGTTCTCTTTGTTGATCAGAATAGTTGTTGTTAGGTTAAATATCTTGTTTAAATCAAGTAAATTATTACAACACATAACAAGATACAAACTACATGAGTCATCTCCTGAGAAGTTACAATACATGCATATATATAGCTTTGATATATACATGAAGATTTTTGGTTAAGAAGTTATATTTTAAATTCTCTGACTAGTAAATCTTTTAATAGGCTTTCACTGGTTTATTCTTAGCTTTTCCTAATACTGCTCAGTTAGGTAAGAGAGCTATTCAATACATTTTTTTTTTGTAGGTGGTAGATAAAGGAACTGAGCGATTAATCCAAAAGTATCCTTAAAGAATGTGTAGCTATTCTGGAAATTCTTAAAACTTAATTCTTCGATAAAGTTATTTTGCTGTTGGTAACCTTAACGATCAATCCCCATTGATTTCCTTCAATGATTTTCCTCAGTTATGATACTCAGTATGAAGTCATAGTGTAGTGTCCCCTACTTTTCACCTGGAAAATCAGAAATATCCAGTTAGCCAGAGACAGAGGTGTATGAAATCAGTCTTGAAGATTTCTCATCTCTTTCCATGAATACTAGAGAAAAAGTACAGAGCAACTAATTATACTTCTAAATTTAAATACCTCAGCAAGATACCTATATTTAGTACCACAAAATCTGTACTTGATTTTAATACCAAAAAGTTTGTTTCCTTTATCAAAGAAAAAAATTCACATGGGACCTCATATCTATGGAGGATACACAGTGATTCTCAGAAACCAACAGTCCTTCATGAAAATCACTGGAATACTTTGATACCAGTTCTATGTCTTTCAGTCCCTGGTGTTTTGGGTTTTTTTGTCTGTTTTGTTCTGTTTTTAAAAAAGATTCTTTGTATTAACCTTGTTTTGGACTCTGTTAACACAGTAAGCTAGTGACTGAGCAGTTTCAAAGCACCCCCACATACACTAGAGAATATCTGCCTGGAGTTTTATGCCATTAATTTAAATGATACCAACTGAAGCCGAGACCTTTCCCATGTTTTATAGAGTTCCTGTGTAAAGCAGTGATGTTCTGTTAAACCAATAATCACACAGTGGATTGGGACCTACAATACAGAGGTGAGGCTGGGATGGGGACTACAGGATTGGATACCAGGTGCATGTGAGAGAACTGCCCCAGAGGGCCCTCTGCACTGAGTAAGGCCCTTGCTCTCTCAGGTCTTTAGAGAGGAGGCAAGGAGTTAGAGCGCTTTGTGACTTTCACATCTTCTTCTGTTGCACAGGAACGAGTTGGCTCCATCACATTTCACACTTAATCTTCTGTGAATCTGTTCTTTGAGGCTAGAAGAAAACAATCAGCTACAGCTAAACCATTGAATTTTGTCTCATGGATGGTAAAGATTAACTAGTTATGTTTTAGTAAGAATTGACTGAGATATTTAGTTGACAGTGATTTGAAAAATCTGCAGTCTTTTGACTGTATAAATTCAGGATTCATTCTCATGGAGAAGATAAAAATTCTAGTCACAATTTGTGTGACTGAGACACTTAGACAAGGTCAGAATAATAGAGATCATGTCTTGCACAGTTTGATAAGTAGAGGTGTTTTGGGGGATGAGAGGAACATGGCCTGAGTCCGACTCAAGCAACAAGGAATTCAAACCTCAAATTATTGGCCATTATCCAATGCAGAAGGCCCTGAAACAGGGCTCTTTTCTCTGGATTTTAGCACCCTGCTCATCCTGACACAGGATAAAGCTAACTGTTGAAATCTCTGTGTATTTTCAAAGATTAGATTCTTCTTCTTTTCTTTTCACATAATCCCATATTTTTATCTTCTTTCAGATTATGCCTTACAAAATACGAAGTGACTGCCAGAAACCTCTTTAAATGATGACTCAGTTAAAAAGGGATCTATTTCATAGTATCGCATCTTTCCACCACATTAATAAATATCTATGTTCATCACATTAATAACTAATGATATGGCAGTAGTGCAGCTCCATCTAGAATATTGTGTTAGATTCTAGAAGCGATTTATGAGAAATATGGACATACTGGAGAGAGTCCAGAGAAAAGCAATCAAAATCATTATGGAGAAAAAGAGAGTGACCAGAAAAGCCTGAAATTTTAGGCAGCAGTTATCATCAAATTACTGACCTATATAATTTTCAGATAATTAGTCACATTTTTAGTACCACTTAATTTTAATTGTGATCACACTACTTTAGTGCAATAGCAGGTAACTGTCTACACATACATGGTGTGCATAAAAAAGCAGCAAAAGAGAAAATATTAAGCAAAATATTGTGTCAAAGGGAATGTAACAAGACTTGACTAAGAATTATTTTTAGATGGGAAAATATATAAGGAATAGAACTAAATTCTTGACACTGAGCACCATCAGCCTTTCAACTGATTTCTCAAGGATGACAAAAGAAAACCAAAGGGTGGCTTATTCAAACGTAGTCTGACAAGATACCCATTAAATGTTCAAGCCCTGGCCCAGGTACAAGATGCATAAATGATCTAACTCTTTCTTCTTTTGTCGTGTTGCTTATTCTGTTATTCTCTGATGATGTCAGAAAATGAAGATAAAATTTTCCATCTCTCAAAAGTATTTAGTAATTAACCCTTTTTCAACTTCAGGAGTCGCACTTTTTTAACCTGGACAAAAGATCCAGGAATTTTGAAACCAAGAATAAAGTGATTGCTAATAGCACAAATGTCCCCATCTTAGGCTCTTAGGCCATATTTGATAATGTAGAGATGTTTATGCTGGGGAAAACCCCAAATAAAAACAAAACTCCAAACCCCAGCTCTAACAACACAGCAATATACGTAAATAAAATTTAGGAATGATAAGGCTTTGGGACTAGACTTGTTACCTGATTTCTAAAATAAAAAAGAGAATATAATTTTATGTAACTTCTTTGGCTTATGTTGTATGTTAAGAAGAGGTAATTCTCCTTTTTTTAAGCACAGTTTATTACAGAATCACAGAATGTTTGATATTGGAAGGGACCTCTGTGGGTCATCTAGTCCAACCCTCCTGCCGAAGCAGGGTCACCTACAGCAGGCTGCACAGGACCTTGTCCAGGCGGGTCTTGAATATCTCCAGAG
>Ga0065711_1034626_pt1 | contig 23478 bp, 10 predicted proteins | sample Hoacrofraction12_FD_59098 | JGI IMG/M metagenome (GOLD analysis project Ga0065711, IMG submission 59098) | Hoatzin crop microbial communities from Cojedes, Venezuela - Epithelial fraction 12 v2 (version 2) | ecosystem: Host-associated > Birds > Digestive system > Esophagus > Crop | place...
CATCCACTGCTCTTCCCTCATCTACCCAGCCAGTCATGTCATCGTAGAAAGCTATCAGATTGGTCAGGCATGATTTCCCCTTGGTGAATCCATGCTGACTACTCCTGATAACCTTCTTTTCCTTCACTTGTTTGTTGATGACCTCCAGGATAATCTGCTCCATCACCTTTCCCGGGATGGAGGTGAGGCTGACTGGCCTGTAGTTCCCTGGGTCCTCCTTCTTGCCCTTTTGAAGAGTGGAATGACATTGGCCTTTCTCCAGTCCTCGAGCACCTCTCCTGTATTTTAAGGAAATGTCAATAGCAACAGAGTTCTCTAATTTAATGCTAATGAAAAAGGTTGTTACTGATTGTAATTTAACTGGCCTTTTATGCAAGCATGAATAATGATCATGATCACTGTAGTTGCTGCTGCTTATAGGTTGCCTTGAATATACCTCACTGTTGTTCATCTAATACTTTAATAATTTTTTTGAATCATTTTGTCATTACCTTAACATAACTAGCATGGGCCACACAGTGCAGTGGTAGAGGTATCCCCACAACTGTGGTAGCAAGCAATTAACTAAAAGTATATTTACCAAGTTTTGATATAGGAGAAAGAGGCCTTCTACTGTTCTGACACATGGGAAGCTGCATACTTAGCTCATGTCTAAGAAACCCAAAGTATACAAGAAGCCATTGACGTCCATTCTTGGCTCATTTCATCTTTTTAGTGTAGAATTTTGTACTTCCTTGCTACAAATTTTCAAAATTGTTCACTTGGTTTAGGATTTGATTGGAATTTTTGTTTTTGTTTGAGGTTATTTTTTCTGGATTTAACATACTGGGCCAGGCCTCTACAGATGTCTGCTTTCTTAACAAATTTCAGATAATGATTTCATTTATTTGTTTGACATATGACTCCTGAAAAAAAAAACATATCGATTTGTTACATTAATAGATGTTATAATTAACATCAATTTTTGCTATCTAATCACAGAATCATTGAATGGTTTGGCTTGGAAAGGACCTTAAAGATCATCCAGTTTCAGCCACCCCTGCCATTGGCAACGATACCTTCCACTAGACCAGGTTGCTCGAAGCCCCATCCAACCTGGCCTTGGACACTTCCAGGGAGGGGGCATCCACAAATTCTCTGGGCAACCTGTTCCAGTGTTTTACCACCCTCATAGTAAAGAACTTCTTTCTTATATCTAATCTAAACTACTCTTTTTCAGTTTAAAGCCATTCCCCCTTGTCCTATCACTGCACTTCCTGATGAAGAGCCCCTCTCCATCTTTCTTGTAGGCTCCCTTTAAGTACTGAAAGCCTCCTCTTCTCCAGACTAAATAACCAGAACTCTCCCAGCTTATCCTCATAGGAGAGGTACTCTAGTCCCCTGGTCATCTTCATGGCCCTCCTCTGGACCTGCTCTAAGAGATCCACGTCTTGGTTATGCTAGGGGCTACAGAGATGAACACAGTACTCCAGGTGGGTTTTCACGAGAGTGGAGCAGAGCAGCAGAATCACCTCCCTCGACCTGCTTGCCACACTTCTTTTGATGCAACCCCGGATACCGTTGGCTTCTGGGCTGTAAGCCCACGTTGCCAGCTCATGTCCAGTTTCTTACACACCAATACTTCCAATACATTCATTTTCTTACCTCAGTAATTCAGAAGTAGTTTAACTAAAACATGCTTCCTTTAGCTTCTTGGGATGTATCTGCTATTATCCACATTTTTCCATTTATCGAAAGTGTATACCATCCCTGAGTAAACATACAGCATAACCAAAACTTCAGTGAGCTTATGTTAAAATAAGAAAGGATTCACTACTCGTTCAGAGGATAAGTTATTTCATTTTACTTAAGATAGACTTCAACTTGTTGTATCTATATTATTAAGTAAAATTCAGCCTTGAGACAAGCTTAGACACTGATCCAGGACGATCAACGCTGTTGGTATGTATAGCAGTGTAACAGTTCTGTAACTGTTTTAGGATCTTTCAGCTTAAACTCTCTGAGATAGTGTCTGGACTCACATCAAAAGGTAACATACAGCAAAGAATACCCAAAAGTGTGGGTAGGATTGCACAAATACGGGTTTTATCGGACTCATGCCCTTTAATATTGTTGCAGAAGGTTTGAGCCCTCAAACACCACTACATGCCTTGATGCCATAGAATTTGGTATCAAACCAACCCTTAGTTTCAGACTATAAAGTTACTTCTCCGGGAGGCTCTAGCATTACTGTCATGTTATGTCAACCATTTTTAACTGATAAAACCCAAGAACCCACCAAAAATTATAATGGTACTTTACCGTCACAGAGATAGCTACATTGGTAGACTATACTGAGCCAGGGCGCAGGCTTAGGCACTAATGTGTCTTTCATATTTATTTGTTTGGTGACCATCATGGTTTTGACTAATAATAACTCTACTCTCCTACTCTAAGTGAAGCCGTGTGTCTGAGACCATATCCTAAGACAATTGCCTCAAAGCTTGTGTGAAAACCTTGCTGCAGTACCTCCAGGTAGGCCAGCAAAGCTTGTTTGCAGCCCAACTCACTGCAGGACCTCCTGGCTGGCCAGTCAAATGCAGACCAGACAAGAAATACAAAATCATCTGAATCCAGCCTCGAATGGAGTTACAGGATGGGCACATCATTGTGGAAAATGTGTCTAGACACTGATCCCCTCCCCAACCTGCTGGAGCCGGGACTGAGAAAAAAAAATAGGCACGGGACTGGAGGAACATGGGGCATCGTCTAGGGAACAATCTCCCCAAACGCCTTACAAAAGGCCATGTGACCAAATGACAAGGGGACCCCCACCACCGACGCACACAGGAACTATGGACCAACGGGATGCCGTTGGATCCATGGTGGTGACTATCTCTTGCGACTCTATCTCGATGGCTTGCTAGGTTTCTTTCTTTCCCATCTTTTCCTCTCTTTCTGCTTGCTGTTTCCTTGTGCCTTCATTTGAACAAGTGATCAATAAACCTGTTTAATTGGTGGCATTTGACCGCATTTTATTCTCAGTCTCATTCTGGGCATCACAATGAGTCTCTATGGCTCGGGTCCTCCTTGACTGTAACACCATGACTTGGTGATGGTATGGGCTCAGGGCTCGACTATTCCCAACAATGATGAAAGAGTGAAAATAGCCTCTTCTTTATTTTGGTTTGGTTTGGGAGTTTTTGTTTTGTTTTGTTTTAAGGGAGTAAGGGAAAAGTTAAACTATGTATGCTTGAATTGTGCTGTGAAGATTTCTCTTAGGACTGAACAGTAGGTTCCCCGGTCCATTTTATTTAATAATGTATACATAGAAGTAGGAGACTTCACCTGCAGTGCAGAAGTGAGTGAGGATCAAAGATTGTGTGGATCTGTCTGGTCTTGCTGATGGACCCCAGAGGTGGACTTTATTTATTTAAGGAGTACAGATAATGCTGTAAGCATTATCTCTAGGAAAGACATCCAAAGACAGATTTAAATTAGAGGAATTGTTTGCCCACCAAACCTGAACAACAGAGATCTGTTAATACAACACTTACAGCTTATTTTTAATAAAAATTATTTCTCCACACTTGGCTCTGGAATATCAGTTTGTGAGCAAAATGTGCAGAAAGCAATAAAAAATCTAAACCTAAGGGGAAAAAAAGAGGCAGCATAACAAATAAGTGATCAGCTATATAGCTTTTATATGCAGAGACTTGTAACTAAATAATTAGGTTTACGTTCATTACAATAATTTTGATGAAAGATTGTACTTTAGAAAACATTTTTTTTTTTCTTCGTTTTGCATGCTTGTATGTTTTTGACAGTTTCACACTCTTATTACACTTTAGAAAGCTAGAATAACGAATCACTGAGACAACGGGACTTTGGAAAAAGAGAAAACATTTTCATTTCGAGATCACTGCTTCAGATACATCCAGTATTTTCCAGCCGAATTCTGCAAGGTCGAATGAACACAGATTTAAGCCTAGTCAATTGCATTTAATTCATCCCTAAAGATTAATTCAGGAGCATTGTTCTAGAGATACATCATAACTCATCTTGAAAAGTTAACACATAATTAATTGGTCAATGCCCTCTGTAACACGCATCGATATGCCTTGGTGGCAGTGCATGCAGTTCTCCATGAAGAAGTGTCTAACCCAAGAAAACCAACAAAAAGGATTTGAGAATTTGTGACTGATGACCACAATTGTTAAGAAGATGTCTGAATCCAGCATAAGAAATGGACCATTAGAAAACAAGTGAAGTATATCTCTGAAAAATAGTAGTTTACCTTTGTATTTTCAGTTTTGCCTTTTTCAGCAGATAGAGAATATTCATTTTTGACTGTTATGAGCAGTTATTTATTGTAAATGAAAGCCGGTGGGGCCAGAAGAATGGCTGGACACACGTGACAAAAAAATAAGAGCTTAGTGTGTAAGAAGATTTTTTTTTTCATTCTTTCTGACACATAGAAAGAAAACTGTTCTGCAAAGCAACTCTCTCTATACCCTTACACATAAAGTAGTTCTGAAGGCTATAAAGTCTATTTTCCAGTGAGCTGCAATGAAGGGGCATGTTTCTCTAAACAGGATTAAACCTGTCTGGCAGCCTTATAAGGACATCAGAAATTAAAAGGAGTCTGAGTCAGTTAGAAGCCATTTAACCTACTTTGCTGCAAAGTAACCTGAGTTGCAATGATTTTAGAAGGTACTGTCCCTTATTGTAGCACTGCACCTGCACATTCACAACCAAGGGATCCCTAAGTTAGGCATACTATTTCATAATTTCAGTGCTAAGGAAGATAGTGTACCTGCTATTTCTCTTCTAGTCACAATGAGCAAATCTTAAAAGTTAATGGTACTTGAGTTCTACTAATCCGGTTGATTTAACTAGTACCAAACTAATAAAGAGGTTTAATAGTTGGTTCTTAAACCAATATTATTTTTCTTCATTGACAAAGAAAATGTTTTAGTGCCACTTGGAAGTCCCTTATTTGGTAAATACATGTTATTCTTTGATTTCTAGAACTTGCTAAATTCTATATATTTACCATTCTGTTTGTTAATTTCTTTTGTAATGAAATACAACTAATTCTTAAAGTTACATTACCTAGTCGACCAATCTTCATATTTCCAATCTCCTTTAATCTGTTGCTTGGACTCTAAACACAGGTCTCTGAGACCTAAAAATGAGGCTATAAAACCTCAGCCAGTCTTCTTCAAACTTAAGTTATGAGTTTAGACCTCTCTTAAATTAGATGGTTTTATCCTATGTGGGGAAAAAAAAAAATGTACCATGGTTTTTGGACATCATTGACTGAAACTTAAATTTCTTAATGTTCAAAGTTCACTGAAAGGATATTTTTGCCTAGATGGATCACTTCTAGATGATTTAAGGACATAACCAAATATTTCTCCTTGAAAGAGAAAGTAAATTGTATTCAAAACTAGTTGTTTTCATCCACAGATATATTAAAATATGATCATAGTTCCCATATTGTCTTTAACAGCCACAAGAACAAGCAAATCCTCCAGACTGATAAAGATACTGAACAGCCACCACATTCACCCCTAGTGAAGCTGTAACTAATGCTCTTGAACTATCCAGGTCATCTGTGATTCAGAAACATACTACTCGGGGGGGTAGGAGATCTCGTAAGTTACAAAGCAGGAATATTAAAAGTTGTGCTAGAAAAGTCTTGTGTGTTTTAAACTGGTTAACTTCCCTGGACAATCTTTCCAACAGGAAGCAGGATTTCCTGTAGGTAGTTTTGTTTGTTAAAGTGTTTACTGAATGGAGATTACACTGAGTTAAAAACAGCTTTGTCTGTCAAAGATGAAGATAATGATATGTTATGTACATAATCTACCAAAGTGTTTTTAAGTAATATGAGCGAAACATTACTGTTGTGCTGGGTAGCATTTCTTCCATCCGAGATCTACCTTGGGAGTCAAAAAGCATTTCTTTTTTTTACTGAAAAACCATAACCAATAATCTATATATTATATATCTTTATAATATATGTAAACATGTATATAAATATATATATATTTTTATATTACTTTATATGATGAAGATGAATGTTTAGTTCTTTTCATTTCATGTGCAGTTGTATATACAGGTAAGACTCAAAGAGAAAAAAAAACCATACTTCAAGGCCTATAAAAATGTTCGTTTTTCTTCAGAATTGCATCCTTTGCAATTGGAAAAGCACATGCCTGAATATTAGCTAATTGCCCAGAAATGCTGAAGAGAGATTGAGAGAAAAGTAGTTTTTTACCACAGTGAAAGTAACATCTAATTGTTGAATTACTGGTTATGAATAAAAATGAAATTTTAGTATGCTGGATAAAGGATGTAAATTCTGAAAGTTTCTGAACAACAATTAATATCTGCCTCTGTAGATTCTGTCTAGTGCAGGACATTTCAGTCAAATAGCAATAAAGTAGAAAAAAAGAGACACAAAAAGAAAAAAAATGTTAAAAATCGATAACCAGGGTATCATGGTAAGTAAAAATACTCTTCTCTCTTGTGATCACCAAAAACATTGTAAATAATAACAGGAAAAGAAGAAGAACAATGAAGACTGCATGAGAAAAAAACAAATTATGGTATAGACTGATCATATTTCTGAAAATGTTGTATGTGCTCTTAGAAATAAGAATAAAATTTCTATAAATATCCCCAAAAAACAGTAGGTATCTTGAATAGATGGGCACTGAAGACCTTGTAATTTTTGCAAAAACTTTATTGTTGTCTAATTTGAAAGCTCTGCAAGACCTGAAAATCTGTAGTAAAGTGAACTATGTTATTAAACAAGGATTACAGAGTAGACCCAAATTAATCTGGAGGTTGAATAGTTAACTGAATGGTGCACCATTTGGATGAGATAAAGAAGAGGAAATTGAAAACTATATTAATAGTAATAGAGTTATGGAGAAAGTCTGAATCATGTAAAGATGTTAATGAAAAGCTGAAACATAAGCCATTGATACAGTCTAGAGAACTTGAGACTTGCACAGAGAAACAACAATATTAATATCAAAACATATTTGAAAATGACAAGGGGAATTTTTTCAGGCAGTCAGACCAAAGAGATAAAAATAATATAATGATAAATAAAGAAACTTTTATTAATTTTTTAAAAAACATCTATGGGAAACGAAGGCACCATGTAATCCTTTGCCAAATTAAGTTGAAAAGAAACCAGTGAATAAAATGATGTTATTAATCAAAGTGATTATAATTTACAAGGCAGACTGAGAAAGTTAGCTCACTGGTTAACACCAAAAATGAATAGAATCTATAATTACTAGTTTCAGAGTGGAGCTAATCTATATTTTCACCTTAAAATATATTTACCTCTCAAAGAAGTGGAAAAAAAAAAAAGCAATTGAAAGACGAAAAGCAGGGTTTTCTTCTTCCTGTAATTATATCAACTGAAGATTTTGAAATTAATTATGTACTTTCTCAAGAGAAGAAAAGATTTTAAAGTGCCTGGAGAAGATCTATCTGAAAACTGCTAGCTACACTAAAAGTAAAAGGTTCAGCATGTATACTGATTAGATTATTAAAAAAAAAAAAAATCATGTTCCTAGATTATGAGAACACTGGAATTGATGAAATACCATTCACCTTTTTTAGAATTTCTATAGAGTCGCAAATGGTAGTACACATTATGCTTAAACAGCCAGATTAAAATCATGCACGATAGGATTTTTTGAGGAGATACCAAGTCTTCTCTGTTCTTTGCTCCATCATTGTCTGCAGTGCTGAGTTATTCAAAGTGAAAGGTATATAACCTTAAAATAATTGTCATCTATCTGTTCTTTGCAAATCTGATTCATATGCAAGACCTGAAATTATTAATTGTTCTGACGCGTGGATTTTCAGAAAGATATGAGAAAGCCAATCAGAAAAAAAGTTGGTGATTTTTTTGTTCGTGGTTTGAGGGGTGGTGGTTTTGGGGGTTTTAGGGTTTTGTGGTTTTTGTCCTTTTTTAAGGGAATCAAAATTAACAGAGGAAAGGTGGGGAAAATGGAATATTATTAGATACAGTTACACCTTATAATCATGTAGGATTTTACTGAAGGAAGGAAATCTTCCTCTCATTAATGAGACATTAATGAAGCTCTGAAAAAAAAGACAATAATGAAAAATTGAAACATTTACTTGCAAATACAGTTCTATGATGTTCTGTTGTCATAATGTATTGAACAAACTGATATAAGAGAACTAGGCAAAAATGGCTAGGAGGAATTGTATTTCGTATAAAGAAGTAAAATGTCACAGATAAGTTTTTCTTTTCAGAAAAGATGGAGGTAAAACCATCAAGAGAAGTCAAAAATACATTAGCAACTTATAATGTTAGCAGCCTCTGTGAAAGATAAGGGTGCAATTCACCAGACCAATGGTAGATCAATGTTAGTTAGTCTGTGCCTCTTCAGTCAATAGAGAAAAATACACATTTTGGAGGGAGTCTGCTCTGACTCATTCCCTAAAAATATATTTTTTTTCCCACTCACAATTAGAGGTGGGCCTGAGATGACTTGTTCATCCACAGAGATTTCTGAAGTTTAGCAGACAGGCTCCTACCCAGACTGATTAGACGTTAGAGCAAAACTAAATGAAAAATACAGTATTATTGAATGTAAGTCATCATACAAAGAGGACAAAGTATTATATAGGGTGTTAAAGACTAAAACGTATATGTGGGGTTTTTTGTAGGAAAAAATCATTTATGACAGTGACAAATTACAAATGGCTTGCAAAAGGAGAAAAAAAGAAAAAGAAGCTTAGTATTTTGTTGCTGAAAGATATATTGTACTATACATATTAAAGAAAAAGGTAAGTTGTAGAAAAGATATAAGACTCAAATGAAGGATATGTAGCCAGGTCCCAGAGAAATTTAGTCATGAGAGTGTACTAAATCGGTCCATGACAAATTTCTACTCACTACTCTATATATTATACCACATCTAAGTTGGCCGCATTATTTAGTAGGTGTTATACAAAAAATACAGACTACAAGTCAGAGGGAAATACCTCATCACAGGAAAAGTTACAGAAAACAATAATGTAAAGATACTATAGGATTTTCTTACAATATAAGAATTACAAACTAGGAAGACTACATGTGATACTTTCAAGAGAGAGGGAAGATGGGTGTTTCACTGTAGTCTTTCCTGAAACTATGAGCTGATGAAAATGGAAATAAAAGAAAATTAATTAAACATGATTAGTTATAACCAAAATTTTGGAAATGCTAAGGCATAAAATAAAAATAATAATTAAAAAGCTGGTTATTGCAATGAAAAGAATCTTGCTGTGGTATAACAAAAAGACCATTGTATGTATTATAATCCATGTGACGAAGACAGTAAGACAATACAGCCTTTAAAAAGAAACATTAGTGAGCACCCTCAAAGTAGCGAGGTGGAAAAATTCCAGAGTTACTACAACATTTATCTAACCTAGATTTGTGTTGGTGATTGTGATTGCATCCCTTATCACTCTTTCTATTTTCCTAAACATTTGGGTACTGCCAAGGTGGAAGTGTAATAACTAATTTTATTAGCAGCAGTGAAGATAAGAATCATGATTGTTATTGTTATTAGAAGCAAACAAGGAATTTATTGAGTGTTGGATTGTTGGCCAATAAAGCATAACACTGTTGAAATATGAATAGGAGCTGTATCAACCTGCAAAGTATTTCTTTCAGATTCTGTCTTCACATATGCCAATATTATTAAAGTTGTTGAGGTAATTGATCAGTTTATCAGCTTTCTGCAGGAAATGTATCTTACAGCTTCTATTTTTGCCTACCTTGTAGTGAACGTCCTCTAGTGTTTGAATAATTAAAATTACTATTTTTAAGCTGAAATACAAGCAGGAGCTGCCAGTCATTTACAGACATTCTCACCATTTATCTCGCTTACTGGTGTTTTCGTAAGGAGAACTGATGTGTAAAAATAGCATCAGCAGTAAACCCTTGGTACTTAAATGTCTACTATTCCCCTGAGTGCCTCCACGACGATAGTTTTCTTGGTAGTGAAGATGTAATGACAGCTGTCATCAACAGACTTTCATGAAAGATACTGTGACCTTTAGATGCTATATGTTACAATTACTGTTGTAAAGCCTTTGGGGCCTTGCATTGGGATTTCACACTTAAACATAGCTGCAAATTGTTAACTCTTCTTGAAGTCTTCCAAGCAGATGTGAGAGCTTTTCTTTTCAAATTTTTCTTCCTTTTCTAAACATGGAAACTCATACACAAAGATGATAATTTGCAGATGAAATACATATATCGGCTGAGACACGACCATTTCATGACCAAGTTCTGAAAATGAGACATTTCACTGTAAAGTCACAAATATAAAAAAACTGAATCTCTACTTGCCTATGCAAAAAAATTAATCAAATATAAATGCAACAGACAGTTATTAAAAGACCCTCTCTGTAAATCACAGACACATAATTGTTGTACTACAGATATGCATGAGTGTTAAGGATGTTAAAAAAGAGCAAGAACCTTAGTAAGATAAAAGGGATGACAACAGAAAACTCATATTAAAAGCTGATCCCTCACGTACTACTCTGCCAAAAAATCAAACATGGCTTACAAAAGTACATTCTGAAAAGGTTGGTCCAGAATTTCTTCTTCTGTGATATTTATGCCATTCTTTAGACATGTCCTTGTCTCTCATGTCAGCCGAAAACCAGCATATATTCTTCTGTTTGAGGAGTTCTGCTATGAACTGCGAAAGCGTAAGTTCAGTACTTGGTAAAACCTGTGCTGAATGACAACAAATGTTGTTGCATCATATCCAAAACATCAAAAAAGTAGAAAGGAATGTAAGTAGATGAACAAGCAATCTACTTTCCATATTTCACATCGTTTTACAGTGTTTTGTGAATAGTTTCATCTGCCAAAAAAGAGAAAATTTAACATTTTGTACTTTTAAAGTTGCTGATGGTAAGGATAGTTCTCTATGAACAGTCTACTGTGGATTTTAATATTTTCTGCACACAAAATTATGTCTTTATTCTTATTGTTTTCTTCTTAATAAAGTATAACTTGCAGCAAACAATCACTTTTTTTTCCAAATGTCCATTTTAAGGCATTTATATTTTATCATATAGAAGTCTTTGCTGAATGTGTACACCAAAGGTTTTCCCCATACACATTTCCACACGAGAGTAGGCTGTCAAAGCCATGAAGATCTAGAAAGATCTATTTGACATAGAACATCAGTCTCATGAAGATCTTTATAGATCAGGTAAGCAGGTAAGTAAATGTTTAAATGTTTCTGAAAAAAGAGTTCACAAATGATAGAACAAATACTTCAAGAAAAATCATTTAAAATTTTGGGTCTGGCTGTTTATATTAATTTATATTAGTAAAACCAAGGAGTGTATGGCATCTACCATAGTTCACAGCTTTTAAAGCTTATAGTAATTTTTTCATGAGATATAGCATATATTTTATCACACAACTAATTGACATAATCTTGGGTGTTTTCTGAGGATCTTTTTACATTAACACATATTCAAAGATAACCACTTCTTTTTTGGCTTGTTGACCTTAAAACATCCCTGAGCCCCATTACAGAAAAAGGTTGTGGTTTCAGGAAAAAAAAAAAGAAAAGAAAAGAAAAAATTTCCTTTAAATGTAGTGGATTATTCTGAGAATAAGACTTGAATCACTTTTTTTTTTCATTTCCTTTGTGTTAGTATGGAATCCATAACATTTGGTATATTTTATGGATAAATATGAGATCTTTATTTTTATAAATTCTGATAATTATTTTACTCTGTGAGATTTTGAGAAACAGCTTTCAAGGCAAATTTCTTTTTGAAAACTAACGAATATTGTTGATTCTAAGCAATCAATTTACTATATGCCAAATTTGCAGGAAATATTGAGATCACGGAGAGTGTTCCTTCATTATAAAACAAGACAAGAAGGATACTCTTCAGACTGACCTCAGACATGAACATTTTCTGAGATGAAGCTAAATTTGCCTTCCAGAATAAAGCATAAGATTATCCTGTTAACTAAAGCTCCTTGACATTAATTCTATTTTTACTTGAGGTGAGATTCAGGCTACCACAATGTCATCTGAAAGGAAAATTAGGTGGAATTTAGGAACCGTAAGTGCAAAAATGTAGTTTCAATCACGTTCAGTACCAGTCATTTCTGATTCACACATGAATGACTATATTTATTATGTTTATACTGCTAAACTAAGAGAGACAGGAGCCTGTCCCTAAGATCAGGTAGTACTGACTGCCTTTTTTGCGTACTACTCTGGGTTGTTCTCCTCTATAAAAGTTCTGTGTTGGAGAAAGATGACTGTAATCATGCATAATAATGGTAGCTTTTAATGGTTTTTATCTTGTTAGAATCTCAACAGTAAATTTTCTTGTAAACTTTTTTTGGCTAATGTGCACTTGCAGATCTGACAACAGGGGTTTAAGAGAATGATGTTGTTCGAAAGAAGAGCAATATAAGATAAAGTAGCAATTAAGGAGACTGCAGTAAGAAGTGAACTTGAACCCTTGAGTGTTAAAAAAATCAAGTACACTTTTTCTATTTGTCCTGTGGCCTTTAAAGCAAGTCCTTTAGCCTCTAGAACATTACCTGCTAAGAGTGTGGCAACACTAATGAAATATTTTTTAATGGGGGGAAGCAGAGGCATAGATTTCTGGATTTCGTTGAAGTGAAATGCCATTCAGGTGTGTTAAACAAGCTCAAAATATACCTGAAGAATGGTACACGGATGCAGGTACAAAAATGCAGATGAAAACCAGAGAAAAAACAGACACTTCTCTTCTTTTTCTCTAAATTACCATGACACTGAAATAAGACCTGAGACTTGGATTTCCTCAGTGGGCTACAAGTACAGAAGTTTGCAGTCATCCAGGAAGTGCTGAGGTCTGATCAGAAGGCTTCACTCAGCATTGCGATGACTAAAGAACTTCTCCAGACTTCAACAAGGAACACTATAAAGTCTTCCAGATTGAACATACAAAAATTGAACCAACATAGACACTAGTTGTTTTTGAAAGCTTACCTAATATGGATAGTCAAGAAGCATATCTTCATTATGATGACGTTATTTGGGTCTCATACCTTGTTGTTGATCAAGTGTAGCTTTTCTGTCTCACTACCTGACTTGTCCAGTAAAAAAGGGAGCTGCCAGGTTTCTATTCAAGATAATTAATGGTCATCTGAACATTTTATTCAGACTGATGAGCCTAGGGAGACTCATTCCAAAAATGATGCAGCTGTTAAATTTAGGAGAATATTATAAATTGGAATAATTTGGATATCCCTGATTTGAAAACATCTACATAATACTTAGAAGTAGTCCCTGCAGAATTTTGCATACCAAATGCTACACAGCTATAATTTTATATTGACTCCTCACTAACACATTTAATCTGTGGTAATTAATTATCTCACTGTGAAAAATTACATCTGAATATTTACCTTAAAGTTTGGACAGTAAAATAGCCACAATTTTCCTTGTCAAAAGAATACATAAAAGGTTTTCTCTCTCTTTACACTGCAGTTCACTACACAGAATGCTCTCAAAGATGAAACAAACAAGAAGAAAAACATTTTACAGCAAAAATATATTTAAAACTTGTCTTACCAGACATATTTTACAGCTTTACCACAACAGTAGTTTTTAAAATATCAACATAACAATGATATCCCATAGGGAAATCCTGGAGATTGAAGGACATGCAATTTACCTCTATAATTAACACAGTGTATGTAACTATACAAAATGTTTCAGAATTATTCAGAATATATTGTCAACTCATAGAGCTTACAATGGAAGTTTTAAAATACACATAAAAAATCAAGAATAAAAATGCAAGCTGATACAATTATGTGCGATCTCTGTTTAATCAAAATATTATGTACATAATAGAGGTAATGCTCAAAGCAATCCTATTACATTTATCTTGCCAATGTAAGAATTTCTGGGTTTGGCCCCTGTCTTGATTTTTCTAGCACTGCAGAAGGAGGTTGAGGAAAGAACTCCAGGCCCCTTGACAATCAAATAAAAATATTAGCCACAACAATACGTATACTGCAATTAGTCAGTTGATACATATATGCAGCATGATATACAATTTTGCTAAAAAAAAATAAGAATTTTTAGTATAAACTGCAATACATGATAAAAAAAATGTCATCCTTGTTCCTGCTTTCACCCATCTCTCCTGCCCTCTTTTCCAATTAAAAATTACGTTTAATTAGGTTATAACTTTTATTTTGTTGAACTTGCTGAGCTTAGAAATTGTAGAAATTTGAATGTATGATTAACAATCAAGGGTTTCTTCCAATAGATTAAATGACTCTTTTTGAATTAATCTTGTAGATTTTTGACAATATTAATCAGGACAATGATATTTTGTGTATATTAATATTTTAAGTATTTGGCAATAATGACAATATGAAACAGGCAGAAAAGAGTGGTAGACAGTAAAAGGAGATCAATTCTATGGCTTTCCTCTGCCTTACGAATTTCAAAAATCATTAAACTTGAGGTGAAAAAAGAAAAAAATACTAATCTTTCTTCCTTTGGAAAGCAAGCTTTGCCTTAATAAACAGATGCTTGAGCAGAGAGAATTAACTTGGTCATTTCACAAATCACTGGGGTATTCAGACAAAGTTGCCAAATCTTCAGCCATGGGGAGCCTCCAGGCTATTTGAACCCTACCTAGCATGTGTGAAGCTTATTACTTCCACTCCATTGATTTATTAAGTCAGAGTAGGAAAAACTTTGTATCCTTTGGGAACAAGGATGTCACACCTTTGTTATGCTATCAGTAAGTATATTATAATTTTTCCATTTTGTTCCATTTAGTGACAAAGTTTTTCAACAGTTTCAGTACATTAGATTATTATTTTTTTAATCTATTTTAGACTCAATATATAATCTGATTCAAGCGTACAAGGGAAGTGAAAAATATAATATACCACCTGCTTATTAAGTCCAGAACTGTATGCACGTTCTCCCCTCAGAGTACCTAATACCTGCACATTCAGTAGACACACCACTAGCAGAAGGTGACACACACAGCAACCGAGGTTTCCAAACAAACGATGTTTATTGAGACCCAGATTCAACCCTGATTACTTTCCCAAAAGTAATACGTTATGGTTCAATATCAGTTGGATGGGGAGGAAGTAAAAGGATTTTTGCTGAGAAAGATCCCTTTCCACATTCTTTCAAAGAGAGATATGCAGCCATTTTGCTAAGTTATATTATGCATGTGGAAAAGCTTCAGTGAGCAATTGATCATGTACGTATTTTCAAATATTTTCCCACTTCATTGTGACAAAAAATGTATTTACTTCATTTATCAAATAAACATTTTCCTCTTTGAAAGTTTTAAGTCCGTCTGAAAAGAAAGCTCTCAGCTGCCAGCAAGGTTTTCCTTCTGACAATGAAGGACTATTGGAAAACAGCTTTATGATTTCAGTGGCAAGAATCGAAGTTATATGCTGCTAATTTGGAAATACTATAGAAAGCCAGCAATTGCTTCATTTTAGTAATTTCCCTCTTTTAAGATTTGTTCTAGATAGTAACAAGTTAATAGTGATTGTTTCTCTGTTACTGAAAACGGAGAAAACTGCCCTCTTACATGTTAAGGGATTTCTGAAATTGCTGTGATTGCAGCTAATAGAGAAGTAAATGCTTTTAATATCAGTGTTTGCACTTCTGTATTCCACAAATTATTTTCAGTGAATGCAATAAGATAGATTTGATTTTTTTAATTAGCAAATCATATTTATAAACTTTGCTATAAAAATATTTGCTGCCCATTCCCATTGAAAATATAAAATATATTATTAAAAAAGAGGCAAATAAAAATCTTGAATACTAATTTTCCTTTCTTTCAAGATCAGCATTTCAGCTCAGATTAGTGCCGCAGTAAAGTCAGCCTCTGCTCCTTCTGAGATAATTGATTTTTTTCATAAATATTTTAAAAATCTACACAAGTTTTATGTAAATATAATGTGTGGGTTTGTGTAGTACATTTTTTAACACCACACTTAATAAAAATTACCCCTCCTTCTCTTCACCTGAATATAAGTGTCTTGAACTGTGATTCTATAAGAGCACTGTAAGAATAAAACACATATCAATATTACGTACAGCTCAGTTCATTTAGGAAACCAGCCACTCTTAATCTGTAACATGTTATGTAATCGTATTAGAATATCAAAATGAAAGCAACTGTCTCATAGTTTTGTATCACAGCCTACAAAATGAGCCAAAAATTACATGCTTGGTTTAAGCTAGTTCTAGGAGTCCCTTCATCTGTAGGCACTTCCAGAAAATAATTTTTCCCATCACAAAATGCTGGAGTGTACCAGCCCAGGCATCTTAAGACAGAAGGAATGCCCATTTGCAAGTGGTTCTTCTCTTATTGTAGCAACGCACCACATGATTAGATCTTAACTTTTAGCTATCCAACTTTACAGCATATTGAATGATGGAGAGGATTCATTTCACTGGATGTCATTTTAGGTACTAATGAATTTCTGGCAACCCTTTAGATGACATTTAGTAAGAGTGAAATTTTTCCTCAGGTTCCTAGGCTTTGTCATGGGATCTCCTAGGAGGGTATGAATTGCCCTATAAAGGTGGTCTCTTATTGATTTTTGAGGCAACAGAAACAATCAGTTAAAATTAGATGCCAATTATTTGCATAATTACACTTAAGAATCACACTCCAGTTCCTATATTTTAGGTACAGAAAGTTATGTGAAGTAAATCTGAATCCTACAAAAAATAAGAAACATTCAGTTCTGGTATCTTTTTTTATAGATGGCACTGAGATAGTTGTCCCAGATTTTCAGATTTGCCGTGGCTTATTGTGTTACTGTGAAGATAGCAAATAGGAGATACTAACACTGAAGCATTTGCCTTCTAAAAGTTTTCTCAGCAATGTCATAATAGATCTTTCCTTCTTCTAACTTAATCTTTCTATTTTCTAACATATTTACTATATCTGAATTGCTAGCCCTGAACTTTCAAATGTGTATTTTCTCATTGTAATATAAAAATAATAACAGCATTTAATAAAAATATTTTGATGTTTTTAATTATATTAGCAATGAATATCTTTTATTTCAGTTGCAGTGAATCTTTACTTTCTGATTTGCTTTAAGCTTTTCAAGCACCTGCATATATTACAACTTCTACCAGTTTGATTATTTATTTACTAAATTTGTATGCATCTTTTGTTTTTTGCGTTTTTTCTTTATTCTGGGTCAGTCGTCAAACTCTAAAAATAATCCCTGTTGTGTAAGTAGTTAGGATGAAATTTATAGCAGGGTTTGAACTAAAATACAAATTACTCATCTACAATTTTTCACTTGTTTCACAAAAAGGCAGCTTCCTAATAAAAAGTATTAACTGAAATAGAATTTAGAGGATACATGTGGACTTGGAGTGGTTTTTTTTCTCTGTGTAGGTTTTGGTAGATAATGGCTACTTCTGGTGGCTGTTAAAAAAGTGTTAGAAAATACTTTGTAATTTTATGAATAGGTTTTCCAGGAAAAAATATTTGAAAGCTGTAACACTTCAGGAAAAAAACACCTAACCAAAATAAAAAAAAAAAAATCCAATCCAAACCTTAGGAAAACAGAAAGTCTATACGAATGGAAATGCTTGCACAAAGAGAATATTTCCATGTGATTTTATCCCAGATGAATAAATAGTTAATTTTTGTTCTGCTGATTGAAAGGTTAGAAATTTGTTTTAATTCTGTCACTTTAAGACTACTGCTAAAATGACACAAAATATTATCTAAGCAACAATACAAGACAGTAAAGTTGAACTATAAACTCCTTTATGGTACTTGTGAGTGCCTAGCTTTAGTCTGAAGGATGATGTCCTTGCAAAGTGTTTTTTGCTAGTGACTTTGGAGGAGTAAGATAGAACAGCCAAGTATGGTTGAGGACTGTCAAACAATGGAACAAAGGAATTTGCTTCAGGTAAACCTAAAGCAACCCAAGTACACATCCATTTAGCTAGCAGAGGAACTGGAGCTTGAGAGGAAGGATAAGAGAATAACCTTTTTTAATGGCTTGTTTCTTGTAAGTGTAGTTTGATCTCTAGTGGTTTGCCAAGTAGGTCAACAAAAGTATTTGCAGTAATTGGCAGTGAGTTTACGGAATTTGCTGTCAGAAAATATGGTGTAAGTACTGAAGAGTACTTGCTCCTAAGGGAAAATAACTTCACATCATGAATTAGAATAGCTTTGCACTACTCTGTAAGCCAGTTGGTTAAACTTGTGGTCTGTTTTACTATGGTTGTGTTGCTTACTCAGTACTTCCATACATTTCACTGAGAAGTCAGAGAGTACAAATTACTTTTACATATTATAATAAGATGCTACAAAGGGCACAAAATGGGCAGATTTTTTTACATTGTGTGCAGAAACTATGAAATGTTATGCTGTTGTTGTATGTTTACTCTAGCGGTTTGGTAGAGGGGAATTGCCAATATCCTTTACAATGGTATACTCAGAGCCAGACAACAGCAGATCTCATCCTGGGCAACCTTCCTCTTCATAGTTGCAAAAGGAGGTGGAAAACATTTTGAGCCCTGCAGGATTCTAGTGTGACTATTGCCATATCAAGCAGGTCAAGGAAAAACAAGCTGGAGAAAGCCAAGGAGAAGAGGGAGAAGGGAATTTAGACTAATATACAGTGCTAAAGTATTTCACAATGACTGCAGTAGAATGCCTAGAAATTTCCATTATAAAGAATCCTGACCTTCCCAGAGCCTTTGCATACTAGCTTTATTCCAGTTAATTATCTCCACTGACCTTCCACTCCAAATAAGTATCAGTTTATTAAAAAAAAAACAAAAAACAAAAAACTGTATGACTTCTGGGCAAAGTTTACTCCAGCAACCATTCTCAAAGCACAGAATAAGAGGGCCCTCCACTCTCTTCAGTCATTTAGCATCTTCCAAAGCCGTATCAGTAGTTTTTGCACTCTTAAAGCACCTATATTCCCTTCCTGATATGCTGCAGGACTTCCAACACTTGACATCAGATTTCCCTTATGAGGAAAGTAGAGTGGCAGGCTATAGATCAGCATATTCTCCTTCAAGCTGATACCATTCATACCTGTTATATTCCATAGGTTTGTTGTGCATGTTGTCATCTGGGTTGTTCATGGATGTATTGAATGCTATCAGCCCAGGCCTTGATTTTGGGGTACGCTGATTATCACCAGTCACCAAATGGATGTCAGACCACTGACTCACTCCTTGAGCTTGACAGTCCAGACAATTTTCATCCCATCTGACAGTGCATTGATCCAATTCATAACTCCTTGGTTTTCAAAAATGTTGTGGTAAAGATTGTACAAATATTGCTGAAGTTAAGGTATATTATTACATCTACCACCCAACCATCATCCACACGGCCTGATAGTTCATTGTGAATGGAATGATGTCACCTCTGTAATATGCATTGACTGTTCCTGATTATCTTGTCTTTCACATGCCTGGAGAGAAATCTGTTAGTTTGCAGTCTCTGTTCCAAGCTGCTTGCTCCCAGATTTTCCCTCTGGACTCTCAACTGTGACATCACCTACAAGCAGCAAGTGCAGGGCTGTAGGCCTGTGACAGAGACTGTGCAATGCTAATCTTATATAGATTTCTATTGCAAATCCATTCACTGAGCTTTCAGAAAACCTTATAATTTCATCAATTTAAGAGACTTTTTTTGGCAGTTTGCAGAATGTGTCAGTTTCCACAGCAGCAACATAGAACAAGTGTCATTGTCAAAATCTATATATCACTGAACAAAGACAAAGGGAGACACTGTTTCAGGGGAAAAACTGCTCAGTTCCTACAGCTTAAATTACATCACTATCAAAGTGGTTCACTAATTAATTAGCAACATCATATTGACTAATATCCACCAATGCACATGCAGTTCATTAATAATGCCTGAAGATGCACACCCCCCCATGACGTGTGGGTCCCCACATGTTGCACCCTACTGTTTACCCAGCCACCAGAGTGTGGCTGCTCACAGCACTTGGCAGGGGTCTTCTGCCTTCCGCTTTGGCAGGGATCATGGTGCTGCAGGGAGACTTCTAGTCTGAAACCAGTGCTGGCACTTCTGTGTTTTTGATAAGTCCTGGGCCAGAATATTTTTATTTAAGTCTTTACCTGTATTATCTCATATACTTCATATATTAATTGTTTTTAGATTCATATCCATCTCTGGTCTTTTCTTTTTTTTTTTATTAGCTAACCCACAGGCAAATTTTTTAGTAATCAATCACAGCTTTCTGCAGACTCCAAAACTGGGTGAAGCTGCATATAACTGACTGCATTGAAACTCGACTGATATTACAATGAATATGTTATGGTTTTGTTCTAACTGGCAGTTGGCATTCTGGAAATATTATACCGCAGTGTCAAATAACATATAGGAGAAGTTGCTTTTTATTCAAACTCTTGTGTCTCTGAACACCAGAAGTTGTTACTTGTTTGATATTCTCTTTGCATAACGTACACCTTAAAATTGTGTTCAACTTAAAAATAAATCGTGGTGCACCACTAGGAGGTAATTCATGTGCTGCTGGTATTTCAGTTTTTTACCACTAGTACCTAAGAAATTATTTCCAGAATGTCAAAACATTCAAGCTTTTGTTGTTAAAAACTACACTTCCAACTGCAGAACTTAAGATTTCTTTGCTTCTGTCATCTGCCCTGTTCTTGGGATGTACATGTGTAGCCTGATTAAATTGTTGATTATATAGACAACCTGACAGATAGCCTGTTCTGTATCTAGAAGAGGAGGAAATATTTCAGTTGATAGGGGGAAAAATTCGATGGAAGGAAGCAGAATGGATGATTTTGCTAATTAAATTATGGCAAACAATCTCTAATTGGAGAATGATACAAATTGCAAGTTTCAAGGTATTTGTGAATTCAAATTCTTACCTTATTAAGCATAATAATTACTGTTTGTATGTCTGTGTGCCTACATGTAAAATACGCTTTTGTCTGTTTTTTGTTGTGTGTGTATCCGTAAGAACATGTGGCACATGTCTTTCTACGAAAGAAAGGCAGAGAGAAGTATACTGACAAAATTATTTCCCTCAACCTTCCTTAAGTCAACAAGAAGATCATATCAAATTCAGGAGAACAAGGACTTTTTCCTACAAGTATTCACAGAACAAAAAATATTGCATGATTCAAGGTAAGATACTGTATATTGACTGAATAATTTAATGAAGAAAATTACCTGCAGTTTGCACAGTTCTGTACATGTTATTCTGATTATAAAATCAACGATGAAAAAATGTAAATATCACTTAACCAGACTTACTTGTGATTTCCTAAATAGTCACATTACATCAAATAATTGCAAATAAGATTCAATCCACCTAAATTATCCATACTGGGATTTAGCTACATAAAATCCATGTAGCAATACTACAAGACTGCCTGTTCTAGCAGCAGTTCTAAATTTATTCATTTCTTTCTCTGTATACTGAAAATCCTCTGTCCAGAAGTCTTGCAGACGTGCAGATGCCTGACATTTAGATTTGCTTCCAGAACTTTCTGCCCAACCTCCAACTGGTGTTTCAGAGGCACAGGGTTCCCTAGGTCCAGTGTCACATACAGATGTCCGAATTATGCTGCAGCAACTAGGGGAGCAGTAGTTATCAGAATAGAAGAATTTCAGCTGCTCCATTTATTTTGCTGTGCTCAGAAAAGCTGTCTTCTCTCCAGTGACTATATAAGGATTCGGGGAAATTATGCCATGTTAACTCATTTTTTTCCCCAAAGCTCAGTATTTATACGAATCATGGTGAAATGATGCCTGAGATGATGATCCAGAAAGTAGGTTATATCCTGCGGTTTCTTCCCCAGAACATTTTTTCCCTCCTAAAGAATTTTCTTACTTGTAACACCAAACAGAATAAGAGATCGAAATACTGTATCTGCAAATTAGGCAGTTATATATATTGTATTTTATAGCACAAAGCACCATAAACATTGAGGGATTTGCTCTGAGTGCTTCAGGTGTTCTCCAATTACGTATATATACTCACTTTTCTTTGTGGTAAGAACACCACAATACAGTGTATTTTGTAACATTATTGATATAATTTGTATAAGGACTAATATAGAAAAAAAATAAACAAGCCACAAAATAACATGAACTCTTTGGAGTAATTAACATGAGAACAGTTTTATGCAGTGTGAAATCAAGAAGGTATTCTTGTATAATGGTCTTATATCTGTAAGAAAACATTATACTGAGCTGCATGCAGGAAATATTTTGTTTAACAGGAACATTAGACTTAAAAGAGAACAGAGGAGTTAGATGGCTGAAAGTACTTGCAATTAGTTTTCATTAAATGAGTGGAGAAATGGAGGAACAAGGACTGTGAGTTTTTAGGATTTTAGAATGGCCAATTTGAGTCTCAGATATTGAGGCAACGTCTGAAGGACAAAATCCTCAATGTCTGTTCTCACCGTCCTGTTCGTCAAGGGGAGGAATGAGAATTTGCGCCAGCTGCTGAATTGCCCTGTGAGTCCATCTGGGGCGCAGGAAAAAAAAGACACTGTAAAAACAGAGTGCTGCCACAGCACTGCAATGCAGAACGTTTTAGAGAAAATCAATCATAAGCCAACTTGATAGATGGCTCAGATTTGAAAGAGAGGCAGAGCTACACTGCATGCCCCACTTTTGCTGACTTAGTCACAATATATATACTGAACATCCGCATCATTTTATTAATTTTTAAGAGCCAGACAGTATTGTTAAAACAGTCATAAAAAGACATGCTTTGTAAGTTCCATTAGACTGTGAGTGGGCACAGGAATCATTATGACTCAGAGACCAAGGCTTTAAAATTGAGAATGGAGTTCACATACAAATAAGCACCGTATCCATGTAGATTTAGTTTAAACCTGAGATGAAGCAATTCGATGACATAAAAGAGATCGTATCATGGGTATGATATTTTAGCTCATTTTATGAGCTAAAAATTAGTTAGGGTTGTTTTTTACCACTCAGAGCAAAACAAACAAACAAAACTTCTGCAACTTAATATAAAAATGAATGCTCATTTTTGGCTAATATTTCTTTTATATTGACCTTAGAATCATAGAATCACAGAATCATAGCAAGTTTTGGGTTGGAAGGGACCCCTAGAGGTCATCTAGTCCAACCCCCCCGCAGCGAGCATGGACACCGCTAACTAGATCAGGTTGCTCAGAGCCCTGTCCAACCTGGTCTTGAATGTTTCCAGGGATGGAGCCTCCACTGCCTCTCTGGGCAACCCGTTCCAGTGTTTCACCACCCTCATTGTAAAGAATTTCTTCCTCATATCCAGCCTAAACCTACCCTGTTTTAGTTTAAAACCATTACCCCTCGTCCTGTCACTGCTGTCTCTACTAAAAAGATTGT
>Ga0065711_1034624_pt1 | contig 23476 bp, 13 predicted proteins | sample Hoacrofraction12_FD_59098 | JGI IMG/M metagenome (GOLD analysis project Ga0065711, IMG submission 59098) | Hoatzin crop microbial communities from Cojedes, Venezuela - Epithelial fraction 12 v2 (version 2) | ecosystem: Host-associated > Birds > Digestive system > Esophagus > Crop | place...
TGCCTCCCCCCCCCCCAAGTTGTGCAGCCGTCAGAGCGTTCGTTCCCTGCTCCGTCCGTGCCGCCGCTTGTCCTCCCGCGGCGGGTCGGTCTCCCTCCGGCTCCGCGGGCTCCCGTTACTGGCAGCAGCGCGGGTCGTTGTGGCGGCGGTGTGCCCGCAGGCCGCTCTTCCCGCAGCGCGGGTGCGGGAGGCTCTGCCGCGGCGCGGGGGTCCCTCCGGCTGGGCTGCCGTGTGCCGGGGCCGCGGTGCGGGGTCGGCGGGCGGTGAGGAAGCGGTGAAGGATAGCAGGGTTCCCTGGCTTCCTTCCTCGTTCGCAGTGGCCTTCCTGTCACAGCCTGTGACTGCAGTGACTCTGCAGGATTGGTGTCTGCCGTGGAAGGACCTAACTTTCGAAGAGGCAAAGCATGCTGACGGTGATGGGATGGAGCTCGGAAGGAAGAAAAAAATGTTTGTTTAATCCATATTCGAACAAAGGCAGGGTCTTTACTAATGTTAGGTTAAGAGATCTTCCGGTGTCTACAAGTTTGCATAAAACAAATAACGGGCAAAACATTTGTTTTAATTTCAGGAGATGATAAAATAGGAAACTTCCTGACAGCAAGTCAGGGAATCATGCTTCCTCATTACAATATAATATAATTACTTTTCTATGTAATATCTGATGATATTTTAACTGCGTTTTTAATCTTCCTTTAAATTTATTTCTGTAAAGATTTATAATGTAGTATTATCTCTACTTTATTTATGTAGCTCCGTTTCAGTTTCCCAGTCTAACATGGTAGCATCCTGTAAATTCTCTTTCATAGATCTTGTCATCTGAAAGATACTGACAGCTAGAGTGGAGTGTAATTTCTGTGTTTGTGTGCCACAGAACAAAGCAGAGAGAGTTTTTGTTCTGTCCTATGACATGATGTGGAGTTTCTTTAGTGCAGTTTAGATCGGGTTAACAACTGGGTTTTTTTTGTTGTTGTTTTGCCTCCTTAGGGGGTGAACTGGGGGTGGGGGGTGGGAATTTTTTCCACAGTAAATAGTGAGCTTTGTAGAAATTGAGACTTTTTTTAGCAGAGCCTTCAGAATGTGAACACACGGAACGTAACAGCTAAGCATACATTTGATTTGTTCTAACTGTAATGTAGTGTTTATTTTGGAGCAAATGTCATGAATTGCTGTTTCATGAGAATATCAAAGAAAGGAGACAATATGAAGATGATAATATAAGTGGCGTCTTGTTCTATTGTCAGAAGAGGAGTGATTGCAGTTTTAGATCAAATGTGGAAATTTATTGCTACCTTTGTTCCCATTTTGACTGCTGGAGATACCCATGTGTATAAAACCTAAATTATTCTGGCCTCTTTTTGTTATCTTATACGTTACAATATATAATTGTTTAATAATTAATTTCAGGTACCTTAGAACTCCAGAGGATTAAGCAATTATGCTGGAATTCCTTTAGTATAGTAAATAGGTCTTTTTCCTAAAGCTTTTACACTTGGAAATAAAGCTACTTTTTTTTTTTTTCAAAGCTCTTGTAGTCTCTACTTTTAAAGACTCCTTTTGGCTTTTAGCTTCTTGAAGGAGGCGTGGTAGCTAATCATATATTGTGATTTAGCTTCGGGATTGGGTGTCATTTAGCAGCTAAAAGTAAAATATTTCCCCTGGAGTTCGTGATCACTTGTACCTTTCCCAAGAATAGTTAAGGGCACCAGTTCTTGCATCTTGCCGAAACTGTAAGTAGGATAAATGCATGCTGTCAGCTTAAATTGTCAGCTGTGTAGTCAACATATCTGAAGACTAGTAAGTGTCAAAAATAGCCACTAAATTGTTTCCAGTAGCTGTCAAAAATTTGTGGAGCTCAGTCATTCAAATGAATGTGTTTTGTGCTGGTACAAGTTTACTGCTAAAATGTACTTTATATGGTATTTGTTATTTGACAAGCACTATCACCTGTGATTGAAAACTTGTGCCAATAGGTGGGCTGGGTTTCCTCAACTGAGCATTATTAATAGTCTCCTAAATTTTCTTTTATGACTGTCAACTTTACAAAAAGGTGTTTATATTACGATTTACCTATGTAATTTAAAAGATGAATTTTGGTTTGCTCAGAACTAAATGGGTACTTTGCCTATGGAAAATAGTGTTTAGACTAGAGGCCTAAGCGAGAGGACTTAAAATTTATTCCATTGAAATTAGTCTCTTCAATAATAACGAAGAAATAAGAGGCTGCCATGAAGTAAATAATCTGGTTAAATTTCTGGGTACCTTCTACTTAATTTTAACAATAAAATACTTTGCAGGGCACAGCACTGTGGTGCTGTGGTTAACTACTATCTGTCATAACCCTTGCTGTGCTAAGATGCTGACAGGTCAATCTAGAAATAATAAAAGATGGAGAAGAAAAGACCTAACTTGTCTTTAACATTGCCTCCAGTGTTATTTTTCTAAATTCTTCAACTGGATCAGCCTCCTGCGAGGGAGTGTGAATCTGAGGCCCCATCTGTATTTTGGTTTTACCACCAAAATGTACTTCTGGTGGACACCTTGCACACATTCATATTTGGTTTGAATTCTGCGGGTTTCTTGAAATAAACCAGGCAAGTTAAATTACTGCTCTCTCCCCAAGGGTGCAAGCCCTTTTTTGTTACCGTTCTATGGGAATAGTGTTTGTGTGGATGCTGCACTGTCTGTACAGTATGACCAGTTCTGCAGTGGCAATCTCTCCACCATTGCAGCCATCACATTGTTAGTTGGCTCCCCCCTTCCCTTTTCGTTCTCTTCAGTGGCACCTCCTTCCTTTTAGTTGTCTGTAAAATGTTCGGTGAAAATCCCTCTTTTCTCAGTAGCCTACATTTATGATCTTGTAAGTATGGCTCTCTGTAAAGCTATCTAAAATTAGCTAAACATTATCATCTCAGAAGGAAGTTTGGGAGTCACAAGGCATTTAGAAAGAGTGGTGCAAACACAGCTGTGAAATTTCACAGGGGAGTAGAGGTACTAGTTAGGACTTTGCAAGGAAGTACTTGACCTAGCTCAGTGTTCAACTGCAGTGAAAAATTGTCGCAGTCTTACCGGGCAATGAGAAGCTAAGAAGGTACCTCATGCTCTGTCATAGCTGTGGTTCTTATGAGCAGGGGTCCTCCTGTGACCTGAATGGCAGCAATAAAGCGTAAAGAAAAGTGTCCCAGAGGGAATGAAGCTGGTATTTTTTTTTTTTTCTTTAAAAGAAGCTGAAACAGAAACTAGAAACGTTTTGAGGTCCCGATGGACCCAGTGGGAGGAGGGGAACTTCAGCAAGTATAATATACTGTCCCCATTGATACCTCCTTTCTTTAATTTTCTTCACAACCCTTGCCAAGTCATTTCCCCTCTCAAAATCTTGAATCTTGGCTGACTGCCCACAGGCAAGGAACAAAGATTTTCTGTTTTTAAATAGTTGGTTTATTTTAAAAGCATTCACTGGCAGTAGCAGGCAAAATAAAGGCATGGGGGGCACTGAAAAAAAAGCCAGGATACTTTAAGGTACCAGAAACTACTTAAGCAGACTCCGTAGACATAATGCAAAATAAAAACAATTGTTGGCAGGAAGTGTCAAATAAAAACAATGCAAATAGGACTACATGCATTCAAAATAGAAACAAGTCACCAGTCTTTCTAAAATATGAAATACAAAAGGTGATCTAGTGTTTGGGCACTCATATCATTTTATACCAGAGCTACTGTAAGCTTGATGTGCGGGTTTTCAAGTCTAAAGCAGTGTGTTTTTGCTTTCAGCTCAAAGTCCAGCTACAAAACAAAACAGTTGTGTGCTGTTCTTAGAAGCCTGTAGGAGGTAGAACTGTTACTGGTTTAAGATATGATTGAGGTTGTCCCAGCAGCTTGTCAGCAGTGACAATATCTGTCTGCTTGGTGAGCTGTGATTTTGTTGGCCCAGATATCCTTTGGCTTCATTGAGAGACAGGGATTGGCAGGAGCACACAAGGAGATTTTCTTCTTTCTTTGTTGCAGCACTGTAGAAAAATAGGTTTTCTTGGTAGTTATTTACCCATTTTTGCTATTCCCTTAAACCTTACGTCTTTCTATTATGTCACTTGGAATATCCAGTAAAGGTATTCCCTGAAACACAGGTAGCAATAAGGCAAAGGGATTTTTTTTTTTTTTCATTCAGCATTCCTTGATAATTGCAAGTCTATGGCAAGCAGAGGCAGAGAATGAAGTAACATATGCTATGGGAGAAGGTATAAAGATAGATTTCCTGGAAAGGACACCAAGCACTAGGCAGAGTCCTTTGGCAGTGCATTCCAGAAGTAGTACAGAACTGCTAAAAGCTGCAGTCCAGCAGCCGTCATACTGATAGAGCAGCCCTTTTATTTTTTTTGCCAGAAATATGCCTCTTGCCTATTCTTAAGATGGCAGTGCATTGTATAGTGCTGTTTGTTTGACTTGAGTCTAGCAGGCATTAATACAAATTCTCTTATTGATTGATCTATGATGCAGTCTTGAAAGACCCTGAAGTCTCATCAGCACCCAGGTATAGCATTTTGATGGGCTTTGTTGTGTCAGGCATTGCTGAGGTTTTGTCAGTAGGGTATCCTGCTCTTTTCCCTCTCTGCTGGTCACGTTTTTCTGTTGAACAAATTTAACAGCAACAATAATAGGAATACTTAATATGCTGAGAGTTGATCTCATCAGAAGACAGCTCAAACATGGTTTCACTTGTCTGGGAACATGCATTGCTGTTAATTGTTTGCTTCTGAGTAGCATATTCTGCTCTTCCGTGGAGCTGTGCAGCTGTCTGAGTGAACCTGATTAATGAACCTGGGAAACAAAGGGCAGCGCTGGTCTGCAACAGTCACCAGTACAGATGTGGCAGTACAGGAAAATGGTTTTATTGGCATCTTTTCAAGAACTCATGTGCTCTTAAAAATACGAGGAATATGATTCTTCCCTGGGCACCAGTTTTAACTATGAATGATGTGGGTAAGATGATTTGTTAAAGGGAGTTTGTGTTATGTGTAGGAATGGAGAACTGAAGTTCCTGTGTGTCGCAAGGAATTGTGGTCCTGTGTGACAGGATATACTTAACTTTGTTGGGCACCCGTTTGTCAGCTGCACCTCTCGCGGATTTTTCTCCACTGCCAAACTGATAGCTGTCTAAGACTGCAAATTACGAGAAAGCAAACATCATTTTTGGTGTTCCAAAAAGCCTCAGCACGTAGCTCCTGGGCTTCTAGGTGCTTATTTCATTGTCCCGGTCTTCAGAGATTAATTGGTCAGTGAATATGTTCTATGCTTTTTGTGTGTCAGTCAGTCATTCTTTAGACTTTCCATTTTCATTGCTGCACAGCGACTGTGCCAATAGGTTTCCGAATAACATAGAACTACCCTGCCTGCTCTCAGAGTGGTCAGCGCAATGTCTGTCAGCTGAGTGACTGCGGTGCTCAAAGTTTTCTGTTGGAAAATTGGAAAACAAAAGATTTTGGAGGTCACAGAGGTAAATGGGCTGGGGGAAACACAGTCTAAATAGATGCAAAAATGAAAAGTAATAGGATAGAGCTGATAGAACTGTGGAAATATTTCCTGGTATTCTGTAGTGTCCTGTGATTTTTGTCTTCCTGAAATGTTTGTTGGCTATTGCAGTGAAGTATCATCATGTCTGTTTACAGCACACCTTATTGTTTACTAATACAGTACCCTCACTGTACAGAGAGATGTTTGCTGCCATGAATTTAAAAGAAATTTCTTGTACGCTAATTTTAAATCCTTAATTACATCATAAACTTGTTACGCTCCCACTGAAATTGCAATAAATTCTAATTTTGTACTGTACAGTTATTTTATAGTAATTATTAATGTCAGCTTTTATTTGTACTGTCCAAATTTCTGTCTGCTGTCTGTTCTGTTACAAGATTTTTCTATCCTTCCTCTGTCTGTAGTTGGATGCAGTCTCCTATGACTACATCTGGCGCCTTTTTTTTTAATAATCTCTGTCTTAATAAATCACTTCTTGTGTTTACACAGTGAATAATAATAATTGGTTGCAAAGCCAGGCTTGCTTTTGAATTCATTGTGTCACATTGCTGTTGATCATAATTTGGCAGTGAGGAACAGGTAACTTTCCCATTTACCAAGGCTACAGTCTTTAATATATTGGTGCATTACGGACCTATATAGGTCTCTAGGGTATCACCGAGGAACTACTGCCTCAGTATTTGGCATTCCAGCTTTCAAAATATGTAACTGAGGAGGTGACTTCATTGGACTGTATGTTAACAATGCTATTTTAAGTGCATTTTTCTTGACTTTATCCTTAAAGTCTTGCTGATCCTTGAATGGGATGGGATTCTCAGGCTTCGGTTTTCTTTATTCTTCACCTCTTGTTGACTCTGTTTTGTTAGTTTTTTGCTAAAGCTGCTTAGTAATAACTACCAAAAACACCTGACGGGCCTGCTGCTTTCTTTTTCTCATATGAATGATCATCTTCATCTGTCCTGTACATTTTTCAGAACTAGAAGGTACGCACCATCTCTGCGGCACAGTTTTAAATTTGCTCTGCTGATGCCCATAAGTGGTTCTAGTGGTTCAGGAAGGCTGGGATCTCTCGGACACACTAGAAAAATGATGATGAATATGTACCGGTCTTTCATGAGCTGACTACCAGAACTGACAGGGCCATAAGGTGCACTGTAACCTTTTAAGCATTTGGGTATGCCTTGTTGTCATGATGCCCTGAGATTGTTTCAGAGGATGTATGAGGCATTCCTTTGCCTCACAGACTTGCATTTTTTGTGTTGTACATGAATACAGTCCTTGGGTTTTGCTGGGAATAAGTAAAGCAGAATCTGAGGAAGACTTTGCAACAAAATTCGAGTATGATTTTTTGTAAGTATGGTCTGATTTTTATGGAGAAGGGTCAGTATTCAAACTGAAGTCTGATGCTATTGTTTAGTTAAAGTAACATCAGAGATACTAGAACTTTTGCTTTATTATGAAACATATAATGGATTTTCTGTTGCCTTTTCTTGGGCCTTTCTTTCATTTCATGCACTCAGTAATGTAATTTATATATGATTGATGTTGGAACGCAGCTCAGAGGACACAGGCATGATTTTATTTCGGAGAGGAGGAGTGCCTTAGTTCATTGCTTTCATTGCCAGATGTGTGTCAGTGTTTGTTGTGGTACCACTGGACAATGTTAAATCCACATTGGCAGGCTTTGGCAATACATTGCTTAGACAACTGGCACTGGCAACAGTGAAAAAAACAAACCAAACTCCTTATGCGCATGTGAAAGGCAAACCTAGTCTCAGATCCTTTGTTCAGGAATTGCTTATAGTTCCAAGTTCTAATGTCGCCGCTGGCTTGGACTAGTAATTTTCAGAATAATTTAGATATGTATGTTGATTTTAAAGAACTTTGAAAAATTGCCACTTGAATCAGTCGCTTCAGGCTGCCTATTGCAAGGATTATCTGGAAGATATCCTTTTCTTGATGGGCTCTTGGATTGCTGTTTTGCCTTCACAGTGAGGTCATGCGTATTGTTTGGTTTGGGTTTGTCTGGAGTTTTCTGTTTGGTTTTGGTGGGTTTGTTTTGTTCTGTTTGTTTGCATTGGTGTGTTTTTTGTTTTTTCCTTTCCCTCCTCAGAGTTTCAAATTTTGTCCTGGCTCTACTCCTTCATCTTCATAGTCATCTTCCTGTGTTCAGTCTCCATAGGAATGGTAGGAATTCCAACAAGGCGTAGCTCTGCTGTGCCCTCTTTTCCTGCTGCTCTCTACGGTGCTTTGACCTCCTTTGCCATAAAAGCCCTTCGGCTGCGGTTGGGAGAGTGGTAACCCTGAGTTCCTACCCAGGCTAAGTCAGTGTGACAGGGGAGGTCTCAGCTGCTTTTTTCCCTAGCTCAGGGAGTGGTGGGTAAGGAGTTGAGAGAATGAGGGAGAAGAAAGATCACAAGGGACAGTGTTCCTTCTTACATGTATGCTGTTATCTCATGGGATATTACCTCTGAATTACTGAAAACAAAGGTCCATTCTGAGGACAAGTTTTGTTTAAACTATAATGTAGAGGAGTACTGACCCTTCAGGGCAACAAAAGGTAAAAGAATATTCCAGTCCATCTATCTTATTGTGTTGTTTTCTTCCTAATATGTTCACCTCCTGCTCCAATACCTTTTTTTCCTACTTGTAAGTCGTGCGGGTATAAGCTTTCTTTTTATTTTTCTTTTGTTACTCCACACTGTGTAATCTTGGAAGGGTCTTGCAGGGAGCATGTTATGGGTCACTAGAAGTGCGTGCTTCAGGAAGAAAGAGGAGACCAGATCTCCAGAACTTCAGAATTACACTGGAATTCATTAAGGGGGAATGCCCTCTAAAAATGCATGGGAAAGTGACAAGTACAAATAGTTCCCTTCGTTTTGGTGCACCTTACTCTCAGTTCATTTGCCCAGTGTCAGTATTTGGGTGTCATGCTATTTTGCCCAGCAGGTGAAGTCCTTGATTTCCGTTACTTTCAGTAGTCAGCCTGTGCACTGTGAAACAAATATACATGGCAAAAACCCAGTCTGCAATTCCTGCTGCTCCTAGGCGGGAGTTTATTCAATCTGTTCCTCTTGGCTAGGACTCTTACCCTGCCTTGGGGTCTTATTTACAGCATGATGGCAGAGTTATTTCCACTCCAAAGCTCCATAGTGGTGGTGTCTAAATGCTTCAGGAGGAGAGATGGCTAGAGATCTGTGGAGAGCGGAACTTAAATTAAGTTCTGCAAGAGCTACTTGTTATTTTCAGACTTTTTTTTATTTAATAATATAAAATGCAGACTTTTGGGAATAGGGGTTTAAACTTGTGGTCTCTCCTTGAGAGATACTGTTTGGTCTTATGAGCCATCACATGAATACTTTACTCCTGGACCTCATATGTAAATGTTTTCCATCATATTTGATACTATTCAGGGATTATGTAGATGCATAATGATGTAGGTGCAGTCTATGCTTTAAAATCTGAGTGCAGAGCCACGGATTTGACAAAGAGCTAGGGAAAAGAAGTCTGGTTAGCTCATGTTTAGGGAGGATCTGTTTCAGGAAATCTTTAACTGCACAATTCCAAATACTCGTGTTGATACTGCGGAATATGATTTTAATGTTTTCTCTCTTATTTTATGTACTGAAGACAAATTTCTGTCTTAAGAACAGTTTTTTGGGGGATAAGCACATTCTTTAAACAAAGTACATCCCACTGAATTTAAAGCAGGATTTCAAAATATTGTGTGTTGGCTATCTGTCCATGTGCATGGTCATATCCCACAGTTAAAGTGAAGTAAGCTATTTGTCATTCAGTGACTTGTGGTTGCCTCTTACATTAGTACACCCAACAGTCAAGTAAGATTTTATGTACTGGCACTTACTATAGGGTGTTTTACACACAATAATTTGTTTCTTTACAGCAATGTTGTTGTCCAAGTCCTAATACTGCCCCTGCCTTGGGTTCAGGGGTTCAGAATAATTTGGATATGCATGTTGGTTTTGGAGCACTTCAAAAATTTGCTGCTTGAATCAGTCACGTTGGCCTGCCTATTGAGAGGATTATCTGAAGAGTGAAGGTGGAGGGTAAGCGACAAGCACAGCTCGGCACCCTGCTGCCAGCAACACTTGTGTTTGCAGCAGACCATGGTGTGTCAGCACAAGGCTGGTCGAACTGGTCAGCAGAGGCAATGAAAGATACTACGGAGGCAGAATTAAGTTTAGACGAGTTCTTAGCAGGGTAAGAAATTCGGTCTGAATTTTCTAATAAAAACAGAGACCTAAGTAACAGCACAGAAAGTCTGTCAGGGAGCTCTTATTAAATGTGTAACTTCAGTCTGAAAAGCGCTCATGTCGTATGGTAATATTTGTTGAAGAACAGGGAAGAACAGGGAAAATGTAACTATTACATAAAATGAGTAGCTTTATCCAGACTATGTTAAATAATAGACACTCCCTCTCAAAAAAGTATTGAATAATTGGAGAGGTTTCAGAGGTGGCTGAAAAATTAGAAATATGAGGTATACATATGTAAAAAGACTGAAAAGATAAAATTCATTTGAGGAGGAAGAATGAAGAAGAGAATGATACGTAAATATATGTGCACATACATACATGATGAATCTGGAACATCTGCTATTGCTGTCTTTATCACAAGAAGAGGGACACATTTCAGTGAGATTCTTACAAAGGGTTTTTTTAAAGTATGTTAAAATGGGTTATTGGGCATTCAAATGCATGCATTTATAATAAAATGGTAATGGATTCTATATTTTTGCCTAACAAGTGCTTCAGGTTAGGTTTAAAAATGTATTTCTGTTTTAAAAGCATGTGGTTCATGCTCAACTTCAACCACTCTGTGTGAAAATGAAGGTTTCTTTAGTCCTACACTTTGTTCTGTTTAATCCCCCCCAATACAGAGCTCCCTGAAGATGTCTGGCTCATATTGCTCCAAACTGTCTGGACATTTCCTGGTTAACTGCTGAAGCTTTCCTACCATTTGTTTTCTTCCTGAAGCCTTAATCTATTGAGGGATCAGAATTGGCTGCTGTGGTAAGACTTTAAAAAAGTGGCAGTAAAATGTTAAAAGTGGGTGCAATGTGCCAGTTCATTTTAGTTTTATTTCTTTATTTATTAGCAAGACACAAAAACAAACAAACAAACAATCTTAATGCTGTACAAAACCAGAAGAGGATGATGCCCAACTTTGAACTAACTAACCAACCAAGGAACATTGTTCTACTTTTTATCCGTTTATACTTGCCCTATGCTTCTAAGCGAGGAATAAGGATCAAGTGAATCATTTCACAAGATCTTTTGCTTATGTGTAGAACGATGTGTATAACTCATCAGAATGTTGTGTATAAGTGTTTTACAAGTCTCTTCCAGATACTGCATTTTGTTTTAAATGCATTTGGGTTTAATATCAGTTCAGATTATGGTATGTAAAATACTAAAAGTGATTCATAGAAGCATAGAAGTTTTGGTTCTTAGAGAATAAAAACTGGTAAAAAAAAAAAGAAGAGGAAACCTTGTAAACAACAGGTGAGAGAAAGGTGACTGCACTTCTAAGCAGATAGAAATCCGCAACTGTTTGCTAGATTGTGCAATAATACTGCATTTGGCAACTGGTATTTGTCGTTATCTCAACAACTGTAGCGGTTTTAAATAACCATGTGATATTTTACAAATTTCAGGAATCCAGACCAACTAAAACATGAGAAGATGTATTCAAGATGATCCAGCCAGAAGATGATTCACTTCATAGAATCTTATTTTTGTTAAATATAATTTGACAAAGCCAAGTTCAATTACTTATCTTGAAACTAAGACACACCTGTGGCCTTCATCAGAAATGTTTCTAACATTTTCAAGAAAAAATATGTCCCAGAAACTGAGTATGTTTTTACTAGTTTTTGGAATCATTTGGGGTTTGATGTTGCTACGTTACACTTTTCAGTATCCAAGACGGCAAAGCAGTGCTGAATTGCGTGGACAGATATTGGATCTAAGTAAAAGATATGTCAAAGCACTGGCAGAAGAAAATAAAAATTTAATGACTGGTGGCGGTGGAGCCTCTGTGGCAGGATATGGTAAGAGGAAAAAAACCATACTAGTTATTCAAATATCTTTTTTTCCTGAAAACTGTAAGGTTACACTTTTTTCTTTTTTAAAGTAATATGTACTGCTCTTTAAGAGAAAAAAACCCTCTGTATTGACTGATTTGATTTTAGTTTATTCACTGAAGTTGAAGATTAAGATGTGGTACAAAATCAAGCTTGAGACATAAGATTTTTGTTTTCCAGGAATCTTTTAGATATCTCCAAGTATATGACTACTGTTTCTTACAGGATTAACAGTAACATAGTGTTTTTCCTGATTCTTAAGCTGTTGAGGAAAAAGCACATGCTTGATACAGGGATGAAGTTTTAGATTAAGTCACTTCAACATTTCAGATTTTTCTTGTGCCTTATTGCTAATATTCTGCTTCTATTTTATTTTCTTCTCTTCAAGTAGTAAAAAAAAGGAGCGGAAAGCAACATACTAGTTGAGTTTGCAGTCTTGAGACTTGCCATCTCAGCTGCAGGCAATTACAAATTTAGCAGAATCTTCCCTTGCTTTAGAAGTAGCCATTAGAAATAAGGTCCCTTGTCTCTAGAGCTTTGATACTTGCTGCATTGTATCTCTCAGGATGAGCAGGAAGCAACCCAAGAGGAGGAGGACAGTATCAAAATGTCTTAGCTTTTAATTCTTTCATTAATGAAGTTAACATTTTTACCCGAGTAAGAGACTACTTTTTATTTTCTTTCCCTTTTCTCCCCCCTGCCTTTTCTTTTGTCTTCAAGGATTACCTGCCTTTATTCTGTAATTACTTTTCTGTATAATTTGTTTTAAAAAGACCTTGTGTACTGCAGCTTTCTACTGCAGTATAAGTCTTACAGTGTATTTCTGAGTGAGATTTGCCTTCTGAGGTTTTGTCTGAAGTTTAATAAAAAAATAAGTCAACTCTTGAGCTATATGCTGATCATCAGACTTAGAACTTGAGTAGACAGTTCCTTCCCTTAAGACTGTTGAGTACAGAATGGTACTACAGCGTCGATCACCCACAACGTGTCATTGACAGCAGACCCTGCCCTGGCTTAAATTGTAAAGCAATTAAAAAAAAAAAAATTTTTTTTATTCAAAGATGACATTACTAAACGAGAACTTGTTAATTGTAGGGGGAAGGACTGACCTGAGACCTTTTTTTTTTTAATTTACTACTTAGTGTTTTAATTTTATCTGGGTTACTCCTCTTTTTTCCCTTCATATCTGTGTTTTTTCTTCACAATTTTTCTGGTTAGTTAGGAATTAATTTTGGGGGTGGGGGGTGGGGAGAGAGAGAGTCTGCGTGTATATGCATGTGTGTGGTGGGGGGATCACAACACCTAGTAAAACCTGGTAAATTTGTTGCTTTTATTCTCCAAATCTGAGAGAAGATGGTGATACGAACATTGCTAACAGTGTAATTAGCTTTTGTTGAAAGGTCCGTTACTGTTTTTGTGTTCCAGAGTACGGAGATTTTTTTACTGTCCTTTCTCTTGGTTTTCAATCAATATAGACCTAAATATATGGAATTTTGTTTTCTGGCTTTATAGCTTATGTGAGAAGTGATAAGATACTTTCTCACGGTAGTTTTTTTCTGTGGGAGAAATCTGTTATTTACAGCAAAGCTATTAAGATCTACCTTTTTTACGTTGGAAAGTATTTAAATATATTCTGTTCTGTCCAAGGCTAAAAGGTGTCATAGCTGGGTATTGTAGTGCTGTTGTCTGTATGAAATTTGAAATATTGCCTTTGAATAGTCACTAGTCTAATGCTTCACCTAGGCGTTTTGTTCTTACACTCGAATATTTAATTGGCTTCCTTCACAGTTCACTATTATGGTGGTATCTTCCTTGCCTAAAATAACAAGGAAATGGTCTTAAAGAACAATCAAGCAGCTGCTTAATTCTATACTTGTACAGTAATCTGCACTCTTTCCCAAAAAGTATAGTAGGAAGGATAGCAAGTCTTAAGATGTGAAAATGCTGAAATAGCAGTTCTTTTCCACACCTAGTAAATAATAGGATCTAATTTGTTTTTTCAATTGTGTTCAGCTGATCTTAAGAGAACAATTGCTGTTCTTCTGGATGACATCTTACAACGCCTTGTGAAACTGGAAAACAAAGTTGATTACATCGTTGTGAATGGCTCAGCAACAAATACCACTAATGGAACTAGCAATCAGGTGTCAGTAACTTCAAATAAACGTGTAAAACCAGCAAGCAACATTAGATAGCAAACAGGGCCACTTTGTGTTGCTACAGCTATCAAAGGTAATATTTAAGATAAGCTTTTTATCTCTGGCTAGGGCAAAGCAGTAGCTCAGTCTAAAAGAAGCGTAAGCTATTCTGTGCTGCATCTATGTAAGCCTAACTTGTGCATAGGTTCTCAAAGCATTGTTTCATTGCCTTTGAGCAGTACTTCTGAAGTGATCTTTGTTGTCTTTAAAAGATATTTTGATATCATGATTTGATGTAGTATGCCATTGGATAATAATAAATGGAAAGCAATGGGCAACTTACATGTAGGTTTCTAAATATATTTATTTAAGTATGAATATAACATATCTTTTGGATAGGTGAGCAGTATTGTAGCTTATTCATTTTTTGTGATCTGTGTTAAGGTAACTGAGGAAAATGCATTGTTAAATGGATGTTAGCAAATGTGTATACTTAAAATATTTTGTTACTCATTTACTAAAACAACATTAAATTGAGGCTAGCATTGGCAGTAATATTTTGAAATTGTGACCCAAAGAATGTCTTTATTTGCACTATCTGTCAGAATAGCTAGAGAGAATTTACTGTATATTTAAGAAAATTAGTTATAATAGGAAAACATCCTAGGTAGTAACACTGTCCAGGTATATCTTTATGCCGGAGTTAGGGCAGTTAGCTTATCAAAAGCAAATCGTAATCTGTGATGTCTTAGATGATTATTTCTTACAAAGATATTTAAGTGTATGCATTTTGTAATTGCAGATAAAATTATTTAAGTGATGGAAATAAGTTTTAAATATGTGAATACTGTTTATTTTTATTCATTGCTGTTTCTTTTTAACTTTTTAGTACCTTGCAATCTGTGATGAGTGTAGCACACCATCTCCCTGAATTGCTTTTTTGATCAGGAGGAAAAGCAATGAAGGGAAACAAGGCATCTCTGCATTTAACAGAGATATATGTACTAATGGTGTCGTATTGTGGAATATTTGAGTGCTAAGGTCATGTTTGCCTTATGTCTAAGCTAGCCTTACAGCAAAGTGAATTGCAGTGTGGATGCACTGTATTTCAAAATGTTACTGAAGTCATATTAAAGAGAAAGTGCCACTGAGCCTGTTTTATAAAATGTACTGAATGTTTGGGGCAGGGGCGTGGGGTGTATGTTCAGGGACTTTTGCCAAAAATGTGCTGTGAGTGGGTTTTTGGGGGTGGGCGGGGGGATGGGGTGGTCTAATCCTATATTAAGGGAAGAAACCCACCAGCAAAACCAGAGATGCTGGATGATACACTATCCAAAGTTACATGTTTGGTTTTTTTCTTCTGTATCCCGGCTGATATTCTGGACTGTTACAAAGGAAAAATACACTTATAACCTTAGTTAGTATCCAGGTGATTTTTTTTTTTTTCTGTCACATTGTGTGTGAAAATGTACTCACTTCAATGCAGAAAGAGAAAAATAAATTTTTAATTGTATTTGTAAAGGCTCCCATTCTTTTTTTTTTTTTTAACAGTCGTGTCCTTCTTGCTACATGTGCTCTAGGTGTTTCTGGATTGGAAAATTGTATGCCTCTGAAGTTCAGTAGTGGTCTGTCTGGTATTCTTCCTGCTTGCTCACTGAGTTCTTTTGCTTTTGAAATTCTAATGCCCTGAAACTTTCCTCAGGTTAGAAGTGCTGGGAGAAGGAAATGAAATGACTGGTTGAGATCTTTAATTGTGAAGATGTCACTCTTATATTAAAGAGTGAAGAAGACACGTGCATAACTTCTTCTGAATCTGCAAGTTCCTATTGACAATGTGAAGATACGTTTTTACATCTATCTATCTATGCTTTTTATTCTCTGAGTATTTGATTGGTACCAACCAAAACCTTGGTAGATGGTGTCCCTTTGTGCTATAAGCAGTAGTATGAGTAGTTTTTGTGTGTGTATGCAAAGTGACTCTTTTTCTTTTCTTGTAAAGGTATATGAAGTCTTAAAGTTATTGAGGATTGTTAAACAAGCGCAACAGAAGTTGCAAGGTGAATATTTGCCACTATGTACACACAGAGCTTGTTTTATGCGGGGATTTTGGAGACTGATACACTAACTTACATGCAGTTATGTACTCCTCATAGTAATTCATGGTGCCATTAGCAAATAGTTGCTGTTCTCTCAGGTTTCAGTAGCTCATTGGAATTAGCTTGTACTTGACAAATATATGGGGACAAATGCGAACTACCTATGTTTTATGGCACAAATGTTCCATTCATGAACATAGTTGAAGCAACTGCTTATTAAGAAGCAAGTTAAAAATACTCTAGTGGCACCCTACATCTAATTTTACATGAAAGCAGCATTATTAAGGGTTCATACAGCAATACATCAGTATCTGTGATACGTCTTGACCCTCTTCTTGTGGCCAGTCTTGTTCTGTGCGGTATCACCATGCCGTGCCTCTTGACTTGTGCTCTCCCTTCACCAACTGTCTAGCACAGTACCACTTCCATGATTTCTGTGCTCCGGCAGTGCAGGGGGTAGAAACTGAGCTTAATCCTTCTTGCTGCGATGACAACTCTTTTCAGAGCGACAAAACTGAACTTCAGGTGTGTGAACTAAGGAAAAAAGGGTAAGGAAGGGATAAGAGAAGGGTCTCAGCTGCCTTTTCTATCAACAGCAGTAGCAAGAAAGCATCTGCATGTTGTACCCTGTGGCCACCTGTATAGGATATTTTGAGACGTGGCAGTGCTGCAATGGCAGGAGGTTGTGTAAAGACCCCAAGGGCTTGTGAAAAATAAGCAAGAGACAGCCTATAACTCACTGTAGGTCCACAATGCTTCACAGTGTCACAGCATTTGGTTATGTTGCTAGACGTTTTTTATTTTTTTTCTTAAAGGAATATTTAAATAGAATTTCTGCTGTACTACAGTTTTCATGGTGCAGCTGTGTATTTTCCATTTCAGATGACATCAGAAATCCCCCAAAGTGACCTGCTTTAAATTTCGTGAAATACTGAATCTCCTTAAGGTTGGTTGGTTCTTAGGCTGGATTAGGTTTGGGGTTTTTTTTCCCCCCTTTTCTTTTTCTTTGGAGGGCAGGGGAACATATTTGTGTGGGGGTGGGGGTGGTGGTGTTTGTTTTGGTTTTGTTCCTGAAATCTTTTGCTAAATTATACGACTTGAATTTTCCCAGCTGTAGTTTGCCCCATGAGTGTTTACCAGCTGATTTCACTAGGTAATTGGTAGTACTTCCCTGCCTGTGAATGATCGTTTAATGTAGGTAGCAAAAAATATTCAAGATCCACTCCCAAGCAAAAGTTCTAATGAAGAAAAACGGAAAGAAAAGAGTATATGGATTGCCCTCTAAACAGATAGAGGCACCACAGGTCTCAATACAGCCTTCGAGTTCCACAAGCAAATAACTGTCTGGCAAACATCTTGGGGAAGATTGTCTGGATTTTCTAGTTCTTTCTGTTGCTTTCCTCTTCTAAATAAATAATTTTTGAATCTCACTATAGTAACCCTAATGAAATTAAGATATACAAGCATTGTCTCACAATTGTGTGTGAAGGAGAAAAAGTGCTGAGTGTTTCCACGTTAAAGAACCTTTGGGATGAATGGATGGACAGACATGCTCCACTGAAACACACCGAGATAGCTCTTAACAAGCTGCTTATCCACTGTTAGGATCACAGAAGTTTGCTCATCTGTTTTTAATGAAATCATTTAAAAAATACAGAAACATGGCACAAGGATGTAGATGTTCTTGCAATCAGTGTGGTGGAACATCAGTATCCTTGGCACCCAGTAAAATGCCTAACATATTGCACAGTTGTCTGGTTTTCCAAGTAACTGCTAAATACTTGTTTTTCATTAACACAATCACTTAAAGAGGCTGGCTAGATAGATCGAAATTCTAATGGAAAATATTTGCTAGTGCACAGGTTTCCAAACTGCATCATGTGTGTGATGTATGCAAGTTGCCTGAAGTGACCAAGTGTGTCCTGTGCAGGTACGTATTCTGGGGGTAGTTGCTGCTGTTGTGGCTTTTGTTTGTGGGAATGCAGAAGCAGAGTAAATTTGGGAACCTCTACAAGAAGCATATTTAGAAAAATGACTACATAAAAATGAAGTTCACAGTTTATTATGTTTTCTTAGAAACCTTTTAGAAAATACTTCCTCAGAATACTCAAATTAATGAAACAAGCTAAATCTCAAACATTTTTACTTCATTGGTGTGGTTTTTTTAAAGGTCATGTAGAGTGTCTATTGAAATCTTTAGCAATTAATCCAGCTACAACCTCCTCACCTGGGATTGTGTCCTTTCATTAGTTTGAGCTTACAAAACAACGCCATCTGCTATTGGTGGGTTCGATTTAATGTGTTTGATAGTATGTAAAATACTTATTCAAAGGCAAGAGTGAAATGGGAGACTTCTTTTTATAGCAGTTAAGAAGGTGAATTAGACTTTTGCAATGTTTCGCATATGGAATAGACTGTTACTGAATTGATACTTCACTAAATCTCAGTTTGGGATGCTGCACATGCGCATTTGTATCTGTTTAAATAGGTTATGAAAATGAGGCCCAAGTTAAAGAAAAAAGACTCCCATTACATACATATGTGAAATCACATCATTTAAGCACCATTGGCATCGCATGCTAATGAATTATCTCTGAGTGATCTTAATTACTACAAATTTCCCAGCTGTGTTTGTCAATACCTCCAGCAAAAACCTTTCATTATTAATTGACCCTTCCTTGCATATGAGCTTGTGTATTCCCTGTGGCATTCATCAGCTTATTCTGTTCAGTAGATGTCTAATCATGTTCTGTTTCTCCAATAGCAAAACTGAAGAGAAACATGTTGACATTTTTTAAATGCCTGTAAACTAGGGTTAATAATACACAATCTCATTTTTATTGTGGCATAATGTGTGGTCACGGTTAGAAGTTTATAATAAGTGAGTACTGCTTGCGTTTGCTTTTAAGTGTATCAGAGTATTGATAAAAAATGTGGAGGGAGGAAACAATTTGATGGAAACTGTTTCCATTAGTCTTTACGCCACTTCCAATTCTTCTTGTTTTCAGAATAGCTAATCAGATCTAGTCATTGACCAAATGGGTAGAATGACTAACTACCACTTCAAAATGATGACTTGAGGTCTAACGTATTGAAATAGTTACTTCTAAATTATTTATTCTTGCATTAATAAAGTGGCTATCTTCAATTTACATAGGTATTTCACTGAGATGAATTTTAAAGCACTTGTCAAACTTGTAAGGATTTTTTAAAATTTAAAGGGTCACACATTTTATTGTTAACAGAGGGTGTTGAGAGAGACTGTCAACACCCTATGCAGCATTAAGCTGTTGCCTTTGATGTGTAGGCAGCACCTTAGGTCTCGCAGAGCCGTACTGTGAGTGAGTGTCCATATGTTCAACCCGCTTTGATGTGTTCAGAGATCTTGGGCCAGCAGCGTCCGTATGCTACAGCAAGCTACAGGAGGTAGAACATGCCATCTGGATTTCTGTTCCTTTTACTTACCTTGTGGCACGACCTCCTTACAGTAGCAGAAAGCCTTGGGTTGTTTTTTTTTCCTCTGCTATTAAAAATTATTCGATAGTTTACCATGGAAAATCCGGTTTGAGTAGGTCTTTAATGAATTTTATTTCGAGTGGCCATTAATGTCTGAGAAGGGATGGGAAAAAGGATAGGGTTTTCTGAATCCAAAATATATTCCAATACTCACGCTATGACAGTAAAACAGTGGGTGCTTAAAACATCTTTATTAGCTAAGAACTCAATTTCTTAATTACAAAGTCTTTCACTTTTTACATCTATTCCCAAGTAAGTCTATGAGCACAAATTTTGACCCAGGCAGCTTCTGGGGTGCTAACAAGCTGAGCACTGTCTCTTTATTGCAGAGAACACTTGCTGTGATCAAATCTGGGAATAAATCCTCAATTTTTAAGATGGGAGGTAGTTCACAGGACACGTGCCCCACCAAAACATGATTTTTGATTTCCTGCTCTCAACACCTTCACACTGAGTGTTTCACAGGTAATCTGACACTAAAGTACAATATAGACTGACATTTGTAGCCCTCACCAAAACCTGCCTAATTCAGAAACGTGGCTCTGCCCTGCAAACCCAAGCTGTTTTTAACAAAGATCCTGCACAGATGAGGCTCATCAACCCATGACACAGGAGCTCTACTCATTCTGTATGAACCAGGCTTGCTAGAGCTCTCCCCCCAATTTTATTGGCAGTGCTGGGATCTCTGGCACCAGTGAAATGTGCGTACGGGTAAAGTATCTCAAAGATCCTCAGTTTCGTGCAGCTCCTGTGCACTAGTGTGTTCCTCAGCACATTCGCATTCCCTGTCTGCAGAGCTTCTTGTTCTGCTTTCAAGGTCCCCTTTGCCCATCTGCTTCTTTTTCAAAGTTCTGGTCACAGGAGGAATTTTCCCTGGAGAAACAATCCTGACCTTTTTTGTGTGGTTTTATTTTCCTTCTCTAGCTTACTTGAAGATGTACTGACTGCAGTGATGACTTGCTCCCATATCTTTTCTGCCTTTAAGAGGGACCTGTTCGTGTTCGCATCTCAGTGTGACAGAACATGCGTGTCGTACTGCAGTGCTCGCCACTCTGCTGCAATTTCTGAGACGTGTGGCATAGCCACAGGACAAACGCCTGGACCATGTGCCCTATCACCTTGTTTGGATACTGCTGGAAACTTGAGAGGCTTGCTGTTGTCTCATCTCTCTCTGGGGTGTCTTTTGGCAAAACACTGCCTTGGTCCTTGTGACATCTCTCCTCACCTTCTGCTTTGTTGCTGGTGGCTTGCCCAGGGCAAAACAATCTGGAGATTTCCGTGAATTGCTGTACTTTTTTCGACAGGCACCTGTCATTTCATTGTATGGAAAAAGCCGCCCCTCTTGGGTCTCGTTTTGACAGTCTGAGCGCTCATATCTTATGCTAACATGCAGAGCACAACTTAAATACCAATTCCCTAAAGCTCAGTCAAGAAAAACATACTACATCTTTCGCTCACGTACTCGGTCACTATGCGACCAATATGTTTGTATCAAGAGGAAGCAGTCAATTTACACAGACAGTGCAGTATCCGAAATAGCAGCCTGTGGTCTATTTACTACAGCCCTTCAAACACATTGGAGGAGTTGTTTCAACGTGGTGGCATTGGCTGTGGCATGTGGAGACGAATTGGGAATTGCAGGTTGCCGGTCTGAGAACCATCTTTGGTTACAAGTGTTTGCCAAAGTTGGCCTCCTTTTGTCTTCAACTATGAACAAAGCATATATTATATTTTATAATGGAAGAGCTTTGAAAGAACATCAGTGAGTTTGAGGTAAGATTTATGATATCAAGAGGCAGCTTTCATGCTCTAGATTGAAATAAATCTTTCAAGCTGTTCTAGATAAATGGCAACAGTTGGGGTATTTTGTTTTGTTTATTTGTTTTTCTGAGGATCAACAGCTCTGGATTCTCTCTAAAACACAAAGATAGGGATTTTCTCTGCTCTGAAGAGTTTTACAGTTGAGTTCCTAAATGCTGTACCTGGGTCATGTTTTTCACATTCTCTGTAGATCATTGACTAAGAATGAAACTCTCCATAGGTATGAACTTACCCGCTGAGGTAACTTAGAGATTCAAGATCTACAACAACAAGTGAAGGGTTGGCAGGTGGTAGTGGGAATGTGCATTGCCTCTTACGCTGTTTGTGTTCTTTAGACCTGCCTCAAAATGTTAAATGTTTAAGCTGTTTGTTGAAAGTAAATATTTGGAATGGATTTCCTTACAATGACCTCATTTTACTCAAATTAGAAATTGAAAACTTTTAGAATAGGGAAAAGGCATGGAGAAATGGTCATGCTTATGACAAAACTGTGTTTTCAGACGTGTCTTTTCAAGTAAGCGTTATGCAAAGGCTGTAACTTCTCTTTGGTGTGTAATTTTTGTCTAGTTAATAAACTGAATTTTAAGACAGGAAAATAATGTTTGAATTAGTGCTTTTTTTTGCTAGCATCTTTGCCATCAACTCAATCTGTAACAACCAAAGAACCTGTCTTCTGCAGTAGCACCTTGTCTGTCAAAGCTAAACCTGAAGAAAGGCTTGTTTGCCATAAAGCTTGTCTTTTTCCCACTATATCAGTTGAGCTAACAAAAGATGTTACCGCTTCTCAGTAAACTTTGCAAATCTAAACACGTAATCCACAATAAAGGGAAGACTTGTCACCTGGCAATAGTCCACTTTGTTATAGCTCATCAACATAGTTACAAACCACACCCTGTCATCCTGCCCCTAATAAACAGAATAATACTGTTGACTTCCATTATATTGCTTCAATAGGGAATGAAAGCCAAGTCATACATGATTTTGTTAGCATTTTTTTTCTACATAGTACATTCCCAGGACCTTTTATTTGTTTACAGTGCACAACAGCAGAATCAGAAGCAAACAGGAATGTTTATTGGCTGGAGCAGAGAACCGGTGAAAACTGGTAACTAACATGGTTTGTTTATTTAGCTTGAATGGGAATTTAAAGGTTAAACAAGACTATGGCAGCAACTGGAGCCTGAGTAAGCCTTACCAACACATGCTAATTCCTAGTGGGACTAAAGTGATGGCAGTCCACTTACCTTCTAGGACGACAGCCATCGTACTGCAAGGTAGGCTTGCTGTTTATGTACAGGAAAAAGAGGAAATTCACTCTAGTACTAGCAAGAAATATTGCAGGTGGCAGTGTTAAGGTGGTTAATGTTAGTGGTGTTGAAAACTTGTGCCTCTGAGCTAATGCGTAGTAGGAGAACAAATATGTACTGCCTTCCACTGCCGAGAAAAACAAGCCTCACTTAAATCATATTGTGCAGCAGCACTGGCAGATCATTACGCAGGGCCCACACGACGGCCTTTTTTCCGTGCAGTGGTATCAGCTAAGAGCCATGAGAGATCACTGCAATTGCGCTTTGTCAGTGAATGCAGAAAGGCTCTTTTTTTTTTTAGTTCAGGCAGGGTGGTGGGTATTTCTGTAGGTAAGGAATACAACCGTACTATATACTTTGCCAGGATATTGTAGCAGTATTCCTATACCCACAACATACCTCTGGCGTCAACTGAGCCCTTCCATGTGCTCTGCACCGGGCGCGCAGTCGCAGCGCAGCGGTGGGTTCAAGGCGGACGCAAAGGCCCCTAACCCAGGCTCCCCTCGTCAGAGCCAGCCCCGAGCTCTCCCCACCTCCCGCCTGAGTGTTCCGCAGGTTTCCCTCCCTGACATCTGCCAGGGGATCGGTGACCGGACGCAGCCGCCCCTCACGCACCCACCAGAGCGCGGTGAGGCGAGGCCTGCGCAGCCACAGCCGCCCAGGGCCATGCCAGCGGCGGGGCGGACACGGCTGCTTGGGTGGCTGGCTACGGCGGTGCCGGTGCCCATCCCGCGGCGCCACGCCTGCACGCCCACGGGGGTCGGTGCCCCAGCGCTGTAGCTCACCGAGGGCGCCTTCCCCCAGCCCCGCACCCGGGTGCGAGGGATTGACAGGGCTGACGGTCCCCGGCCCAGGCGCCCTGGCAGCGGGCGGCCCGGCGGCGGCGGCGCCGGGCATGGCGCGGCCGCAGGAGGAGTACGCGGAGTACCGGCGGTGAGAGCGGCGGCGCGGTGGCGGGAGGGCGCT
>Ga0065711_1034627_pt1 | contig 23476 bp, 13 predicted proteins | sample Hoacrofraction12_FD_59098 | JGI IMG/M metagenome (GOLD analysis project Ga0065711, IMG submission 59098) | Hoatzin crop microbial communities from Cojedes, Venezuela - Epithelial fraction 12 v2 (version 2) | ecosystem: Host-associated > Birds > Digestive system > Esophagus > Crop | place...
TTTTTTTTTTTTTTTTTTTGCAGTGGAACTTTCCTTTTTCCCTCCCTTGGGTGTTGTGCCAAGCTTTTGTTGAAGTCTGGGTAATCTCCACAGTGATCCAGCCAGAGATGTAGATTTTGTAACTGTTTTTTGGAAGTATGCAGTGTGTTTGTTACACATTTTCACAGACAGAGTCAGTGTTTATTTTTAAGCAGCTTTTTGCACTTTTATCTCTTTTCCTTACTTTACTAAAACTTTCTGAAGAACCCCTCAGATATGATTTATTCAGAATATAGTGACAGTAAGAATCAATATTCATAAAAGATTTAGACAAAGATAGGATGTTGTAGTATCTGATAATATGAAATGTTTTACATATCACAGAACATTGAGTTATAGACGTAGCAGCTTTTTTCACAAAATTTGAAAGTGAAATTTGCTCTCCCTAGTTTGGTAGCTTTGGTGATTATTGAGATTCAATCTGGGCTTTCTGATGTGAAGGAGACAAGCAATTATTGATGTTCCCCAATTTCAGTTTTACAGCTTCAGAGCTTTGTGATAAATAAATAAAGCTGCACTTCACAGTAATTAATATCTCAGAAACTCAAGCTGATAAAAAGAAAGGGCAGAAAGCTACCATGTATTACGATATCAATCCTTTCTATTAGATATTAATACTTCCTTTTTTTAAAAAATGTTTCACTTTAGGGGGAACCACAGTCCTTGGCCACAATTTACCAGCTCGTTAGCCAGGCTTGTGAGCGGATGATTCAGAGTGAGTATAACCAGCCCAGCTCCCGAGTGTTTTCACGCCTCTCCAGCAGTGGTGAACAAAACCAGAGGGTAGGCAGCATGAAGCCCCGGTGACCCAGGGAGCTCCTCCATCCTGCACTGTGCTGAGCACCACGCACAGCAAATGTCCCAGTGCAGGCTCTCAGGGCTACTCAGTCTTATTGAGTGGCATTGAACGGTAAAATATTTCTTGGGAAAACCCTCCGGTGCTTTGCAAAGGCTCCTGTGTTTCTCAAATGGAAAAGCTTGAAACTAGTTTGAAAGAAATTATTCTTCTGGTGATTTGTGCTGATGCCTCTTGAGACGAGGCATTTTTGGTTAAGCTCCTGTGCTGTGAGGCATGAAAAGAAGCGGTGGTTTGTGCAAGGTCAGGCAGCAAAGCGATGACTCAGCTGCCCATCTTCCTCTTCAGTTTCTGGCTTTCTCTGTTTGGACTGACAGCTTTTCAGCACTACCCGCTCATTTTAAGTACCTTTTTAGACAACATCCTTTGATTTTTTCTCTTTTCTGAATTTCCCAGGCAAGGAAACATTCATTTTCTGTCTTTCTTTCTTAGCTCATGTGTTGAAATTTGATTCATTCATTCATGAACATGCAAGGAAGCCAGTTCCTGTTTGGGAAGAAAGGTTAAAACCAGGAGAACCAGGACCGCCAGGTCCTCCAGGTCCCCCTGGGAGCAACGGAGAAAGAGGAGAAAATGGCATCCCTGGACAACCAGGAAAAGATGGGTATCCTGGAGAAAGAGGTATGGACAGAAGCATTCATAAACGTTTTTTTACTATATCTTTGATACTTTAACTAAACATTTTAGTGCCTCAAGGAGTACTGTAAAGATAACCCATGATATTATCTCACTTGATTGCTATTTTCCTTTTGAACTTCTCTCTCTAGGAAGAGTATCCCAAGTTAGATAGCTCAAAGGGTAGGGAGAAGACACACGCAGCCCACTCTTTTTTCAAGCTCTGCTTTGAGAGGAAGGACAGTTTGTAGATTTTGAAGGACTGAGTGTTTGATTTTAGAGGGCAGGAGGCTTTTCCTACACAAAGGCAAAAGAAACAGCGTTTTGGATGAACACGTGGTGGTGGAACGGATCACCTCTGGGCAGAAACAACAAGTCTTGAAAAACACTGAATGAAGGCATGAGGCAACTGAAGTCATACTGAAAGTGAAGTTAGGTTTCTGGAGCAGTAGTTCCAACACAAAAGCCTCACACTTGAACAAAGAAATAGATTAATGTAATCTCAGAAAGTACCATCGGGTGTTGCACATGACTGAATGGTGAGAATATGTTTTGCTTGGATTTGCAGATGACTTTTGTCAGTGGCTCAAGTAATTGTCTGTCAAAATAAAATGAAAAACCTTGGTTTCAGCAGTGTCCTAACACCTCTAAGTAACTAGAGACCTCCTGTTTAACTCCTTGCTCTGGCACTGTTCAGTCTTAGCTGGTGTCTGCAGAGGTTATCAAAATGCCACTTAAGAGAAAAGGGAAGTAACAACCTGAAGATGTTTCCAGCCTGTCGAGCAAGGAGATAGAAGAAGGCAGATCTCACTGAAAAGCAACCTTAAGGACACAACTGACCAAAATAGTTTCATCTTAAAAATATGAAAAATGGTATTTTATCAAAATGTACCTATTTTACTGAAATGTACTGGTTTTGTGAGCAATTTTATGTGAAAACAGCAAGCCTGACTTAACAGCACCTGATGAGACAGCTCAGCTTTGTGATTTGTCTGACCCGTGTGAAGAGCATGGGAGTGGACCTCACACTCAGACCAGTGCACTAACACCAGCACTATGAATTTCTCTGTGAAAAATCTCCAGTTTCATCCATATCAGTCTGCAAATCAGTGCTAGTTGGAGCCCTGTTGGTCATGGGAAAATGGCTACTCTGGAAAACAGAGCAGATAGATAGAAGAATTCTTCTATCACAGAATCTCTGTGATTCTGTGACAGAAGAATAGATATTTCTATTCCCAGATAGAATTAAAAGAGATGGATATTTCTCTATGTTGCCAAGGGCTGTGACTCTCTTTCAGTTCAATATCTAAGAGACTGGTGGGGAGACTGCAGGAGCATTAATTCAGGGTGAAATGCAAAACGCAGTGAAGTGATTTATCCCTTATCTGTGATTAGGTGCCCCAGGGCCCAAAGGAGAAAAGGGGATGTCTGGAGCCAGTGAGGAAGGGATCCAAGGACCCAGAGGGAGAACAGGTAGAGTGAACACAACCTCCTTGTACTGACCCAGTGGGGCCATCCAGAGCTCACCAGCTACCAGATTCAAAGCATCATTTAGCCTTAGGACCACTGTGGTGGGGCAAACTGACCTTCCCGCTGCAGCACTGTTGGCAGCATCCTGGATGGCTCCTCTCTGCTAAGAGGTAAGAGACTGCTCCCAGCAGCTTCTTCACTCTGGTACCCATCCCCAGGTAATGACATATTTTAAGGGCCTGAGAAACATCCAGGAAATTTTAGATTTGCTGCCTTTTTGCATGCAAGACCAGATGCTCAGGAGATAGAAACTCTGAATATTCAGCTCATGAAACACAAGGGGTTTCGAGCAATCTGCTAGGATTTGGTGTACTCCTCCATCCTGATCCCTGTTACTTGGAACCAGTGGGAGGTTTGCCACTGGCATAACAAACCAAGCACTATCAAGAGAGTGTGATCAAACATCTCCTTCTGTATTTAAACTTTTATATTTGAGATGTAAAGACACAAATGGATTCTGGGGTTAAGGTGATTTTCTGCATTGACATGTAAGGTGGACTTTGGATTCTTGTAACCAGGCTCCATTTTTAGCCAAGCTGGGTACCCTTATGGTCAAGAACAAGCCCTCTAGTTACTGGGGTTCAGAAGAGGCTGTCCAACAGTCAGGTCCTGTTTTTCTGCTGAAATGATGAAAAATACTCAGAAAACTAACCACCACATAGGATGGAGAAAATATAGAAGAGATACTACAGAAGCAGCTAAAGTAGATGTGCTACAGCTTACAGTGCTTCTCCTTCTTCAGGTCCACCAGGAGAAGTTGTGCTGGGGAAACCAGGTCCAAAGGGTTACCCTGGGAATGCTGGTCCTCCAGGTTTTCCCGGTGTCAGAGGGCAGCCTGGGCAGTCTGGATATCCAGGGGGTTGTGATATCTCTGGATGTTATGGGACAAGTAGAAGAGGTAAGTCCTGACTATCTCAGTACAGAAGTTATGATTTTATAGCTGGTCTCTCTCAGTACCTCTCCTGAGCTAGGCAGAGACGTTTGTTCATCCTTCAGACACTGTCAGTCCTGCAAAAGCCTCCTGTGCAATTCATACCGATAAAAGCCAGTTCTGTTGACTGCTCCTCAGTCCTTCTTCCTAGATTAACACATAACTGCAGCAGTAGTCGAGCAGGTGGAGTGATTATGGGGGTATTCCTGTTCTTACTGTCCCCAGAAATGTTTCCACGGTGGATAGAGAGGAACAATACCTCAGTTCCTACACATGCACATTTCATGCAGACTCAATTGTAAAAATTCCTGGGCAACGAAGAATATCCCTGGCACCAAACAAAAGATTTACAAGGGAAAAGAATTAATTCTATGCCATTCCTTCTCAGTACTTGACACTGATCTACTCAGTTGCTCATTGGTCTCATCTCCTTTCCACACACAGATTTCATCCCCTGACGGCTGGTGCGGAGGCAGCTGAAGACATTGCTTTGCCCTGGAAATCTCTGGGTGAAAGCTCCACGCACTCCAAGAAAAGCAGCAACCTGAACACCAAATGTGTTATTTGCGCTTTTTTTAATGTCCCATCATTTCTCTATGGACAAGTCAACCAAACACAACAGCCACCAAACCAGCCTGCATTCGAATGAGTCATCCGTCTCTGCTTTTCGGCACTGAACAACTGCAGTGTTCAAACTCACATTGCACATCCCACGGCAAGACAAAGACACAGTCAGAGGTGCAGGCTGACAGACTTGTAACAAAAAAAGAAATAATGTATTGAAACAATCAGAAATAACAGATAATTTTTGCCCATTTGTCTGCTTGTGGTTTCTTTTTGTCAGTTGTTGTTCTCAGTCCCCAGCACAAAGGAAAACAGCACCTCATGCCCAAAAATGCAAATCCACCGGAGCAAAACTGCGTTTTCTGTTGGCTGACAAGGTAACAAAGTCTAGCACCATTTTGACTGCTTCTGCTTTTGGCAAAACGCTGATGGCTTCCTGGCAGGGGCGTTATGTACACAAGCACCGCAGGCAGTGTGACAACCTCCCCGTGATGTGACAAACCCCACCGTTTAGCCTCCTGCTCTGGGGCTTGGTAGATGTCAAGCAAAGACCTCGATCAGGCAGAGCACAGCCGTGTGCTGAGAGGAGATGGAGATTAACCTGCCGGCCTTTTCCATCTCTGCCTCCTGCGGCCTGAGTAGCTACTTTACATTTTATCAGGCAGCATACTGAATAGCTCTGAGTCTGACTTTTATTTCTATGGCATGGGCGTAATTGTTATGTTCCGCCCCTTCCCTTGAGTGAACCATAGTCTAACATGTATCCAGAGCAAACCGTACAGATAACGATAAAAATGTACCTCCTTCATTGCAATCGCTGCTTGAGGCTGTGCTTAGTTACACTACTTGTAAACTGCCCCTGCTTCAGAAATGATTGTTTCTGAACTGGGATTTAAACCTGGAGCAACAAAATATTTCGTTCTTCGCAAAAGCAGAATGAAGCAGAAAGTATCAGCACAGATTTTTCAAAGATGCTAAGTGGCAAAAACTGGAGCATGACGCGTATTCCCGTGCACTTGGCTTGGATGTGAAATTTCAGCAGCTGCATGCAGACTGGTAGCTGGGTATTCACATGGCTATAGCCAACCTTTGAAAACTTAACAGCAAATACATCCACATTTAGAAAGTAGACTGTCACATAAATATCATAGAGAAAGAGATCTACTTTAAGAAAATTGGTTGTTTAGACAAGGAATCCAAATATTATTTCTTCTTGTCATTATGGAAAAATCCTATAGAATCAAGAAATTTTGCCAAATGAATATTTGAACATATCAGACTTGTATGGGAGTCATCCTGCAAGAAAAGTCACATAAAAATATGATTACTGCATCCTGTAAGTATTTAAAGTAGTTCTTGGCTTAATGTATGTTCATTCTGTAGAAACTCCCAAGAATCAATGTTTTCAGTATGACATACGCTCCCTTTGGAAAATGTAGGAAAATGAATAGAGACACCACTCCAACAGAAGTAACATTTCTGTTCACGTTAGAGCTTTCCAGAATTGCCTTGACATATAAAATAGGAATCTTTCCAGCTTAGATGAAGTGTTGCCGCAGACAAAGCTCCAGCCAGAAGAAAAAGGAGAGGTCAGAGGAGCTGCAGCCCACGGCACGTTGGGAACACGGTGTCTGGCAGAGCTGCCTTCACTGGGACATGCACCCTGCATACTACGTGTAGATGTTTCTTTTTACACAGGTCAAAGAGCTTTTGGTCTGTGTTTTCCCTATTCTCTGAAAAAAAGAAGGCATTCTGTGAAAATAATACCAAGCTTCCATTAAGTTGCATTCAGAATGTTTCTGCGTTTAGCACTGCATCTAAAACCCGATACCCGGCAGATGCAAAGCTGTGGGCAGGAAAGGTAAGGAGGTAAAAGGGGTACCCTGCACAGCAGAAACTAAAATTGTTCCTGTGAAAAGCTCACAAACTGGGGAAGGCAAGCAGTTCAGTGTGGAACATCTTAATTTCGCAGGTAATTCTGCTTCTTTTCTGATTTAAATCAGTGCAGCCACATTCCCAGTTCTGAAATTGCTGTTCTGCCCGTTCAAATCTGGTAGCTGCAGGTGATTTGAGACAGAGCTCCTTTACTTTTCTTTGTCGACTGCTTTTGAAGGTTACGAACATCACCTCGCTGCCTGCCTTGGGATTTAATCTGTTTGGTAGAATTTTAAGTAACATTTGCTTTTGTCTGATTTTTTCACAAACAACATGAAGGGTCAGACTTTAACAAAAATGGGTCCCAGAAGAGCTATTGACCACAATAGCACAAACAACTTGTCCATTTATGTTTCTAAACTTTGTTCCATGAGTAGTTTTGTTTACTTGAAATCATGGCTATTTAGTCCACCTAGTATCACAGAGCGTGTGTCAAGTGCTTTGTAACCCAGTTCCTTGAGGCCAAGGAGCCTTTCTGCTGAGGGGTCTTGGGCATTGAGAGTGTCCCAATCCAGCAACGAACGTTGCATGCTGTTAAACACCAAAAAGAGAAGATTTCAGTGGTTGGAGAAACACAGCAGCCCTAAAGGTGGAGGTGCAGGGAGGCTTGGGAGACCCTGCCCAGCCCCAGTCGCAGTTCCCTCCTCTGCCAGGGAGTACAGAAACCAGTCACTTGTGAGTATTAATATCCCACGCTCTTTGCTGAACACAACCTGTTGTTTTCCCTCTTGAGCTGTTCTTTAGTACGCTTTGTACTTTTCTGGTCCAATTTATCACTTCTAATGCAAACTGTAGATAAGAACAGCGTCACTCATTAGCAACGCGGTTTGAGAAATCCTCTTGCACATCTTTCCTTTGCGAGGACTGTGTTCTCAAAGCTTTAGTTACTACAAAAAAAAGAGTTTGGATATTAGTTTTTCTGGATAAATGTGATTTAACCTTAGTGCATAAATTTAACATGTCCTTGTGAAATCCCACACGTTCCTACCTTTTCTTCACCTTTGCAGACCGATGCCTGTTTGCCTCCCCTGCTGTTCAGTCCTTACTAAAATCCTCTGTCCCACTTTCCTCATGCTTATTACTGCCCTTACGCAACCTGTGTCATAGAGACTTTCTTTTCCACAGACTGTAGTTTGACATCATATCTTCAGTTTCTTTAAAACGTCTGTCCCGAAGATCTTAAATTGTGATAAATTTGGATTTTTATCCCTGCTACAGAGTTTGACCCACCTGGTACAACTGGATTCTGCCAGAGGCTGAGGACCTTTCAGAGACAGAGGTATTTTTGGCTACAAGCATCTTTTTAAGGTATTAAATCAGTCTCAGGAGTAAGATACAATAAGCACAGGGGACTAACCAGCAACACTGCTAACAAGCAGCTCTGAAAAGGCTTTCTCCAGGGCTCAACAGCTTGGCTTGACCAGATTTAAAAGGCTGGAAACAAAGACAACAACTGGGTGGGGATGAAAGGTCTCATAAATGGACATCCCCACAGTGGTGGAGAGCCCACAGGGGCTATCAAGGCAGGAGGGGCCGTTACAGAGGGAGTTTCCTTCGTGTTGTATGTGAATTTTCCATCTCACACACGCAGCTTTCTGCCCGTCTGTCTCTACACAAGTGGGTTTCCTTGAGTCCAGTTTCTTGGTAAACTTCTGGAGAGAAACTTATCCAAAAGGGAGGTGATACAAGCTATGGAGTTACCTCACTGGAGAATGAGATGGTATGGTGGAAAACAGTCCTGAAAATGTTGGGGAAATGGGGATTCCATGGATCATCTTACCAGCCATCTGCAGATAAAATACCTCGTGTGTCCTGTGGCTGGGAAGATGGCCCAGACAAAGCAAGCATTAGGGAACCAGAAGAAAGAAGATGTAGGGAAAAAAACAGCAAAATCGTGATAACAGATCATTACAGTCAGGTTTCTGTGCCTTTGGTCTTCTTCCATTCAAGGCCAATGGAGCTGTGCTGGTGGGAAAACATGAAACACTACGGTGAGGATACAAGTAAGGTAGAAAAGGTCAGCGTCTGTGCCTGCTTTCTGTGATGCCTTTGGGGTCTCTGAGCTTACTTTTGCCTCTCAGATCCTGATAACCAGACACTTTGCTCTGGGTCTCTTCCAAGGCAGTTTTAGAGCTCCTGCTGTATCCCAGTCCCGCTTCCTCACTCTTCTTCTGATGTCAGCTTGTTCAGTCAAGTCCTGGGAATCAGTTCTGAGCTGGGAACGTTGCAATGTTAACAGCCTGGCTGCATACCTATTCCTGGAGTCTTTCATACGCTAAAAAAAAAAAATCCCTTTGTATTTCATGGGTTTGGAATAGCAGAATTATTCATTATCCTACACTTATAGTCTGGTTCACGTCCCAGTTTTATTCCAGTTTCTGATCACTGAATCCTATGGAGGGAGAGCATCCTCCTCAACAACCTCCAAGATGGAATAACCACTCTAAGAAAGAGCGGTAGGTGTCGATTCCTATTTTCTCCTCTTAGATTTTACAAGGAAGCACATCAGATGCAGAAGGCAAGACTTTATCTGAACTTTAAACTGGGGAACTATTAAAGCCACACGAGAAGAAACGGAGTTGCCACTGTATGGAAAATGTTATGATGTTAGCGAAACCGAGGATGCCAGTGACCTGCATTACCCGAGCTTCTCCCCAAATGCTGGTAACATCTTTGTAGCCGGTTTCAGCTGTCACTTCTCATCTTGCCCTGCCAAACCCCATGATCCCGCAGCGGCGCTGACTCTTCAGGGGCACAACCACATCCTTAGCACTCCTCATCACACCTGACATTTCTGATGTGCTAATGGAGGGATGCGTGTGGCTCTTTCCTCCTCCTGCTGCGTGGCAGGGCAGTTCTGCAGGGGCCACACTGCACTTTCATGTCCATTGCTGTCCCCATGCAATGCTCCCCTTGAGACACGGCAGTTCACGCTGTGTGCACTGGCAATGACTTTTTGCAGAAAAGGCGAAGATTTGAGGTGGGCCCTCTGCCTATGCCCGCCCCTACTGAATTTCTCAGTATGTGACCTTAAATATTTGGCTCTTAAATCTGTACTTCAACCTTTATCAGTTCTCCTGCTGTCCCCAAATCATTCACTTCTGCTAGGCAGGGGCCCAGCTGCAGCTCTTCCTGTGCAGCCACCCTCACCTCTGCGGGTCCCCAGCCCTGGTCTGCTTTGGCCATCGCTCCACTGCTGCCTGATCTCACACTCACTGGGAGATGTGGGAAGAGGCTCGACCTGCTGCTGATTCTCCAGCCTAGCTTGGAACGCACATGTGGTTTTATTGCTGAAAATGTGCAGGCACAGTCAGTCCTCCCACCTGCATTGTTGCTAATGGTGCTCCTGGGCTTGGGAGAAGGAGGAGGAGGAGAGGGCTGCAGTGGCAGCTCTGAACAGCCATCGTGGGCACGGCTGCGGTCCGGTGATACGACGCCCCTGACCCAGCAATGCCCAGGGCTGGAAATAATCCCACGTTCATGATTATTTCACTGGTGCATTTGAAATGCGAAAAGGGGCTGGAGAGGGTTCAGGCCACCTCGGTGAGCCCAGCCTGTTGGCAACACAAACCACAGCCCGTCCCCCTCGGTGGCGTGCAGCCCTGCCACGCAGACCGCAGCTGCAGCGGTGCATTTATGCACTAGACCTTGAAGATGTTTGACTGTTTGTTTTCCTTTCATTGCCACCAGCAAACTCACTGACTGTGAAAAGGGATAAATTAGCATCTCCAAAGACTGAGTCTCTCTTTATTCTGAAAACAAGCAAAGAGGCAGCAGCAGCTCTGGCTCCCTCATCCTCCCTCCCCGCTCAGTGCCAGCGTAGCTCCTCGTGGAACTGGCCCAAGCCACAGCTACTCTATGTTTTTGTGAGCTGTACAGATTTGAAGCACTTGGCTGAGTCTGTGAACACAGAGGTCAGTTGTGGCTTCTTAGATGAGGCCAAACTGTCTGATCACTGCGTTGATTTTTGCTCAGACTGAGTGCAGTAACTCGTATTTCAAAAAAGTCTCTTTAAACCATATTGTCTCAGTTCCAGCATTACTATCACAAGCCTGTGCAGCTCTCTGCTGCTCACTGAGCCCCGTGGCACGAGCAAGCCTCATGTGCTAGGCTACTGCGTAGGGGTGCTGCACATCTCACCTGGGTTCTCACCTACCCTGGGCTCTGGATTCTACTGGGACCTTCTGGGCTGGCCTCCAGGCAGCTGCCTGCCTCTCCCGATGTGCATTCTCCAAAGATCTGGGCTAGCCAGAGCTGCCTAGCAGTAAACTTCACTGCGGCCAGACAGTCTTGTGTGTGCTGATCCCAACTGCGGGGTGTGGAGGAGATGCTGGGTGAAGCCCAGAGCCTCCCAGCTGCCAGCCTGGGTTTTGAGTCATGCAGCTGCGGCAGGTCCCGGGGGAAGCCTGTATTTTTAGACTGTGTCTGCCTTTCCTTGCACATGGTGGTAAAAAGTTTATAACCCCTTCTGCCTATGAGGGCTCTGAAGCAAGCAGGGAGACACTGGGCTGGGTGCTGCCGTGCTGTTCCCACATGGCACCCAGCAATCAGCAGCGAAGATGGGAATGGTGGGTTTGTAAGTACCGAAGAGCAGGGATGCTGAGCGGGACAGACTTGCAGCCTGGTCCAGTGCGGTCACTCTCCTGAGGCTGCAAATGCGTACAGAAAACAGGCAGAAGACAGCTAAAGCCCACTCTTGCCCTCTGTCTCCCAGCCTCTCACCCACACGTCTGGCTCAGCTGTGCCATCATGCACCGAAGTCTCCCTGCAGCAAGACAGGGCTTCAGCATCCCACCAGCATCTGCCCAGTGGTGCCTGTCCCTGCCCGCTTACTGCAGGTCCCAAAGCAAGGGCAAAATGTGTGAAGAGGTTGGTTTAGTTTGGATAGAGCTGGGAAGAGCACAGCTGCTGAGACCACTGGCCAAATTTAAGGCCGTAATACCTGTAATTTCTGCAAGGTCCCATTCTGAATTCCCAAGTGTGGCTGTGTGTTCAGGTTTCCCCACAAAATGGCACATTTCCTTTTTACGTTAACACACCGTCCTGGATTTCTCTTGTGGTTTCCCCATGTCTAAGTACCTTCCTCACCTACAGCAAGGGTTTTACAGCTCAGAGTGACCCTCTGCTATTCTGCAGCAGCCACAACTTGGATCCAGAGCATTTCCTTTGAAAGCACACTAAAGTGCTACCAACATGGTCTGAATCTTAACCCCAAATCCTCCCTTCATTTGCATGATCCTCACTCAGCTATAGTCCCCGTGGCTTCTGAAGGGCATTGGCCAAAGTAAAATCTGTCAATACAAAGACCGCAACTACTGTGCTAATGATCACTGTTGGTCTCAGTGGGGCTGAGCTGCCTCCAGCAATTCTTTCAGCCTTTCCAGTCTGTCCGTCTTTACCAGCTGACCACAGACCACAGCCTACACAGGTAGCCCAGATCTGGAACTTTATTTATAAAATGACTCACACAGGGACACACAGCCCCGAACCACTTCAGCTTGACAGGGCAAAATTTCTACTCAGGGCACAGTGACACCTCTGCAGACAACTGGAGTTAATTTGCCAGGGGCTGGCTCGGAGACGGGACGCCTTGTTATGTGCTGCCTTAGGGAACAAGCTCGTGTTCTTACATTGCTGAGTATATGCCAATGAATGCCACCATGCTATGTACAGACTTTAATAAGAACTTTTCCCCTAAATTAGATGGAGGAGATGAAAATGGCTTGGCAAAATGGCACAACCTCGGAAAGTATTCCCAGAGAGCTCTGGAGCATCTCAAACATGAACACACAGTAAATTATTCACAGGCCTGCCTCCATTTCTCTGCTCCTCTCCTTCCAGGTGAACTAAAATCCATAGAGTGGGATATACTTTCTTCCTTCTGGGGCCATATTTAGATCATTCCTGCCAGCCACGGTGGGAGAAAGAGACCAACAGTTCCCAGCAGACACACAATGATGAACATCCAGAGGAAGATCCTGTCAATGACCATGGCAACGTACTTCCAGTCTTCCTTCACCTGGGAACACAGAGATGAAAGGCTGATTATTAACATTTATTTGAGATTAAAACTTCTGAAGACTATTAGTGTTTTATTCCAGAATAGGATATTTTCTTCTAAATTCAGAGAGAGGAGGGAAAGGTCTCTTTTACCTTTACAGTACTATATGATGGCAAAGATTTATTCTGCCAGTTGCTGATGTGGGACTTCCAGACTGCGTGGGTGTGCATGTGCAATTGCAAACCCTGTTCACAGCTCCCCAGGGATGACATATGCCCACTGATAATTAAGCTCGTTTGCACACTCACTATCCCATTTTCCATGAGCAACATCTGTAATTGGGTGTGTAAATGAGGATGCAATTCAAGCTGTGGGCGGGGGGGAGAGAGAAATTACTCATTTCCCCACGCTCGTAAACAGATTTGCTTACAGATTAACGAAGCCAAATTGTTTCTGCGAAGGGATTTAGAGCTTGGGGTGAGTAAGCAGTGAAAATGAACCAGCAAATAAAAGTAGTCTTCCTCACCCTGCTTTTTCCCCGACTTTTGTCTTGCTGTGGGAGGATTTTCCAGCAATTCCTCTCTGGGGAGGTCTAGTACTTATTAATACCATCAGGCAAGAATTGTAAATGGCTATTTCATTAAGTAAGAAACCACATACATATGAAAACCTCTTTTATTACATTGCTGTTATTAATTCCTTTCCCAGGAAGAGGACTGATCAGATGGCAAAGTTTCATTTGATACGGCTGTACACATTATAATTTCCTACAGCACACCACTTGGTGATTAATAGAGCTGAGGGCTGAAACCTGGCATGCTGCCTTGCTCTTTAGGGAAAACATCTCAGCAGGAGCTAGCTCAAACCTCTTCGGTGGCCGTGATTACAATAATCATATAACAAGAACGGTACAGGCCTTTTCATCCACAGATCCTAGGTTTGTTTTAAACAAAGATAACAATAAGGGAGTAGCCCAGAACAGTTCGGTGTGAGCTAAAACACCAGTTGTAGGAGACCTGGCTTGACTTTTGTTTTTTTAAGGATTTGCTGATTATGCTGAAAATTCATTTTGGTAAAGGAAGCAATCCAAATAGCAATGAAATAGCCATGTGCAGCAGATGACTTTTTCACAGGTATAGTGGCAACTTCGGGTCCCAAAATATTAAGATCTGTCAAGCACCAAACAAACAAGCTCTGGACACAGCACAGTGACTCTGTGAATTCACTGAGTCTTCTCTTTCTCCATCCATCATGGATGAACCACTAAATTTTATCTTACACCTTGTGGGTGGTACAGTGAAATCGTGATGTGGCAGAGGGAGAGAATATGGAATCCTGGCTTCTGTGACCAATACTGTGACATTTTATTGAGCTAAGACAATTGTTCCTTGCAGGCAAGGTGTGTGTGCATTTACCCCATTTTGGCGTGCTGAACCCTGCACAAACTGATCATGAATTTTCCAATGCATTTGCAAAGTACCTGTCGTCGCTCTGTGCCTCAACGCAGACAACGTTCAGCTGAAGCAATGCCAGCAAAGCGAGCTCTGACTATGCCTCTCCTTATTTGCTGTGTGGGCTGCTTGGTTAGGACTTTAAATCATCGGGTGTTGTTCTGGCTGCTTGGTTCAGTAAGCAGCTTTGTAAATTGGGAAATGAGGCACGCACCAGAAACCGTATCATATTTTCCCCCAATTTGTTCTCTGATCAAAGCATCTTAAATTTCAGGAATACCTGAACATCTTCTAAAGTGCAAGAATTGGTTAAATATTTTCACGCAATAGACAATTTCATTCCCTTGAAAAACAGCACCCAGTTCAGCAGATCTTTACTCTTCAATAGGCAGAGGCAAACAGCTGAGGTTAATCCTGAAGCTTGTTATCTTCTTGGGGGAAACCACGCTGTTTTATGATCATACAGCCCTTAGCACACCCATCTATAATTAGGGAGAGTAAAAGAAATCGTGACCCTTGAAATCAAAAACAATTCTCTCATCCCAAGGATAAGGTCCCAGCGGATAACTCCCCTTTGCTGTACGTTTTCTGGTCTAGTCATCACTTGCTGAGGGTTGGAACGAGTCTATGATGCTTAAAATTCCTCGTGAGAAGGCCAGCTAAGCAAGCTCTGGGTAATTGTGTTTATGGGATTAGTGCCTCATGATGCAACCCATGTGTAAAGAATATCTGAAACTTACCATCTGATGTCCAGCTGTAAGGATGTATTGAGTAAATAGTGCCCCATTCTGGCAAAAGAAGCTTTTATGAGTATTCCTGCTAGTAAAGTGCTAGATTTTGTGAATGAAAGAAACTAGACGAGTTTCTCTTTGAGAAAAGAAGGGGAAATGGGAGAAGAGGAACAACAAGTTCAGCAGAAATTTGCTTTCAAATGTAATGGTGTTTGTATAAATACTCAGCCCATCGTGCAAATGACGGCTGGGAGTGCATCAGATGTTTGCAAAATCAATATCCAGCTTCAGACCGAGAGCACAGAGGGGTGAAACTGGAAATTATGGAGAGACAATGAAAAAAGAAAGAGGAAGGGGGGGAATAAAAGTTATCTGGATTTTTTGTTTTGTTTTGTTTCCTGACAGCACTGTGGCATTTCCCCGTGGCCCAGCACCTCACGTGGAGCATGATCCGCAGAGGCTTCTCTGACAACATCTATGCAGCTGCCAGCATCTGCCACCCCTTCTCCCGAGCTGCATTTTGATTAGTTTTTAAGAAGCTCACTCAAAAAACTATTTTCAGGAAAGGATCAGAGGCAGGAACCAGCTGACTCCCCACCCCCAAATTCCCGAAAAGTAAGGGAATCTGCAGCGCTTCCCCGGTCCAGCTCCTTGCAGGTCTGAGCAGTGGGAACAGGGCACCCTGCCCCAGGATTTGAGGGGAGGGTTGAGGAGCCTTGGTGACATCTGATCCTCAGGACCCAGAGCCTGCAACACAGATTAGAACAGTCCTGGGTGGGATTTTTTGCATTTTGTTAAAAATAAACCACTGAGATTATCCCGTGTTTCCGCCCCCTCAGCTACGTTCGCTCCCATTTTATTTTTAAGCTGTCTTCAGAGTCGTCTTATTAGAGTAGTCCAGCTCAGGCAGGAGGACAACAAGGCTTTCCAGATGGTGCTGCTGGTGTCTGGTTGTTTTGGCTCGTGTGTGACATGCAGCATGTTTTGCTTCTTAGCCTGTAATTAATTTCTAATGGCATTTCTATCATATGCTGGGACAACTCGGTCCTGTGTTTTCCCCAGTGTACCACAGTGCTCGCATTGTTTGCAGATATCTTTCTGTAACAAACAACTGCCTCTTGCATTTCCCATTTTCTCTTGCTGAAGCACTTAATTAAATGAGCTATTTACTTTTAATTCAGAAGCACTGCCCCTGTGGCTATGGTCCTTTAGAAAAAAGACAGGGACTTCAAAAGAAGCTGTGTTCTCATTCTGGCAAGGTGCATGTCTGAAAATATTACCCAGGAGACGGCGAGCTGTGTCTCGGAGACTGCGGCTGCATCAGAGCTGCCTGCTGACAGAGTTGTTGAAGACTTCCATGAAGGAATGCCACAATTTGATTTTAAGATGAAAGTGAATTTCTGAGTACTGATTTTTTCTCTAATAAATTCTCATTTTATTAGATCAGTTCTGCTTCTCATAGTAAATTTCAATTCCAGAAGAACACGTTTCCTTCTTCTTTTTCATTTCCACCTGGAGAAAAAGTGCACTTTCCCACCTGACAGGACTTGGATCCAGATAAAGAAAATAGTACCATCTCAGACCAGGATCAGCAAGTATTCTCCCAAATCTGAAAACCCAACCTCTGCCTGCCGTGCCAACCACAACTGCTGGGCGAGAGCAGAAGACTGTGGGCAGCTTTACAGGCTCTTCCTGGAGCGCCGTCACGGTGCATTGCTGGGTGTTTCCCTGGAGCCCTCGCTCGCAGCCTGGCTTGGCAGGAGGTCTCATCAGAGCCCTCAAAATAGCTCCTTTTCTTCTGCTTTTGATGTTTAGTGCTGGAAATAGCTTTCTCAGGATAATCACTTCATTTCAAGAGGAAGGCATAAGAAGGAAATTCGTGGCTGCTGCAGACTGTTTTCATTTTAAAGAAAGTTGCAATCATGGATTAACAGGAAAGAACCCAAGTTACTCAGCGACTCAGTTCTCGATGATATCAACAAGCTTAGCGGAAAGAGAATCATCTAAAATGGGAAGTATTATCGATGTAATATTCTTTCATTTGCACCAGGGGGAAACAAGTGAGTTAAAATCAACTGATTTCCATGGGTTTACTTGTGATTATGGCTAGGAGAAGAGAGTAGAGATTAATTCCCAGAGTCCTAACGTGCTTGTGAAGTGCTCTAGCTGGGCAAAGAGTGCTGGGCTGTCAACAAATGGAGATGGGGATTCACAGCCCTTCTCTGCACGGATTTGTTCTGCAACCTGGAACAGGTCACCTCGTCTCTGTATTTTGGCTGTCACTCCTCAGCATGAGGAATAAACAGTTACTTCCTCCAAGGGATGTTGTGAAGTGAAACGCATTAAAGAACAGAGGCCTCTCAAACTATGGTACCAAAGAGTATATAAATGGGCAGGAGCACTTCATCTTTTGTTGCTGCTGCTAAGTGCTCAACGCTGTGAAAAATGCAAATATAAAGACACACTTCATGCTCAGGAAGCCTTGCGTAAAAGCACTATGACTTGCACTGACTCAAAATCTTGAGAAAACCAAATCGGAAGCACAGTTGAAAAAGTACCTTTTGCTGATGGATGCTTCTAGGAAATGCTAGATAAGACTTTTGCTTAGCAAGAAAACTAACAGGTTATCTTTTGGCTTCCTTCGTTATTGCCATAATTAGCTAGCACATCATATCCGTAGTATTGCAGGGGAAAAGCTACAAGAGGTGTGAAAGGATGTGGCATTTGTATGTGCATCACCATCTCCATTAAAAGAAATTCTTCCAGCCTCTACTTTCCTTCTCAATTTGTAGCCATATTTACCCCTTGAGAGTAAGTGTGAAATTTGTCTGTCCACCCACCTTCCTGCACAGAGCCAATCGCTCCAGTGGAAGTCCACTAATGAGGAATCGCATCGCGCAGAGCTAAACATACCCTGCAACGTCCCCACGCTACAAGGCGCTTCCCACATCCACAACCTATTTTGGGAATTTGCTTTCCTAGGCTCAGCAGCCAGAGTCGATGCTTAATAAAAAACAGGCAGTGTGAATGCACTGTCTGTCAAAGGCTTCTCTATAAAGAATACCTGCTATGTTCCCACCAGATGACTGCTTTTCGGGTCTCTCTTACAACTGTAGCTGCTTCCTTCCTACTTAACAACAACTTTACTCCTATTTTCTGCTGGAGAATCCTACTGTCCTAGAGCACGGTCTGGTTGTGCTACCCTCTTGGACCACATGGCTGCCAAGATCTCAAGAACAAACTCTCCAGCTGTGCCTAGAATGGCCAATGTGTTCAAAAGCCACCAATATCAGGGATGGCTGAGCCTGCAGCAGCTAATACACTCTCTATAGCCCCCAGGTTTGGTGGCGCTTCCTTAGCAGATAATTTTTGACTTACCCAAGGAGAGCAGGCTAAATTAACATACTTACTGAGAAATCCGCATCTTCTGCTCGCAGGTGGTCTGCGATGTAGTGAACCCCTTCCACTGCCAGCTTCAGGGCAGGGGACATCAACACCAGATGTTGCTCCTTGGCGTTGTGAGTCTTGCTTCCTTGAGCTGGTGTGCCAGCTGCCTCACCCTTTTTGCATTTACACTTGCACTGAGGGGCCTTGTGCTGGGGCTGCTCTTCATTTAGGTGGCACCGCTGGGATGCTGGAGAGCCAGTGGATTGGCCATTGGTCTGGGAAGAGTCCTCTTGCAGGTAGCAATACTGGATGCTCCGGGACCTACAGCGGATACTCCCTTCCTCTGCCTTATTGGGGCTGTACATCTGCTGAACACTTAGTGATCTGCCTTTCGAGATGGAGGTGGTCTGGGTGTCACTCAGGGGGTGGCATGAGGGCTGTGGAGAGGAGCAGGTCACCTGTACAGGCTCTGGGTGCAGCACAGAGTACTGCCCAGAAGGGGACTTGCAGACAGGCTGAGGCTTGGCTGGCTCCTCAATGTGGGCACAGAAGGAAGATGTAGGTGATGGCTCATTACTCTGAGGGCTGGGGGAAGATGAGGAAGTGAAGTTGGGTTCCACATCGATCTCAGACCAAAGCCTTGGTGTATTGGCTATTTTGTGCATAGATTCAATGAGCTTCTTGCAATTGTCTTTCACCGTGGAGGGTCGTTTCATGAAGAGGAGGCGTGGGACGATGTCAAGGAAGATCCTCCTCACCCAGTCAGGCATCGTGTGGGTACGCGGCGAACGATGGTGCACATTGAGCACAAACACAGTGATGATGATAGACAAGGTAACAAATATCATGGTAAAGAGAAGATACTCTCCAATCAGAGGGATGACCAAGGAGGTAGATGGGATGATCTCTGTGATCAGCAGCAGGAACACAGTGAGGGACAGCAGTACGGAGATGCACAAGGTTATCTTCTCTCCACACTCAGAGGGCAGGTAGAAGACCAGGACAGTCAGGCAGGAGATCAGCAAGCAGGGGATGATTAGATTGATGGTGTAGAACAGTGGCAGCCTCCGGATTATGAAGGAGTAAGTTATATCAGGGTAGATCTCTGTGCAGCATTCATATTTCTTGCTGTTGTAATTGCCTACAGCGTTGATGATGACCCATTCCCCACTCTCCCAGTAGTCCAGCTGGTCCACATGACTGTGCATGCTCACCAAGTCTATCTTGGCTTTGTCATAGGTCCAGGAGCCAAACTTCATTTTGCAGTTTTGTTGGTCAAAGGGGAAGAAGGTAACATCGATGCTGCAGGAGCTTTTATAGATAGCAGGGGGTGTCCATTTAATTCTCCCATCATAGAAGAGGTGGGCTTTGGTCAGGTGGGTGACTGCAAAGTCACCGTCAGCACTGGGGAGAGACAGAAGACAAAAAAATACCAAGGCTTCTCTGGGACATCTCAACTCTGTTAAAGAATTAGGATATTTAGTGCCTGGCTTCCAAAAACGCACTCGGGGCACCTGAGAGTTGCATGAGGCACGTCATGTGCAAACACTGGATCCATCCATGCTAGCCAGTGGGTTTTGAACTCTGTTGACTTATGCAAGCACTGGATTTGCACGCAAACATCAGCCCTCACCTTGCATAAGTCAGGTCCTTGAGGTGAATGTACACAAGCTTTCCTCAAAGGTGTTCCATAAATGCCCTGGAAAGGGTGGAGTTTGCTTTAGAGAGGTGGGAGGAACAACTATCAGGTAGTCTGGTTGTGGACTCTGCAGAATTAATTGTGACAGCTACTATAAATGAAAAAGTGTTGGGTAATCATTCAGCCTCTTACATCAAAAACAGCAAGAACATCCTATCAATAGGAATAATGAAAGTAAATCTCTTGATTTGCCAGTCAGGAAGAGAGCTGTCTTTTACAGTGTCTTCTTACACGGACTCTCAACTGGGGACTGTGTGCTGGTATAAGAGAAACAGATAACAACCCTTGATTTTATATCAGAAAGCCATTTTCCAGCCAGTGGAAAAAGCTATTGCATAAACAGTTTGTTTTTGGTTTGGATCTGCTCTTCTCAGCTGATCAGTGCACCTATTTTCCACAGCGCTGTGTCCTGCACCCATGACAACAGCTGGTTCCAGGTCGTCATGGGGTCTGGGATACAATTGTCTCAAAAAAGGCAACAGGAGAGGCAAGTGCACTGGGGACTTGGGGGAAGAAATACCACCAAGGAATGCCATACTCAAGCTACAATAGTGTTGGAGAAAGGAGGAAGACTGAGAAACTCTGGGAATGGGAATCCCAGCCCTGGAGACATCCCTGTCCTCCGCCTGCCTCAGCATCACCAGCTGCAGCACTGCTCCTTCCTCAACCCACAGCTCTGCTACTACACATCAAACACTGAACCTGCCGCATGCCCGGATCTGTGGAGGCCACAGAAAGAAATTAGCTCATTAGTAGATTCAATTAGCACAGCAGATAATTAATGCGCTGCATGGCTATGCCATCAAGAAGCACTGTTCCTCCCCTGCTCTCAGTGGGAGGACATGTAGACTGTGACACTTTAACTCCATGTCTGGGGCCAAGTCCACAGGCACCTTCTCCACAGCAACATCCTTCCTGCGGGCAGCATCTGCACGATCTGCAGCCTGTGTCAGCTTACACAAAGGCCAGGCTGGACGGCGCTCCAAGCAACCTGGTCTAGTTGAAGATGTCCCTGCTCACTGCAGGGGGGTTGGGCTAGATGAGCTCTAAAGGTCACTTCCAACCCAAAGCATTCTATGATTCTATGAAAACTGAAGTGTTCAGAGATACACAAGCGACATATCTCCTTGTTCGAATAATCGTCATGATGGAGATTGAGTGAATCACAAAATTACACCTTTGCCTGAAAATGAGCCAAGCCCCCACATCTGCAGCCCCTTTGTGCAGTGACTGGCTGAAACTCCAAACGCTCTCTTTCCCTTGATTTCTACTTACAGACGGAGGATTTTGGTACCCTTGGACAGTCACAACCTGGATCAAACACCCTGGTTCAAGGAGCCTTAAAATGTGGGTGAGTTTTGGATAGAGATGCTTTTTCATCCTGAGCAACTGTCTGAAAGGTTGAAATCCCAACTGAAAAAAGCAGGTGGAATCTTTTTGTAGAGCAATGCCCTCAAGTCTAGCTACAGGAACAGAGAAAAGAGCATCCAAAATATTGGGGACCATCTTCAACACCTGGCTCAAGCTGCTGCAGAGCTCGGGGGCACAGAGGAAGAAGCCTGTTGTGTGATGCCAAGTCACAGACAGCAACGCTGTTAAACAAAGGGGAAGCTGAGCAGGGAAGGCAGAGCTTCTTCTAAAAACTTGAGATGAATTATTCAGGCTGATATAGATAGAAAGCTCTCTGCTCCTACCCAGCCCTCCCGGCTGGAGCCAATCCAGCCTGCAGCCACTTTCCCAGCAACCAGCAAAGTCCCTTGGCCCTGCTCTGCTGCTTCAGCGCTCAGATGTGCCGTGACAGCAGCCATGCAGTGACGGGGCGCATGGGGGTCACAGCTCTCCTCTTCCTCACCACCAGCAAGATAAACAGTGCAGGGACGAACAGGTGGGGCCCTCAAGCTGCTGAAGGCAGAGGAACTTCCCTGAATGTATTTCTTTAGGAGATCATCCATTAATTCGTATGCAAAAGGTAGAAAAAAAAAGACTTTCTGATGTTTTGTCTCACCCTGTGAAGCATCCTCGTCAGTCCACGACCACACTGGTTTCCAGTGAGACTGGTGTAGTATTGCTCATTTTGGGAAACAGCAGCAGGATCTGGCCTTCAGCGAGCTGTCTTGGCTAACGCAGCATCTGGGCAGAGATGACGTATGCCCCCGACCCCCAGGATCACAGCCCAGATCTTTGGCTTTTGAGGCAATTTTCCAGGTTGGTTGAAATAATGGAAAAATAAACTCAGCATTATTGTGTGGTGGAGAAAAGAGTTTTTACTAAACTCTGCTTTGTTTCTATAATGGAAAGCCTTTGCTCTTCGTGGCAGATTTTGGAAAAAAAATGAACATAAAAGGACCCAGTGCTTTTTGACCTCTGAACTGGACTTTTTCTAAAGCTTTAAATTAAAGCCAAAAACCAAAGCACACGTACAAACCCAGACTTCTGTCTCCCAGGGAACAAGCCAGGACCACCATTGTGTTTTACTCTGATGCAAATAAAACCCATGAATGCCATTGTACCATCCACCCAACTCCTTTCTTACCTCTTCTTTCTTAAATCTAATTTACACTCCAGGACTTTGCTTTGAATGAAAACCTTCTTTTTTTTTTTTTTTCCTCCTGGATTTTGCCTGCACTGTAAAGCCAGATTGAGACACGCAACGTGCACAGCAAGTGACAGTCCAGTGTTTGTTGTTCTCCTTGGTTTTCTTTCTAAATCTCAGTAGGAATTCGGAATCCTATTCTGCATTTAATAAGATCTCTGAGGCATGATTAAATCGTTCATTAATGAAACAATATGTTTATAATTGGATTCATATTAGAGAAAAGGGATAATGAGCATCCACTGGTGTTCCCCTTCTTAGGTAGAGCAATGTATAAGTGGCTGGGTAAACAACAGAGGTGTGTGTTTTCCCTTTTGAAAACTGTTGGAAAAAGGCATGGAACTCTTGCTAGAAATTCATCCAGGGACAATAATAATTCACTTAATTGTGTTTCATTCCCAGAAACGTCTTGTATGGCAGTTCTGCAGTCTCTGCGTGACCAGCCACACACCTCTCTTCTGCAAGTGTAGATGTAGCCAGTGTGACGCTGCAGAACTTGTGTGTCAGTAATTTCCATAACTGATCTGCTTCTTTGATGAGGAAGATACTTTTTAATTGCTTGCCTAACAAACCCAGCCTCATCCTGGGTCCTCTTCAGCTCACACATTATTACAAATAACACTGGTACTGCCTTCCAAGCTGGATTTTGCCTGCAGGGCTATGGCAGGAGTGAAACCAGCAGCAGAACAACTTCTAGCATTTGGGAGTCAGATAATGACTCTGAGGAACCATAAAACACCCTGGGATCCTCCTGCTTCTGCCTCACCAGCCTAACAGGGCTGTGAAGTAATTCCTGACTTTACTGGGTATGTCTGAAGTTCTCATTGCAGTTCAGTGTAGAGATACTCAAGCAATTTGTAAGCAGGGTAAATTAACCATGCTGTTGTACACAGATTGTATCCAAGCCAGCTATGTCGTGCAAAGTAGTGTTCACAGTTGTCTTAACCCTTCATGCATACTTATATTTTTGCCTCCTTCTCAAAGCCTACCATCCACACTGGACCTTCAAGCATATGCTTACTGGATTAGAAGCTACGCTTGTTGGTGCAAGACCCGCCTGGACAAGGTCCTGTGCAGCCTGCTGTAGGTGACCCTGCTTCAGCAGGGGGGTTGGACTAGATGACCCACAGAGGTCCCTTCCAAC
>Ga0065711_1034628_pt1 | contig 23476 bp, 7 predicted proteins | sample Hoacrofraction12_FD_59098 | JGI IMG/M metagenome (GOLD analysis project Ga0065711, IMG submission 59098) | Hoatzin crop microbial communities from Cojedes, Venezuela - Epithelial fraction 12 v2 (version 2) | ecosystem: Host-associated > Birds > Digestive system > Esophagus > Crop | place...
TGAAGCACAGGAAGTTCCATCTGAACATGAGGAAGAACTTCTTCCCTCTGAGGGTGACGAAGCACTGGAACAGGCTGCCCAGGGAGGTTGTGGAGTCTCCTTCTCTGGAGATATTCAAGACTTGCCTGGACAAGGTCCTGTGCAGCCTACTGTAGGTGACCCTGCTTCGGCAGGAGGGTTGGACTAGATGAGCCACAGAGATCCCTTGCAACTCCTACCATTCTGTGACTCGGTGATTCTGTGACAGGAAACTGGTCAGATGGTCGCATCCAGAGGGTAGTGGTCAATAGCTCTATGTCCAGATGGAGATCGGTTGCAAGTGGTGTCCCTCAGGGGTCTGTATTAGGACCAGTACTGTTTAATAACTTCATCAATGTCATAGCAGGATCGAGGGCACCCTCAGCAAGTGTGCAGATGACACCAAGCTGAGTGGTGGGATTGGCACGCCTGAGGGGTGGGATGCCATCCAGAGAAACCTGGACAAGCTCAAGAAGTGAGCCTATGTGAACCTCATGAACTTTAACAAGGTCAAGTGCAAGATCATGCATGTGGGTCAGGGCAATTGCAAGCAAAACACAGGCTGGGTGGAGAATGGATTAAGAGCAGCCTGAAGGGGAAGGACTTGGGGATGTTGCTTGATGAGAATCTCAACATGACTCGGCAATGTGCACTCACAGCCCAGAAGGCCAGCTGTATACTGGGCTGCATCAAAAGAAGCATGGCCAGCAGGTCAAGGGAAGTGATTCTGCCCCCCTACTCTGCTCTGGTGAGACCTCACCTGGAGTCCTGAGTCCAGCTCTGGAGGCCCCAGCATAAGAAGGACATGGACCTGTTGGAGCAGGTCCAGAGGAGGGCCACAAAAATGATCCAAGGGCTGGAACACCTCTTCTATGAGGAAAGGCTGAGATAGTTGGGATTGTTCAGCATGGAGAAGAGAAGGCTGTGGGGAGACCTTATTGCGGCCTTTCAGGACTCAAAGGAGGCTTAAAAGAAAGACGGGGAAAATCTTTTTAGTGGGGCCTGTTGTGACAGGAAAAGGGGTAATGGCTTTAAACTAAAAGACAGTAGATTCACGGTGGATGTAAGGAAGACATTTTTTACCATGAGGGTGGTGAAACACTGGAATGCGTTGCCCGGAGAGGTGGTAGATGCCCCATCCCTGGAAACATTCAAGACCAGGTTGGACAGGGCTCTGAGCAACCTGATCTAGTTGAAGATGTTCCTGCTCATTACAAGGGGGTTGGACTAGGTGACTTTTAAAGGTCCCTTCCAAGCCTAACTATTCTATGATTCTATTAGTTTTTCCATATGAAAACTGGAATGAATCAATGTTGCTTACTACCTCAAAGTAGTAGTTTCTCTTTTTTCTGCATTAGTTTTCTTTCTAAATGGGAACTATAATGTGCACCTGTCTTTAACCAAAAAATATGTAATTAAATACAGCATAATATGTCAAGCAAATGAAGATCTTAAATGTGGAAAAAAGAAGAAAGAATAGCAGTTGAATAAATCTGACAGTTAGCCACTGCAAGAGCTTTAAAGACAGCTGTAAGGAAGCTAAGGATTTGTGCACTATTTTTATGATAGTACGGGTTTTTGTTTTTTTTTTCCTAAAAGGAGCATTCTCCCTCCTCCCTTTGATTGCAGGGGCTAGCTGAATGTAAATACTGGTAGAAACTTCCAGATTAAGCATCTTGCTAAACAGTTCTCTGTCTCAAGGCATCTTTCATGAAATGATATGAAAATGGAATTGCACAGCACTTGCTAATCAGGGTAATCGGGGTAGCTGATAAATAAATACACAGCTAAGGGGAGAATTCTTCCAATGGGATGGATAACAGGTGACTGATCCTTACAGGGATCAGGGAGTGAAGTTATACTGGTGATATAGAACAAAGCAAATTCTCTGTAGCAAGCCCTAATTAGTTATTTTTATACATGTAAACATCGTAGCACAGAAAAAATGGAAAGCTAAGTGATTGTGTTTAGCTAAGGTACCTATTTCTTCTAAAGAGATACAGTCAAAGCAATTAATATCTCATATTTTTGATTTGTTAATAGGAAAGATTTGCAAATGCTAGGGCCAGTACAGACAACATTTTCTTCAAGATTTTGGTGAAAACTTTCATTTTGCTTCCGTGAGACTGTAATGTTTGTAATCTGAACAATCCAACATATCAGATGGTCTATTTTTCTGGAACAAACCAAACAGTGAAATATGATATGTGAATAATCTACAATCATTGTGAAAGATATATTTAATTTTAAGAAGTTTTTCTGTTTTATTAATCTAAATTATTTTAGTTCAAGTAAAATGTTGTTATTGTCTAAATCAGGCTGTATTTCTTCAATGCAGGGTGATAGATGCTGTCCTCAGTTCCATGGATGTAATAAAGGAATGACTTCACTGGATTTGCTGTCACATCAGTTAATGGGTTTGGAACTGACTTCAGTTCACCTGGAAATATTACACATGTAACATTTAGGAAGTGCAAGGCCTGCTGTTTTTTACTTGGCTTTATCTTCCACCATAAAGCACATTAATACTAAGATAAAAAATCAAAGCAAATTCTAAAATTATCTATCTTTATATAATTATATTTATTATTACTACTATTTATTTATTACTATCACTACTATTTCTTATTACTACCATTATATTTATTATTACTATTATTAATTATTAAGTAAAATATATATGAATTATTAATAATTACAAATGAAATGTCATCTGAGCCTAAGTATGAACAGTGATCCCATAAACAAAAGAGGGCAGGAAAAAACTGTTTAATTTTATTCCTTCCTACTATCCACTGCAGTCACTGTTCTAGTAAGCCATTTGTTGTTGATATCTGTATCACAGGGTTTTTCTCATCCTTATTCCAAACCCATTTCTGAACAGACACTTGTACTACAGGTCTGTGAAGTGATAATTGCAGGCAGATGCACACTGACAGCCACTTCTTTGTTATTCTGCAATGCCTTGTTGGTCAAAGAAGAAACAGGAGTAAGATGGAAAACAGGAAGGACATGCAGCAACTGATACAGTGGGACATATGACCCTTTCAAGGCTGGGACCTGTTAGCTGCTGCTGAGAGACTGGCTGAAGAGTAAGAAATGGGATTTCTGGCAGGAGTGCAGAACACTGTGCAGTGAGGGAGCTTTGCAAGGCTGGCTTGTTTCCAGTCTGTACCTAGCCTGCCTTGTGCCATTTGAATGGTGCACAAGAGCATCCCAAACAGTCAGGTGTGCGGTGCATTTTAGATAAATATTTTCAACAGCGAAAGTCTCTTCTGTAAACAGTACACTCTCAAAAGTCTCTGAAGAAAACACTTAATTTTGCAGTCTTGAATATTTTTGAGGTTTTGGGCAAGGTTTCATGAAGAACTTAGATTTGCAGCTGCTAATCAGCTGCAAGCCTTCATAAGCTCTTTTCTTACATTATTCACAAACTTTTTTTGCAGCATTTGTTCTATCCCAAAACATAATATTCTACAGAGGGAAACAAAAAAACTGCCTCCTTTCTCTACCTCTGTGCTATCTGTTCCCTGCATTTAATTTTTAAAAATTGCTGCTCTTCAGCTATATGTATGTATTCTGGGAGGGAGGGAGACTCCAAAGCTACATAAATAACATACGGATAGTTTTAAAAAAAAAAAAAATTGTACTGTCAATCTCCAAGTAGTTTTGACTGCAATGTTGAATAAACCAAGCCACGGATAGCTGAAGAACTGTAAAGAAAATATGTTTCTATTTGCATAGGTCATACATCTGAAAAATGAGAAAAAAGAGTTTGTTCCCTAAATTACTAAATAGAAGCATGGCTATGAGTTCAAAAATAAGAAAGTGGTTTCCAGTGTTGTTGCCACAGACTCCTATTTGGTTGTGTCTGACAATGTCACATACTGACCTGCTGGATTACTTAAATTTGGGCACAATTCTAAAAATTATGGTGCTACTTCACATTGATTTGTTAGGTCTGTACAGAATATGGAAAGTCTCACAAAAGGTTTTAAAATTTGGCTTTGTTACACATCAGAATATTTTTTTGCATTTGTCTCTAAAACACAGTTTTTATGATACCTGTATAATTTCAAGTGGTTAGAAAATTATGCTGTTTTTTTTAATGAACTCTATCTTTTCACCGTAGTATAACGGACTCATTCTTGAATTAACATACAAAGTTTCTAAGGAGTATACTGAATAGTTTAAGCTTTTATTAACCTTCAAGTTTTTTCTACAATTACCCCCTCCCCAGGATGCCTTTGAGATAATGGCTGACAATTACGAGTTCAAAGAAAATGAAATATTCTGCCTGGAATTTCTGAGAGCAGCTTCCGTGCTGAAATTTCTTCCATTTCCAGTAACCAGAATGAAAGATATACAAGGCTTGCCCTGCATGGGAGATCGAATCAGAGATGTCATTGAGGTAACGCACCTACGAGTTACCTGCCAATTGATTCTTTTACAGATGTACTTTTAGAGGTCACAGAGTGCTGTATTGATATCTGTGTGTTTACATAACCTTCTGTATTTCCTGTAATAACATTATATTACCCTTGTTACTCAGAATGCAATGTTTTCTGGAAACTTTCTGTAGTAACATAAGGTTCTGTCATGGAACACCCACCCTTAGAGCTAAAGGTAACTAATGAATAAATAAAAATTAACAAGTAATGCCATATCATCTTTGTATGTGATTTTAAAAGGTTCACTATGATTTGAGTGACAGGTTAACTCTTAATAGTTCTGTTCATGTGACTTCTGCCTTTTGCAACATCACTTTGCTCACCTGAATGCTTATTAGAAATACTATTTTTGCAAAACTGGTAAATATTTTAGTACTTTAATGTTAAATCCTACCTTGCTATGAGTTATAGCAGGGCCTTTTATCTAGTGATGAATGAACTTTACATTCTTGCTGGAGCTTTGAGTATTCCCTGCATTTTTCTCTAATTCTTAGCCTTTTCAAAACCCCACATCTCAGGTGCTGTTATTCCAGCAGGCAGCTGATCAGGAGGTCTCAGCTGTCTGGAGAGGTCATTTCTGAGTGTAGCAATTCACTCTGGCTCCTTGTTTGCCTCACTCCACCAGTTAAGAATGTAGCCTCAGAAGTGCTCTTTGTACCCGCTACCTGGGGACTGGGAATTCAGTTATGATCCTGCAGAAAACAGGATGACTTGTTGGGGTTTTATTGGTGGGGATTTTTTGGTTTTTAGTTTTTATTTGAAAGATTGAAGGAACCATACACTCAAGAAAAAACATATCTGTTCTTACAATGCTCTTACTTTTAAGAGAAGTAATCTCATCTAAATAATGAAATCTTAATTTTCAGGACAACTCATTGATAGCTTATGATAAATAACTGCTTTCTGACTTGAATTTATGAGTAAATATGTATTGTGAAATTTATGCCATGGTCCTGGTTTCTACTTCATCCTTGAGCAAATTTATGAGTAAATAAGTACTGTAAAATTTATTCTGTGGTTCCAGTTTCTCCTTCGTCCTTCAGTAACTTTCTGTCACGAAAAGGATTGCAGAATTTTATCCTAATGGAACAAAACAATATGCTCGCTGAGGATGCTCTTCATGTTTGTACAGGTTGAGAAGACTTTCTTTTAGATTATTTTACTAAGTCTTACAGTAATCTTGATTTATTTTATTTTAACGTAATGTATTTGTTTAGGAGATTATTGAAGAAGGAGAGAGTTCTAGAGCAAACGAAGTGTTAAATGATGAACGATACAAATCATTTAAGGTAAATCTTTTGAAGTTTGTTGCTGTTGTTTAAAATTGCATATATTTTCCTCTGTTTAGTAGAGCTTAGACATAATCATCAATTCTATTATAAAGGAACATCCAATATCAGGTATGAAAAATAAAATCTTGAATAAAGAGAAAGGGATAGAGAGAAACTGCGATAGAGTAAGGAATAATGGTGAAATCAGTTACCTTTCTGATTAATGTGATGCACACACAGTTGCTCTTAAGCTTGAACTAAACAATCTCTTTTTCCTGTAAACAAATATAATGCATACTCTTTCCTGTAAGTTTAACCCAATGCTGTGTGTATTTTTTCCTCCGCTGATTATCATTATAAGACTACGTCATCTTATTCTGGCATTAAAAAATAACAGGTGAAGAATAGGACTCAGATCTATTTTAATTTTCTTTTGTGTGAGGCAGAAGGAAGAGGACTGGCGATATTTGTTAGGTAGATTGTAGGTTCAGAGTCATGGTCACACTTCTTCATAGTTACAGGGAATCTAAACCACATAAATGCTGCAGTTTCCATTTCCTTAGTAGTCACTGAATTCTCCACTGGAAAAATACATACTGGCAAATCATTTTTTCAATTTTATCTATAATTTTAATCTCTACCAATAGGTTTTTATTTTCCTAAAAATTTAGACAGTGGCAGAGAATCCATTTTGTTTAGTTCTCTATCCCAGTATTAATTAATTCTCTTGGAATAGTTCTAAACTCAGTAACAGACCTTTTGGAAAATCCTTTAGCCCTAGCAAAAACATTAAAAGATAACAATCTAAGTATTTAAAAAAGCAAATTCTTTCGTAAACACCTATGATTCAGACAAAGAATAGGTAATTTCATCCATTATATACAAAATGTTGGGTAATTCCTATTTAATATTATCCAAGATTTTAATTCGTCTCTTTTCTTCATCTTATTTCCAAGGAGTTACTGTGATTAGAAAAGCACATAATAAAGCTAGCAAGGTTGGAATTCAGAGGTTGTAGCTTCAATGGAAAACAGTGGTTATTGATGTCTTACAGAGCTACTCATTTAATGCTATAAAAGTACAAAGAAAGTACTGAGAGCTTCAGTATTGACAAACTTAACATAAAGAATGTGCTTCTGGGCAAGCATGAAAGTTTTCCCTCTTGCTTTCATATCACTGTTCATCTGAGATATCCACTGAATAATGCTTACAACTGTGACATTTTTGCTTTACATCCTTTCTTGGGGAATAAGTTAGTGTACAAAATTACTTCAGAATAAATGGAATATAACCATACTAAAACTTCAGAGACTGGTAGGTTTGGGCATTGTTTTTTCCAGTGGGCAAAATAGTGAAATCTGTACTCCAAATAAGACTTACAGAAATTTCTCTTGGCTCATGTGAAGACTGAAGAATTGTAAGACTGCTTATAATATGAAGCAAAAAAAAATTACCATTTGTACTTGAAATTGAATCTCATTCAGAAAACAATATTTGGCATGACTTCCAAACATACATGATTTATGGAATGAATATAAGAATAGATTAGTAATCTTGATGTACTTACCATCTGTTTCTACGCACCTTTGCAACCTGTTACCCTCTGTGTAGAATTTTAAGAGCCACAGGATTCCCACTGACCCCATCTCTCAGGAGTGCTGCAACACCAACATCATATGTACAACTGGGAGCTGGTAGTGTACGTAATACAAAATAATAGTGTCAGTCATATTAGGAAGATAGTCTTGAGACATCTCTTATTCTATGAAGTCAGTGTAAGGCAATCCAGCTACTTAACATTACTGTTTGTGTTTCTTGTTTGTGTCATAAAAATAAAGACTACTATCCATATTTCAAACCTTAGTTGAAAATGTACATTTAAGGAAATAACATGAAGATGCTGGAGATGCTACTGTATTATTGTTTACATTTCACTTTCATGAGAACTGCCCGTGTATAAAAACAATAGTCTATTTGATGTAACTAGGCAAGGAAAGGATGCTGAATCTGTGTGTTTGTAGTACACTAGTATTTATCTTCAGTGCAGGATAAATTCTACCCAGTATTTTCCCTGTGAAACCTCATTGTTACCTACTTTTTGTTAATTCACTCCTCCTTTATAAAACAACACTGAAGTGCGTGTTCTTCTATTGACCTTAGCAATTTACTTCAGTCTTTGGAGTGGGAGTGAAGACATCTGAAAAATGGTACAGAAAGGGTTTACGAACTCTGGAAGAGGTAAAAGCTGACAAGACCCTGAAGCTGTCAAAAATGCAGAAAGCAGGTAAGGTGAAAGTCTCATGAAAACTTGTATTTCAGTGCTCTAAGAACTTGATTCAGAAACAGAATCGGAGGAGGAAGTTCATTTGTACGTCCATTTTGTTGATACAGTGTCTTGTGGACATTAAATTAGTAGGTTAAAATAATATTTGGACTAACAGAGCTCCTAATTAAAAATTTTATCATTCAAAACATATGAATATACATATTTGTAACAGATACCCAGTGAAATCTGCTGTTACATACAAAACTATTAATGGGTCATTATTGCACAGGTTGTGAAAAAATTACAACAGTAGGAAAGCCCAGAACTGCTTTTCAGAGAAGACCTGTCTCCTTCAAGGCAGCCCTACTTTAGTGATAAATCAAAATTTGTAATAAATACTTGTAAAATTACCTCCATAATCCTAGAATATCTTAACTTTTAAGTGTTAAACGTAGCCAAATGAGTAATGTGCCTTCTCCATCGATATTTTTATGTGTGTGTCATTTCCCTAAAGGGACCCATTTAACAAAGGAATCAGTTGCATTAAGAAAAGGAGATTATATAACATGACATTAAAATAACATAACTTTATTTTTGCATTAAATCCATGTGTTTTACATCACCTCAGAATCGCTTGGATCAGCTTGCCCACGTTCATGCTTCTTTGTCTGTTTTTCTTTTACGTATTGTATTCAAATGTGAAGCAAGCTGCAGGACTGGGCTCTTTTGCAACAAACTCTGTGATCAGACATGCAGATAGCTGGGATATTTCACATACCTTTGAGCCTTGTACTTGGGTAGAACCCCACCAGTTTGGGAAGAGTGCCTTTAAAAGCAGGATGTCCAGAAATGCCATTGATGGGAGCTGGTAGGGAAGTCAAAGTAATTTATACATATTCAGATTCTCAGCAAGTGGACCAATTATCCTGACTACTGTGTTGTTATAAATTGTAACTACTGTTACAGTTGTAACTGCTGCTGCAATTTATAACAAAATATAATGACAAAAATATATATAAACTATAAAGACAAAGATGAGGAAAGGAAGAGGCTGTCTCTTGTCTGCAATCCCCCACACCCAAGGCAGAAGACTGACTCCAGGAATGGAAGAACAGAAGGAAAAGACTCCTGAAGAGGTTGGATCAGAATATATTTCTTCTCGCAATGTGCCCTGAAACAAACCTATAATTTTAGGTTCAAGCTCAAGCATTTCTTAATTCTTGCCATTAGACAGGGTTCCCTTGCCCATGGTATGAGCTGTGTGACTTAACTTCTTGGTGAGAGGTGGCTGTTTCGTGCGGGGCTTACATAATTCTATGTAGATTTTAAAAATTCCACAGGGTGATCAGCACTCTGATTTTTGCCTTTCATTTCCAGGCTTTCTCTACTATGAGGACCTTGTTAGCTGTGTATCTAAGGCAGAAGCGGATGCAGTAAGCTTTATTGTCAAGAATACTGTGTGTATGTTTCTACCAGATGCTGTAGTTACCATAACTGGTGGTTTCAGGAGGTGAGTGAAAACAAACGAGGTCACTTGGCTGTTTTATTCAGGTACACACAAAATGATGTTTTTGTCTTGGAAAAATCAAAGCAGCTTAGTGGGAAAGTGTCAGAATTTGTTTTCAATAGTTGGTTTTTTTTCTGTCTTTTAAAATGGGAGAGCAATTCTGACATTCACAGGTTCCTGTGTTTTAATACTATAGGTGGTTGTTTTGTCAGAAGAAAATCTATCTAAGAACAGCTTGCTGGAAAAATGATGTTTAGATCGCAGCCTGTACTAGAGCATATTTTTTTTCTTTTTTAGTGTATCTGAATTCCTAAGGCTGAGACTATTGTAAGGCCATGTTAGAAAAAAGGATACAATAGCTTTAAGGCATTCTTGTTTTGTTTTGTTTTGGTTTTTTTTTTAAAGAGAAGTTGGTCACATGAGATTGAAATGTGGTAAGGCAGAGTTTCCAGTGTTAGAAGTATACATTACAGTAAACACTGACTACACTGAATATAAAGCAATGACTAAACTGAATATACGCTAACCTCTGTATAGATAGAGTGATCTCAGAATTTCTTTCCTTAGTGATTTTTGTTCCTAAAGCTTTTGGTCTTGCTCTGTGAAACCAAACTTGGAAGTGTTGCTCAGGACATACACAATTCACTCTTTCAGCACTTACCTGAGAGCCATCCTAAAGCCACACAGGAAAGTACTGAGACTGGGAATAGTCTTCAGGAGTAGCAGGTTCCTTGCTCTGTACTCAGTCCCCTGTTATGTCACTACTTGTAGTACATGGTGTGCTTGTAAGCCAAAGAAAACCTTAGTCAGCACCCGAAATCTCTTTCTGCTTAATTTGTTACTTTGTGAAACTTTGACTGTGTTTTTAACATATTTTTAATATAAAAATATCTATATTCTCTTAAAACTCAAAATACACATTTCTGTCACTCTCATGTAACTAAACCCGAGGCCAACTGTATGAGGTTCAACAAGGCCAAATGCCGGGTCCTGCACTTCGGTCACAACAACCCCATACAATGCTACAGGCGTGGGGAGGAGTGGCTGGAAAGCTGCCCGGTGGAAAAGGACCTTGGGGTGTTGGTCAACAGTCAGCTGAACATGAGCCAGCAGTGTGCCCAGGTGGCCAAGAAGGCCAACAGCATCCGGGCTTGTATAAGGAGCAGTGTGGCCAGCAGGAGTAGGGAGGTGATTGTGCCTCTGTACTTGGCACTGGTGAGGCTGCACCTGGAGTGCTATGTTCAGTTTTGGGCCCCTCACTCCAAGAAAGACATTGAGTTGCTAGAGCGTGTCCACAGAAGGGCAACAAGGTAGGTGAGGGGTCTAGAGAACAAGTCTTACGAGGAGCGACTGAAGAAACTGGGGCTTTTTAGTCTGGAGATGAGGAGGCTGAGGGGGGGACCTTATTGCTCTCTATAACTACCTGAAAGCAGTAGTGAGGCAGGTGTTGGTCTCTTCTCCCAAGCAGTGAAAGGACAAGGGAAAATGGCCTCAAGTTGTGTCAGGGGAGGTTTAGATTGGATATTAGGAAAAAATTCTATCCTGAAAGAGTGGTCAGACATTGGAATAGGCTGCCCAGAGAGCTGGTTGAGTCACCATCCCTGGAGGTGTTTAAAAAACATGTAGATGTGACACTTCAGGACATGGTTTAGTAGGAATGGTGGTGTTGGGTGGATGGTTGGACTTGATGTTCTTAGAGGTCTTTTCCAACCTAGAATTCTATGATTCTATTAGAACTGGTATGAAGGCAAAAGACAGAAGCATGTTAATAATTTATGCATCACTTGTGTGATGTATTATTGTGAGCCTACATAGGCCTACATAGATTCACTCTGATGCTAAATTAAGACCTTAAATTATTTGTAATTGCTATATACATGCACTGTGATTGTGATGAATGTATTTTATCACCTTTGTGCCACCTCATGATATTTATAATTATTCCTTGTATGTCCTGTATTTATTGTGCGAATGTTTGCAGCCACCAGCTACATAATTTCTGTAAAACAGTGTGGTCAAAGAGAAGCATTAGGCTCAAGCATGAAACCTGACCCACGGTATAAGAACAACATAAAATTTTATATTCAAAACATCAAGCGTCATCATTCTTAGAGTCCTTGTTAAAGAGGCATGTGATGGCAATCTCTTCACAATGACGCCAGTCAGTCAGGGACCTTGTGTGGTTAGTAACTTCGATATAACTATTAACACGTGTCTAGATGGATCAGAGAGTTGCAGGGACAGAACAGTTATCACACTGAAAATTCCTAGTGTCTTCTGATATGATGTATTTGTGAGCTTTGTTGGCAGCATAGTTGTTTGCAAAGTTTGAAATTTGAATTAAATTTAAGCCTTTTTTTTTAATTGTTTCAGGGGGAAATGATAGTTAGCCATTCTCTCTTTTATTAAAAATAAGCTTTTGTAGCTCTAAATGGGTGTGTCAAACCAGAAGAGAAATTATTTAAGTGTCCAGTGATGCCTTCAGTGAGTAATCCTGTGTATTAAATATGTGCCTTTACATATACAGATAATATATTAAAAAACTAAGTTTCAAAATGTCAGTCCTAAATGATATTTTACCAGCCTATGGAAAACAAATGCTGCAGTGTAGGATTTGTAGAAAAGTTGATTAAATGGATTGAAGTACCTTTATTAGGCACCTGTATTTTAATTACTGAACTGCAATAGAGTTGACCACATCTGTTCTTTTTTTGCCTGTCTCATATAATGGTGATATTCATCAGCACGAAGTATGTGTAAGGACACTAGCTCACAGTTTTCAGTTAGCATATTTGTTTCATTCATCTTTACATAAAAATTTCAATAAATAAAGGAGGCAGATTTTATTAATCAAACAACTTGAATTGATTCCCCCATACTACACCTTGTGTGATACTAACATAAGAGAAAAAATAGCTCATGATTGCTCTGAATAATATATTAATTCTGCAAGACCCAGATTTGTCTTGTTTCGTACGTTGGTTTCATAACTTGGAAAAATTAAGCATTTGATAGTGTTCCTCCAGATGTCACTGGAGAGTAGAAAGTCAGGAGTCTCGTAAACCTAACTGACTGTGCAGGAGAACTGAGAGAATTGCAAGGAACAGAACTTCCATTTTGCGATCTGCAGTCATGGAGATTCAATAAGGTAGAAATGAACTACAGGGAAGTCACATTCTTTTTACCAGACTTATCAAACAAACCTATGGCTGGGTATATTTAATGAGTTACTAGACCTTTTCCATTAGATTCCTGAAATTTCATGAAATCAGATGTTGCAGTATTTCTTGTAATCAAAATTAGGAAGCATAGTATAAACTTCAAGTAAATATTACTAGCTGTTTTTGAAACCTCAGCAAAGTTGGTTGTGGATTTTTCTTTGGTCTGATTTAACTTTCACCTTTAGTCTTCTGTATTGCTTCTTGTACTAGCCTTAATGCTAGTTGGTGCTCATAGCAGCCATAATAATGGAAGGTGCTAGATTAACCATGTTTCAAGTACAAATGGAGCAGTTCAAAGGATGAAGAGCAAACACAAGAGAATCCACTGCCTAAAGGACAAAAACAACAGGGCATCAGTCAGTAGTCAAACTACAAGCACAAGTGCAGGAACAGACTTGGCTGGCAGTTGTATGTTAGAGAGCAACAGGAAAACAAAAAGAAGGATGGACAATGGACAGTGAAAATGATGGAGACACAGACATATGACATATGTCATATTCCAGAGACAGGAAGTGAAAATCATGTTGCTACTTTGGATCTATAAGGTTTAATCACAATACCAGACCTACAAGTTGTCCGAGTAAGGCATAAAAATTGGAAAAGCTGATTCAGTCTTACTGAGAACATACCAAGACCTGTTTCTCTGGCCAGTCGCGTAAAATTTATTTCCTCTTTTGCTCTAACATTCTGTAGTTTCAGCTACAAATTCTCTCTTTTACCTCTTCTTAAGGGTCATATTACTAAAGTAGACTTCAGCGTCTGCTGCTTTGTTGACGACTTTTCTTTCCGATTCTTTCATCTTTCTGCCTGTCTGCACAAAACAATACCTCAGAAACCCTATTTAATTAGAAGTGCTTTTCTTGTGTGTTTGGTTGGAAGTGGCAATAATACTACATTTGGTTGAAGGTAACTCTCTTTTCAGCTATCTGAACGCATAAAGGAATAGAAAGACTTAAAAGTCACTGAAACAAAGGGTCATGAGGCCAACCCTTCAGTATCCCCCTAATTTGAAATGAATCAGGAGCAGAAATTAATAAATTAATGAAGTCTGGATAAGTTTATCCTTTGTTACTCCTCTATAGAAGCAGTTAGCTAACCACCTGTAAAACATCTTCCTTGAGTTTCAGTTGGTATGGTTTGATACGAAAGGTTAGGAGAATTTTTTTTCTATTTTAAAAATCTTTTTCTGACACTTATCTAGGTCATTTTGAAACAAATTACAACACTGAAATGAATGGAAATACAGAACTAGAGCAATTGTAGTTATGAAATAAATAAATCACACCCACAAGAAGTGGAATGCATTTCACTGTCTATCTAGTGAGGCCTGTTGGCTTGACTGTAGAGAAGGAGGTGTTGAAGATGCTGATAATGCAAGATAAAGCATACCATGGACAATGTTATCAGAAAGACTGAATTTACTGTGCGGCCTATTTGAACCAGGAATTGGCATGGCATTACTTTCAGCACTCAGCCTCTCTTCTTTTGAATTGCTGAGATTTAAGACTGTTTTCTTCTTAAAGTTAATGAGACAAATTCTGAAGTGGGGAATAGCACTCGTATTACAAATTACAAAAGCCACGGAGGGTGAAGTTTCAGGTCCAACACTGAGTTAATGAGAGGCCCTGGGATGGGGAGAAAATAAACTTTATTTTATTGTGCGACATCCCTGATTAGTACTGTGTTTGTCCCAACTATACCCAAGGCAGGAGTATAGTTTACGCTAATGTACGTTATCACTTATTAAATGAGAGTTAAACTGAGGACCTGATACTTTTTTTCCTGGTTATTAAAATGTAATTTTATTCTTTGAAGAGAATTAAGAGTTTTTCAGTAGTGATAACATCATTTCATCTTGTATATATTACTGCATGGAGCAGTTTTCCCCCTTTCTCCCGTAACTCCAAGTTAGGACATGGCTTCAGAGTGACTTCGAAACAAGGTTGTCATCGGCTGAATCATTAACACCACGTTCTGCAAGATCCTGGGTTTTTGCTAACTTGATTTAGGTGCTGATATTTGATTTTGCCACAAGAGGTGATCTGGACTGAGGGCTTCCCAAGAGCAAAAATGCTTGGAGGAAGCATTATATAGTATATGTATTTTATGGCTTCAGTGTCTGTACTGGTTATTCCTGTCTCAATACACACACCCACAAAAAACCGTGTTTGACTGGAGAAGTTCAGAAAAGGATCTGGAATAAGAATTAAATACAATAATAAGAATAAATCATCATGTTTATTATCTGCATTTCCAGTATGAATTTCTGTTAGCCTTTCTGTGTGCTTTGTCCATAGGATTCACAAATTATTTACAATTAGCTTTCAGTTTTCATGTGTTCCATGTAGCACACTCAGATAGCTGTGGTTAGCTCTGCAGAAGCAGGATTGTATTGCTGTGATGTGAGCACATAGTGCTTATTGATGATGTAGTAACGTTTTTTTTAGAAATTACCTAGGCATCCTGTTGGTATTATGATTTCAGTTCTGATTTTCTCAAATGAGATTTACTTAGACACACTTTTGTCAGCTTCTCCCATCTTTTCCTTAAGATAAAGTGAAGTAGACTAAGGAGACACTTTGTTTTAGATGAGTTTTCATACTGCAGTTCTAAAAATGGTGTCCAAGTGCCTAGGGAAACGCATCAAGCAGAATAAGTAGTGCCTATCATGTATTATTTGCTTGGTGAGAGGCTAATTCCTCCATCCTGCATCAGTCTTCAGGGAAGTTTTGTCTCAGACTAATGATTTCTGTTCTAACATGAGCCTAATTGCAGATCACTATCTCCTTGCCTGAATTTTATGCTGTCTTTTAGAAATCGTGATTTGAGGCTCTGTAAAATTTGAAGATAAGGATTGCTAATAGAAAAGCAATGAAGATAACAAAAGACAGGGTCAGTGTGTTTGTGAGGCAGCATTGCCATGCTTTTTTATGTTACAATGCAAAAGTTTCTCTCCCTTGTACAGTGATATTTCCAAAGCAAAGGAGTGCATAAAGGAATGACCTGGCACAGGAATCTGGTCTTTCCTGTTGTATATCAAGAAAATAATTTAAATCTATCTCTCCTTTCTATCTCAGAAATAAAGTAAAATGAAATAGCTGGGACAAAGAAATACTTGCAGAGATAATTTTACAGGCTCACACACTTGATGAATCACCGATGTTATTGTAGCACCTTCGTTTCGGAAATGAGACTTCTATAAGACATCTGGAATTGCAATTATATGACTGTTTTGACACATGCTCCAAAATGAGAGAATGTGAGGTAGAATGTATGAAGAATATTACACTTCCCAAGTTCTTGGTATATACTCAAGACTTTGTGGTTTGTTTAACTGACCTAGTCATATGGCTTCTGACTGAATTTCTTGATAAATCCTGATTAAAAACTCTGTTCGACCTTTTCATATTGGATACTCCTAATATAAGTATCTTTGCTAGGTTCTGAGAAATAAATATATTTGAATCCCTATTAAACAAATTGTTTTCTTTCTGCTCAGATCTAGGATTAAAATAGTGCCAGACTTCAAACTAACAAAGAATTTAGCAAAAGTTGCTTTCATTAAGTTTTCAGACAAATTCTTAAGCAGAGATTGCTTATTCTACTCACACCTTGTCATAATAGTGCATCTTGCATCTGCACTATTCTTAGATACAGTTATTTCTACGCTTTCTTTTCCTCCAAAACACAAGCTATATTAAGGGAAGATATTAGCTGTACCCAGCTGCTCAAGTCCAAATACAGTAATTTCTGCTCACTTTCTTGTACTGCTGTTATAAGAAGTAAATTTCTTATGTGCTGTTATTTCATTTTGTCAGGGAGAAATCTGCTGTAAAGGAGTTGTGAGGCAAGCTGCTCACTGAACATTTGAGCTGATGCGGTAGTTTGCACATGCTCTAAGCAGATCCTAGAAGAATGTAGCAGTTCTTCCACCAATAGAGTGAAGAGACTGTTTGGATTTCATTCATGAGCACAGCTTTGTGTCTGATAAACTATAGTGTGTTTTGGATGAGGCTTTTAACCCAGAGATGTTCTAGTCTGATCTGGTTGGTCTTAAAGCTTAGTAAAACAGCTTCACCTTACTGAACACCCTAAGTTTAGAGGTGTTTGACCTTGAGGTGTCGGGATGCGCTGAATAAAAATACCCTGTGGCAGGAGTTAGAAGCACTATAACTGGGAAAGAACAGAGGTCATCACTAGTTTCTGTTTCTAATTTTCCATAACCCATTAAAAAATATGTTGAGTAAGAGGAAACTAATTTTTATCCGAATTAGTGGTTAGCCAAGTCAATTTAGAAGATAGTCTGTTGGAGTAATTCAGACACTTCCTTTTGTCATTAGAGCTTTGATTATTTTTCCACTCGTTTCATCTGTTATTAGCAGTGATTAATCATGAAGTAGAAGCTGATGAATAAGGTATCTGGGAGTCATGGACAAAAAGAACTTTATAAGAATCCCTGAGACAGTCAAAAACTCAACACAGTGTATTCTTTCAAAGCCTTTCAAAAACTTTTTGAATCAAGACTTTTTTGTATGCCCTGCTTTACTCAAACCTTTACCACTTTCACAGGTTTGTCAGCTCATATGAAGGATGCTGTTTAGTTATATGCCTCTCTTCTCTAAAGCTACTCAAAGTGCTGGGTCCAGAATGGAGGTGGCAATGCTGCTGACTTCTGTGAAGCCCCAAATTTTACGCAATATATGTAGAGCTAGAAACTCCCTAGATTAACCTTACCTTTTCAATGATAACCTACAACTCCTGGAATGCATTTGTAACAACCGTAACAGTGTTTAGCATTTTCCATATACTGTCAACACTTATGATGACTACTAGTAAGTAAGCTAGAGCAATACAAGTAATGTTTATAGAGAAAGATATGAAATCCCAGATTATATTGTTTTAGGAATATTACAACAAAGCCTTCTGTAACAGTATCTTTTTTTTTGAGTTGGAAAAAATGAGAATGAAAGCCAAAACTAGTGGTAATGTATTTCCTTGTCAGGCATTCAATCTGAAATTTTAGTTATGCACTGATACATGATCAGATTTGTTATCATTTTAAATCTAGACAAAGTTTCTATATGAAACTGGTTAAAATCTTTAAAATTACTGCACTGATGACTGCTTTGTGTTATTTACAGTATTTGTTGTTATACAGAGTCTAAGGAATACCTGCAGTAGCATTTTCAAATTACAAAGGCAAACTTGTAGAGGATAAGCAACATATCACAAGTACACTACTAGGAGTAAGAGAAGGTGTTGTCTTAAAAATAGATTGGTTCTTTACAGTTCACACAAATGTAGTGTTTTGTTCCTTTGATATCAAAATCTGATATTCAATGTTAAAATTAAAACCAAAGTGTGCAATTAGTGGAACAAAATGTAAGAGTTTATAGTAAAAATGCAGCTATTTCTGGTCTAATAACACAATTAAAATTCACAGGACTATCTGGTTTTGACCACTAATGGTAAGTGGGTTGCCTTTTCTTATAAGAAGTTATTCTAAATTAGTGTATGAGAGAAAGTTTCCTGTTGAGCTTAGGCTGATAACTACATAGATCAATTTGACCATTATCAGAGCCAGAAATGCCCTGTTACAGAGAATCCCAATGAAAGATGTGGCAAGATGCAAAAGCTTAAAGCAGCAACAATAAAAGTGAGTCAGAGCAACAGAGAAACTTGCTGTGAGCATATAATTTATGGATGTATATGTCAACTTCTAAAAAGACTCTCCATATATATGAAAGAAGAACAGAATGGCAGCTAACAATGGTTAGCTTTTAATTATTATTCAAATAATTTTTCTCCTTTTGCTTTTTTTCCTGATTTGCCCCTTAAGGTCACTTTCAGTCATTTTTGGCACATGAGGGTCAGCCATTTGACAATTCTGGGTTTCTGAATTATACAGAAATATTTTTAGAATGCTTACCACTGCATAAAACCAAAATGTTAATGGCTTCACTAAGTCAAATTAAATTTTAATGGCCATGGTTTAATTTTTCTTTTAGCCTGTTCATATACTTTCAGTAGCATTAAATATGGTTCAGTTGTCTTCTAGTATCACAGCTGACCTGAATAGCCTTTTCAATTAGCCTTTTAGATGAAGCAGATCTGATATATTTTAAATAAATAAAGATCTCTTTTTATTGGTTAAATGCTGATATCCACAGCTCATTTAATCTATTTATTGAGATGCAGTGTCAAAAGAACAACAGTTTCTTTGTGCAGTGTTGGTGAATAATGTGTAGAGATAAGACAAAAAAATCACAGCATCTTTGTTTTGTAAGTGAATGGAATTTAAGAAAGAGGAAGCCAGAAAGATCTATTTAAGATTTTAAGAAAGATGCATGAGAGAAATGAAGAAAATTATATTCCCAGAAGTTACACACAAAACATTTTAAGAAATCATGAGAAAAATGTGAGCAGATTCCTCTCATAGATTTATTCTGACTTCTTTCGAATAATCTGGATGTCCTATGATTTTTAAATCTGTTCAGTCTATATTAATACGTTTTAATTTCCTGTTTTCATGGACTATTTCAGTGTTTACAATGTAATATGACTATTACTTATGCAAAAAGCAACAGAAATTGTTAGAAATCTACAGTAGTTCGTTCAAAAGCATCTTTGATGTTTGCATAATTCTGTTTGATGTTTATTCTCATTTTTGGATGACAGTTTCTCAAAACCTTCACTGTGTAACAGAGACAGCCTACTGTGATAAAACCTTCATTGTGTATGGGGGCAGGCAGGGGGGGAAAGAGGCTCCTGGGTTTACTGTTCAGCATGGGATACAACAAAAGCAATCTGGGGTGTCTGTTATGTAGAAGAGCTGGGTTGAGGATGATTTGGACCGTAGATGTATGATTTCCAGTTGCTTTGGTTATCAAAATGCAAGAGAATGGTACTGTCATTAGCTAGAGAAGATTTCAGCACTGACTTCAGTTTTGCCGGTTTAGTTGTTTGTATGAGTGTCAGATTTTAAACTTGCCCAAAAGTAACTTGCTTTCTCCTGATGTAGAGTCCTACCTCTCAAACAAATACCAGTCTGTCATGATGGCTGGCTCATTAGACTCACCTAAGTGGAAAGAAGCAGTGACATCTGTCAGTACGAATAATAGTACTCTCAGCTCCAAACTCCAGCGGCTTGTGTAGTCAGACTCCTAAAAATAACATACCATTAGGATTCCAAAATGTTAAAACAGAGTTTGCGTTATTTACACAATTTTCTAGGCAAGTTTGCCAAAGTGAATGTTTTAAAAAGTTATGAAAGGGGGTTATAATGTAACTATTTATAGTCCTGATACATCAATGAAATGTACTTAATAATCTGCATTCTACTGATCATTCCCATTTTAAAATGCTTAGCAATAAAAATTGTTGTGAATTTTATTATGCTAGGTTAACTGAAAAATATTAATTCAGCATTTTAGAACAATTCACATATGCAGTACTGGTTACTATTGCCATTATGAAAATGAAACATATAAATTACTAAGTCCTGGTATGAGTTACACTGAAAACCCTTCTCAGTTTTTTCTGAATGGGAAATGCGCTGCCTTTCCTTGAACACAATTCTTCTAATATACAAATATGTCATTTTTCAGTGAGCATAAAACATATTAAATAATCTCAGAACAAAAGGTGTTTTGCACAGGACACAGGCGTTGGTGCTGATACAGTTTGAATAGGATACCATTTCATCCAAAAAAATCACATCAAGTCCAGTGGCCTCAGGCATCATTATAACATACAATCTTGGGCTGGGGCAGGGGGGCAGATTGCATGATATAGAGCGTGTAGTAAAATTGATTTATCAGTATAATTTTATAAGCTGGAAAATCTGCTTCCTGCACTAAGTGTGATCTATCACTCTTTGAATGTTTTGGTAATTTGGGAATAGATTAGTGTGATATGTCATGGGGGAATAAATGCTGTTCTGATTAAAAGGAAGCTGTACAAATAATTGGTACCTAACATTAACGTGTACAGAGATATATTCACAGACCGAATGAGCTTAATTTTCAAAATCTGTAGAGAGAATGAAAAGTAATTCTTTACAAGAAAATCTCAGACAAGATCAATGATGATAACCTTAGAACTATTCTGTAGCTGAGTCCTGTTATATGTGCTGCAGTTAGTTGGAAGTGCATAAAACGGGGCTCATGCAGTTTGCAGGCTCACTCTTTTTCATGCTACTGATATTAGATACTTTATAATAGAAATATGATAAAGAGAGAACACGAATATCCAATTTTCAGTAAGTTTTGATTTTTATCACATGCTTCACTATTGGTAAGAAAGTCTAAATTCAGTGAAGATTTGATTAACTGTTTTAAAAATTTAATTTTAGTGGCTTTTCACTAATTTATTTTATTTTTAAATACTGAAGGACAGGAAAATTTGTGTATAACCATTTAGGAAGAGGTTTTATGAAAGGAGATGCTGACAATGTGAATATTGCAAGCCAAAACATATCAGTGGTGTTTTAGAACAGCTCTATACCCAGAAATGATGATAGTGAATGAAGCAGACCATACATTTATATTTAGGATTAGTTGGAAAATATCTGCCAAAATGTTTCAAAGTATTGTTTGTTTTCTGTGAAAATTCTCAATTCTTCATTGAAGAACTGGACAGAAATGTAATTCTGTTGCCTGGTAGGGGCTATAATTCAAGTGATTTCTATTTCTTTAGTGAAATGAGTTTTTTAGTCGGAATTTCTCTTTCATGATGAGCCTCAGTTATAGATGTTTCATACTGTATTGTGTCATTTCACCTACAGGCAGGGGTATCTGCATCATGGAAAAGGTAGTCAGAGGCACAGAAACCTCTGTGAAGTGTTACAATGCCTTTTCAAGATCACTGAAATATTTTGATTCAGGTTTTGGCCAAGAAATTGGAATGACAACTTGGATTAAAACATTCCTTTCTCATTTATATTTAACTGTCCACACAAATCTTTCTGCTTTCTCTCATTTTCCTGAACAACTCTGCTAAATCCTCATTGTAAATAATAGATTAAGCAATTAGAGAGCGAGAATAAATGATCAACTATAATTATCACTCAGAATTTGTAGCAAAATCAAGCACCAACAAATATTTTCCAGTCATAAGTGATTTTTCAGTGGTTGGGGTTTTTGGCCTTTTACGTGGATTTTCTGGGGAGGCCTCATATTTTCAAGTACTGCTCTGAAAAGTCACAATAATCGAGGTGTCTCTAATCGACATTTGGCATGAATACAGTTAATATCATGCATTGATTTCTGAAATGCTCAGCTAGTGAATTTAAACACTGATTTTAATACTCAGGCCAGGAAGTATCCTTCAAAAGTATTTTGTACAAATGGATGAGTACTAAAGGTTTTACAGGCTGTCTCACAAATAAATTACTATAGAGTAAAATATATTCATGATAATACATAAAACTGTAAGTAAAAATATTCTAAAAGTTATAGAGAAATAGGTACGAGCAGGACTATTAAGGTAGTGGAATATATTCAGGGGAAGATGAAATAGCAAGATAAAAAGAAAGAGACAGGAGACTTCAGATAAGGTGGTAAGATAAAAGAAAAACATAAAGAACAAGAGGTCAAATCAAAGACGTACATGGCCTGGATGAGGTATGGATGCATACTTCATTAGACAGTTCTGTTCCTTAGATTTTATCTATAGAATAGTTTCATTTGGGTTCACTTGCTAAAAAGAGGATGCCTTACAAAATCCAAGCAACTCAAGGTGGAAACAGAATGAAAAGAGACAGACAGTAACACTGTCTTTGTAACACTGAGAGACCTGCAGAAGAAAGTGCTGCTCTTGTTTAAAGGCAAACCAAATCAAAACTCTGCATGAAGACAAATTGAAACAAAATTCTGCAGCAGTCCTCGAGTAAGTTTGCAGCAGTAATGTCAGATGTGAGGTAGCATTAATGGGCCAAGGATAGGGCCTGATTATGATGAAGAGATTTAATTAATGTTAAGAAAGAATAGTGAGAATGATCCTTAGCCAGCTTTCCATCAGACATATACAGGTGCACCAGAGAATAAATGTCTATTTCTTATTTTGTTTCAGACAATTGTACTTCAGCATCTCTTTACCTATGAACTCCAATGCCTGTCCCTAAGCAATTCACGACAGAAGTAGAAATAATTCATTACATTTTGTCTTGTTTGCAGTCCTTCTTGAGTGTGTATTGCTTCCTCTGAGAGGTTTCTGATGCCTGAAATGTTTTCAAGTGTATTTCTTACTATTCATATAGCAAGATAATTTTGTTTGTTAGTATGTTTTACTCATAAGTGTTTCAGGGCATCCACACCAGCGATGAAGTTGTTCTGAAGATTTTGCTCTCTATTAGTGAGAAGATATGAAGATGAACAATATTATTCTGTGGTTCACTGTTCAGAAAAGAGATTTTGCAGGCTCAGATGCCAGATGGTTCAGGGTTTGCAGGATCAAATGCTTATTTTTTAGAGTCAAGAGATTAAAACTCAGTTCTAATTATAATACGTAATATACTGCATCACTATTACCACAGTTATATTCCTAGAAAGCTGGCTTGAAAACAGGATATTTATAGCAGAGTTTGCTCATTGCTCACTAGGGATGAGCCTAGGCTTGGAGTGCCAAGGCCAGGGGTGAGATTGACAGCCCAGCTCAAGTGTGTCTATACCAATGCACGTAGCATGGGCAATAAACAGGAGGAGCTGGAAGCCATTATACAGCAGGACGGCTACGACTTGGTC
>Ga0065711_1034629_pt1 | contig 23476 bp, 12 predicted proteins | sample Hoacrofraction12_FD_59098 | JGI IMG/M metagenome (GOLD analysis project Ga0065711, IMG submission 59098) | Hoatzin crop microbial communities from Cojedes, Venezuela - Epithelial fraction 12 v2 (version 2) | ecosystem: Host-associated > Birds > Digestive system > Esophagus > Crop | place...
CCCTTTTTTTTTTTTTTTTTTTTCTCTGAAAGCCACTAAAAGCAGAGGGAGAGCAAAGCATGCAACACTGTACACATTTGCATAGTATATTTTACCCAGCATGCCTCGTAGAATGCTACACATACAGTATCTATAGAAGTAAAAACAGAAAGGGGCAAATCAGCAGAAAAGAAAACACAAATTTGTGGGTATCTTTTTCTGGTTTTTAGTAAAGGCAGGAGTGTCTTTACCAGCGCAACTCTGAACGGGCTCCCAGTGAGGCCGGCGGTGACACTGCCGAGCTATCACTGGGAACCAGTTTGGGTGAGAAACAGAGATTTTCTGGGATCTGAGAAGCCCAAGGTCCACAGTTGCAGGTTTGAATGACTGTTTTCATCTTCTTTCTTCACCCCTCTGTTTCTCACGCACGCACACAATTTGCATTTTGCTTGATTCTCTTCCTATGCCGTTCTTGTACGTCACTGACTCTCTCTCTGCGTGAGAAGAGAAGCGGGCGCGTTTCTAAGGTAAATCAATGCACCCTGGGCCTACGCCTGCATTCCTCACGCTTCCCGTCTTAAATTCTCAGCAACGTCAGTGGAAGTTTTGGGTGGACTCGTCCACGGCTCTTACGGTGTAACATTCTCCTCTCCCCCACCTCCCCGTCCCCACAGACGGAAGCAAGCAGCTCTGCAGCCCCAAGAACTTACTCGCCAGGAGCATTTCTTTCCCGACCTTGAGCTACCAGAGTATTCGTGGTATATTCATCAGTCATACGCCAAAATCTACACATTGGCCAAAGCTAGAAGTTATTAATGTAATTTCAGCTTTGAGGAGGAAATCAGCAGAAATGAATGCAGTGGACTTTCTAATTCTAAAGCATTCTTTTCATTAATTAGTATGGAAGGAATACAAGTTCTTGAAAAATCAATCACATATGCAAAATGCAAAGCTTAGAAATAAACTGCTGAGCTATCAGGCAGCAAGTTAAACTGATCAAAAATGCAATAAATCCATTGATGCTGGATCAAAATATCTACCCTTTTTTTCAAAAATACAATGCCAAATGCAATAGTGGAATTACTGTAAATTTGTGCTATTACAAATGTGCTTCTTTTTCCTTGCTCTGTTTTTACATCATTGGCAAAATATATTATTCTGTACTGTACAATATATTTTCTCGCTATATTGATTTTCTACTGCCTATACAGAGTAGAATTAATATCAAAGGGGACTGTGGCATTAAATTTAATTATATTTTGTCTTGCAGGAAATATTGATAAGGCATATGATAATCAGTATGTGACATTTATGGTCAGACTGTGCAAATCCTGACTCTCGGAGAAGAGAGTAACGAACACTGTGTCCAGCAGCGGGTGGCTGTAAGGTCTAGTCCAGATAGCAGCTCCCTGGGAAGGAATCTGCGGGGCAAGGGCAGCTGAGACCAAGCCAGCGCGACGCCCAGCTTCACCGCTTTCGAAGGAATGAAAGGATGACACGCTCTTAGGAACGTTTTTAAATGATTTCTACCTTCTCCCCAAATTTTCTACGCGGATTCAATGACAATATTTCTCGTGACTTCTTAAATGGATTCCACAAGTAATGAAAGAGATCTTAACACTAAGTAGCATTTTCAGCTCCTTCTCCAATTTCTTACATATATTCTACGTCATTAAAATGTCCCTGTATTATTAAAGACATACTTTAATTTTTCTATGTAAAATAAATTGAACAACAATCTAGCAAAAGTTATTCAAATGACGACTCCTCTTTTGGCATCATTTTAGAGATGGTGGGAGCTTAGTTCCCCCGAAGTTAACACTGGCTACATGACGGTATCTTGCAGTCCTGCTACTCTTTGTAGAACCACCACCTGAGGGACTGAGGGGTGCAACAAAACACATGGCAGCAGAACCTAATGTATCCAACTGGGTTAATATAACCCTATTTTAAAATACAGATTTTTAGGAGCAAACCCAGATTTTTATGAATGGTATTTTACAAAATACGCATCTAGTTTTTTCATTTGTGGCCCCACTGATTTTTGCTTAAAAAAATACGAAGACCAGGAATCGAGGGCAGGCTTCAGAAGCACCGAACTTGTAAAATAAAATATAGCAGAGGACACATTTAATCAATTCTGAAAGGAAAAAAATGACTAACAAAAGCCCTAACTTACCCAAATCAGTACACCATAAGGTAATAATATTGGCAATACTATTTTGAGAATGGTAGTGACAGTAAAGATAGGCGATTCTGGGACGTTTCAGAGAAGCCTACGGTACTATGAGCAAGCTGAACTCAGAAGATCTGCGGTCAAACCGAAGTTACGGGCCTACGCACATCCAGAGGGACTCCCGTCATCTTGTTACTCCCACATCTACCTTTCCTCCTCTTTGTAACTGTCACTCTTCGGTACGTATTAAACTTTACTTTAGAAGACTAACCCCCAAATGCCAACTTCAGAAGCAGCTTTCAAACCTGGCGCAAACGCAGCGAAACGTTTTTCTGTGTGGAGCAAACCCAGCTCTAACCGCGTGAGTGCCACCAGCGGCAACCGCCCCGCCGCCTCCAGCCCCAAGCACGCTTCATTTCTCGAGGTCAAAACCCAGCCGAGCGCCCGGCGGCCGGGCAGCGGTGTGATCGGCACGGGAGAACAGCACCCGCGTCCGAAACTGCGCGCGCTTGTCGAGTACGACAGCGGGGGCACCACCCGATTTCCACGGCAAGATGATTTTTCAGGGTAACGTCTAGGTGTGGGGCCATACCGCACCATCAGTTCTCAGGCAGAGGAACCGATTTTCAGCAGACTGACCTGTTTAGAAAGCGATCATCTACTTTAGCCCGCTGTCGATAAACTAAAATTTGATCTAGAACAGCTTCAGGTGCATTGCTTTGAACTTAATTTCATAATATACTCGGTTAGAAAACAAATGTAGTCAGCTGTGAATTGCACTTCCCATGGGATAAATGTTCATCTATGAAACTAGTAAAAGAACCTGTACATCTGTTAAATACAACTTGCCAAAGAGAAAGCATTTTTAATTAAAAGTTTAACAATTAGTTGTCTTTAAAGTGGTTTCGGGATTTTTAAAATACTTTGTTAATTCATTCACAAACCTATGAATGCACTGACAGATATTGCCTGCAGAGACTGAGATTGTTGTTACCGCCTTTATTGGCTAAACTGTCATTCATCCAAAAGCATCCCAATGAAAAACTCAGATAACAACAACATCACTTTCAAAAAATCTATGTTTTATAAACATTTCTAAAATCCTCTGTATAAACCAGAGCTTAGGAGCAGAACTCTGACCTTTAATAATATTTAAGAACAAGAAGAATTGGTACGAGGACTGGAAAATTAGCCTTACTTGTATTCATTCAGGAATACATGAACTTCACAATTTCACGTAGCGCCATTGCAGAATAAATCTCAGTACAGCTGGCTAGCACTGCTGAAGTTCTACTACAAATACTATGAGTTAACATGTCCTCACCAACACCGCAGCTTTTACTGATTACCCTGTTTCCTAAAAATAATTTACTTTTTAAAATAGAGTTCCCACAGCTTGTATCTAGAATAAATTAGTAATCTATTAGCATGTTCAGTATATTTGTACTTAAAGATATATCTGTCTTCAGAGAATAAAAAAATGCAGCAAGCAAGGAGACCTGCTGGATCGCTTATAACTGGTTTCTAACGTTAAAATGGAATGGGCAGTGGGAGAGGAGAGGGTAAACTAATGACACACAGTAGTAAAGTAAACGTAAACCCACGTAGTAAAGGAACTCCGTGTGTCCTTTCAAGACCATGCATGACTTCCCTCACAAGCTCGTTTTTGTTAGGACAAACGCAGTCGTTTTGGCACTTCAGACGCTGCAGGTGATGGAATTTGTGCACGTGTTGTGTAGATCTTTCCCTTCACTAGCATGACATGGAAGACTTCAAAACAAGGCTCTGAAAGGCTCTAGAAATAAATGACATTTTTGTCTAGGAAATGATAAAGCAGTAACCTCGTTTACTAGAAAATATATGCAGGTGCTTCACAGCTACCTGCCGTTAAAATGCAAATATCTTCAAGCAGTTAAATGATCTGATCCCTAATGCTACTACAGAATAAACAGCTGTCTACTCTAGGTTTATACATCTCAGTGCATCCTTCGCAATTAATACTTTAATGCACACAAACAAGAAACTTATTAAAGCTTATAGAAAAAAATGTTTTGCCTAATGCCTTCTTCCTCATGCAGGTATGTGTGCTGTACATGTGACAAAGGCTTGTAAAAATCACGGGAGAACGCTCCGCTGCGCTATCGCAGGAAACGTTCGAGAAGGCAGCTGAGGCTCCCATCCCCAGACCAGATCTTGCTGTGCTTTCTCCACCTGAATGCTCTTTTGGCATCTGCAGGCATTCAGCTGGAGGAAATCGAGCAGGATCAGGTCTGTCACACCCACTCTTAACTCCGTTACTCCAAGGGATGCAGATGTTTTCTTTTTTTTCTGGGTAACTGGCCCACTCGAATCATCTAGTGGTGCTGAAGGCTGCCTCTTAGGCACTGAAGTTGTTTAAAAAATTAATGGTGCATCCGCAATCTTTTAATGTGGCTGGAAATGCACGTCGCTTTCTGGTTGTACCAGGTATGAGATGAATTACTCCTCCCGTTGTTAACATCAAGAAGATAACCAGACTCAACGGCGGCGGAAAATACCAGTGATCTTTGCTAACTGGTCGAGAAAGTAGAAGAACCCGTAATATTCAGGAAATTCATTTGGTGCCACATGCTTTTACAGCCTACTTTTAGCAAGCTTTGGGAAGAAAATACACAAATATAAAAGTTAATGATCCTCATTTTTGAAAAAACAGTTGTGACACGAATCTGCATGAAGTAATGCACGTTCAGCACAGGCCTGTCAATCTGAGCAGCGTGCAGCGGGGCGTTTCAGGGGTCTCTGCTGAAAGACATTGGTGGCTTGTACAGAACAGTCACTTATGGGGAAGTTTTCAATCGCGTTGGCTCTAAGGCTTCTCCGATCGTGTACGACAGAAGGTCCAGTCACAGGAATTCGTCTGTTCAAAGAAACTGAAGACTCAGGAGGTGAAAAGACGTGACTGTTAGGAAGTAAGGCAGCAACATCCCCCAAGATTTATCATAGTTCTGGCAATCAAAAATGGGAGCTCTGCAACTTTACTGTGAGCGCATTTTTTTCTGATGTGTATTGCAAGCTAATTCTGACCAACATGTTATTTTAAGTGTTCATAATTTATGAATATTAAACCCTGCCCCCCTCCCTCCAATTTCATTACTGAAATTGAAACTGAATTTCTGGAGAGTTCTTGCGCAATGCTGGAATTTTCAGACATTCAAAGATGGATTTTGAAAGATGTGAGGGACGGGCAGGTACTCAGAGGTACTGGAATGTAGGTACTCTACCCACGGGGTATGAGGACTGTATCATTTTCCATTTAAAAAAGCAGAATAATAGAAATGGGAGAAAAAACATTACATGTCTATACACGAATGTTCCATTTTGGGACTACTAGCTGTGTTCAGGTAAACGAGAGAGGGGATAAAAAAAAAAAGACTACTCTCAACCTGTAACCACACAAACCGTTCTGCAGTTTTGTTCATTTTCCTGCTTCCATTTCCCCTTATCCTGTCAGAGTTCATCATTGCTGACCGCAACAAAAATGTCAGTACTGGCTAAACGAAAGAAATCATTTTGCTGCAACATTCATGCCAGGTCTAAAAATAATTTCAAACTGGAAAGTATTTTGTAACTGCTGCAATAATTTGTGATATTTGGCACTCTCAATAGTTTACTTTTGGTTTGTCTGAACAAGCCATTCTGGAAATAAGTAGCTAGAATAAATTCTTTTATTCTAACTTTAAACGTAAATTGAGCTTCCAGCAAACAAATACTGTAGCTGGCTTTCTGGCTTCCAGTGATTTGTAATTTTCAGATTTTTCGTTTGTATTTTTTTTCAATTGATTGCAACATGCTCAAGTCGACTTTCCAGTCAATTCACCCAAATTCCAACAGGAATTGGTTTATAAATTGGTTCCAACTGGAACTGGTCATTTGGAATTTCCAGCACAGGAAATTATTTTATAAGTGCCTTGATAAGTACCCTAAATGACAAACGAATGTGTCTAGTATCTAATGACAAGAAAAAGTATGGCTATAGATGCAAATGCTGTACTAAAAAAAAAAAACCCAACAAATAAACCAACCTATATGATCGGGCATAAACGTAAGGGCATGGTAACTTGTTTTTGCCCCCTACTTAACATCAAATGACAGCAGAGTGCAACTTCAGTATAACCGCGTTACATCTGCCAAATTAAGATGATTCTTTTTTCCTAGCTACAGTATGGCAAGGTATCAACTGATGAATAAATACTACTTTCCCCCAGGTTCTTGGGCTCAAAGCCTGTGTCGCGACTCCTGGCTGTATCCTCCGGGGGATCCTCGGTTCCTGGGGGGTTTGTAAGGGTCCTGGTATGAGTCAGAGTATTCTTCTTCCACTAGAGGATAGTGATCTCGGCTGTGTTGGGAACTGGAAGACAAGCGGTTCCTGCTCTTCCGAGCCCTTTCATTGTGATAATTTTCATCTGAGGTCATTAGACTTCGTCGCTCAATGGGAGAGTTCTCGGTAGCATGGCTGCTGTGCCTCATACGCTGGCTCTACGAGTGCCAAACAATCCAAGCGTTAATACAGACACAGATACGTCACATCTGTCAGCTTGTTTTGAGACTTATTCTGAGGGCTTTCAGAATCCATCCACTTTTGTGTTATTCATTTTATCTTAAAGCCTGTATGCTACAGGAATGGGTTACGACAACAGCCTGGTTCCTAGAGCTGAAAGCAGACCAAAGGCAGTATTGCACCGTGTACCTCGTGGTATTCACCTTGTTCAACATTACAGGCCCTTTAGCATGAAAAGTGAGCTGATGTATTCAGCATTTATCACTTTTCTCTGATCATGAACATAACATTCATGCTTCTACTCTGCTTAGAAAATTTTGAGCACTGATTTACGTGGTTTTAGAAAACATCTGAAGACGTTTGTTGGTTTGGTTTTTTTAAAGGTGCAGTTCTGACCCCTGTTTAAAAACCTGCATATGACCAAACAAATGATGGACTGCTCACCAGGCAGCTAAGGGGCGGCTAAAATGAACAGATATTAACAAATTCTTTCAACTAAAAGATAATAAATATTTTAAATATGTTGACAGAAAATAATTTTCTAAGATAATTTATTAATTAAAAGGTTTAGCCTTTGCTATCCTCACGTTCCCATAATGATAATGTGCTACATTCATCATATGAACAAAATTAGCTCACTTTTTTTTTTTGCCAGAGCGAAGAAATAGCCTGAAAAAACCTATTTTGTTTGCTGTCATCACACATGAAACCTCTGAAGAGCACAGCCACCCCTACGCTCAGAGCAAACTCGGTCAGTGCTTTTCCTTCTCTGGATTACACACCCCGCGTCCTTCTTCTGAGCCTGTACCTGCCAGGAGAACGCTGCCGCCACGGCTGCGCTCCCGGGGCCGCGGGTTCCTGCGCACAGCCAGCACCGTCTGCGCCTCCCGGCTCTGAAATTCCGGCCGACGCTCTCCGTGCTTCAAACCCTGCCGCCTGCTGCTACACCCGCGCTGCACGGCAACCGCTCAGCTGCATAATTGATACCCGAAGGCTCGTCCGCCCGGGGAAGCCGCTGTGCAGACGGGTATAGGCTTACAGCGCAGCAGATACGGTGTCGCATCTCTTTCTGCGGGTCGATGCTGCCAAGGTCACCCACTGAGATCACTTAATCAACTGCATCTTTTAATTTCTATGCTCACTCCCTCCGTCTCCCCTGTCGCGATTTACCTCTCTGGCTGCAGCCTGCTCCCTCCCAGAAGCCTTCCTGCTTCCCTGCCTCGGCTGTGTAAGTCATTCGGATCCCGCTCCCCACCTCCCGAGAGGTGTAAGCGTGGCACAAACCTGGCGCGGTTACACGCTGGTCTGATGCCCCAGATGACTTCTGATCCTGCAGCGCCATCTGAGCGACGAGCTGCATTGCGTTTCGGGCAGTAATGGACTTCAAACGCAAATCCCCTGGCGCCTGAGAAACGTACATCCCCGAAACTCAAACTGCAGGACTGAAGTCCGCTCGCTGAGGCCAGACTACACTCTGGAGGCTTGGAGCTAAGCAGGGGTTAGGTGCAAGGGCGAACCACCGGCCCCTAGGAGTCAGCAATGACAAAATCTACTCTTCCTGTTGAGGACTGCCAACACACCCAGCTCAACACCGACAGCTTCCCCCGTTAGGCAGGGGCAGGACCAAGGGCCAAACGACCGCCGGCACTGGCACGTGCACCGCACACGGTGCGACGGGACGCAGCCGGAGCATGCTGCCGCCCATACCTCCCTTGTTCCCTGACTCTTCTGCACCCATGCCATCCAGCTTCCCCCGATGACCTGCCCGAAGCCCAAGGACTTAAGTTAAATTCTCAGTTCTCAAAGACCGAGAAGTTTCAATTCTCAGGAAACTAGACTCCAAGCCACAGTCGAGTGAGAAAGGGACACTCCCGCATCGTGATTAGGTGAAGGATGTACAGATTGGCTCGGGAAATCTGCATCATTCTCGAGTGCGACTGTCACGCGAGGCTCTGGGCTTCTGGTTTTCAGTTCCCCAAGGTATCGGGCGAGGAGGAGTCACAAGGTCGTAAGAAGTATAAATTCATAACACATCGTAAGCACCTAAGCTAGTTTAACTCCTAGGATCCGTGTGAGTGCTTTATAATTACCACACCACATCACCACAGTTAAAACTGATGCAAATCCCTCCGAAGGCTTGAAGTAGTATCAAACCTCTAGGTGGGTAAGCACTTCAGATGGTGGAAGTCTTTACTGCGAGACAGCCAGGTGAAGCACCAGAACTCTGCCAACGGGCCTGAACGCTTCAGTGGCACTGGGAGCCGCATCCTGCCGTCGCTAGCTGGGCACCCTTCGCTCAGGGAGAAATTTACCCCTCTGCAGAGAACCAGCACCATTCAGGTCCCACCTAAGCCTTCACAATTTGGGTGAAGTGGGGATTAAGTGACGCATACCTTCAGCCAGCCCACTGCACAGGGGTGATTTTCATCTTCAGTGTGAGTTTTCCCTAAGTAAATGGAGCAACATTTCACAGTTACTGCTGGTGTCCATTGATCAGAGAGAAATAAATGCCTGAAAAAAATTCTGTGGATAGACCCAGTTTTCAAAATGAAACTGAAGAGGTGAAAGTTCTGCAGATGGTATTTTATTGTCATGAAGGGATGGAAAACTGAAATTTTAAGGCAAGTGAAAATGGAAACAACAGTTTACATGTGCATGTTACCAGTAACAGAACAGTGCTTGTGCATTCAGCCAGTCAGGACACAGTGACTTACTGATCCTAATAAAACCAAGCACAGCATTAGCAATGTGAGTACCCAGTACCATGCACCTTCAGTGAAGTGCAATCCACTCACAGAAAAAACAGCTTTACGTTAATCGAAATACACTGAACAATGCATCGTTTCCTTCAACACTGTTACCTGCTTCCAGGTACTCTACAAGCAGAACAGAGGTTAAATTTGTCAGGTGAATTATTCATTAAACGTAATTCGCTCAGCTCTGCTTTGGACATATATTAGGAAGTGCACACTCCTAGAAAGCCACACACATACAGAACTCCTGGAACTTTCACGCTTAAAAGTTCGCTGCAATCCTGATCTTCTCAAGCATTCATAACTATTAATCAAAAACATTTTCTGTTTTCAAACTTAGTAAAGCACGTACTTCTCATTAAGGACTATTTACATGCCACGTTTGAAGTTTCAAAGTTCAGCCGTTTTTGAGCTATCCCTGTGGAAAAAAATGGTCAGAATTTTTTTCAATGGGTAAAAGAATGTATTTTATTCACACTCAAAGAACTCAAAAAGGCGAAGGCATTTTGCTGATACAAGAGACAAGCACGGAGGTTTTCCACCCCGAAGGGAATGTTTCGTGACGTTACGAGGGCAGAGATAACAGGGATCGTTACAGACACTGTTCTGCATTCTTGAATACAGTAGCTGTTAGCTCAGCTGCTGGGACACACTGCACAGGCTTTTCTCCATCGGACAGGGTCTCTTTTGCAAGGATATTTTTTCCAGATTAAAAAATAAAAAGCCCGTTTTCTAATATGGCTATAATCCCACTTGACAGAGTGTCATTTAACTCTTCCTCAAGAACTCACTCCTTGCCAGAAAATGTCTGGCCGTTGTACTGCCCGTTCAAGCAGGAGCAGTCCCAGTGCTTCAGCACTCAGCTCGCTAACTGCTTCGTCAGGGATTACGGGCCTGAGCTTGCCTCCTTGCTGCTGGCAGTGGCCAAACAGCGAATAATAACCAAGGAAGCAAGTCATACTATATATAAAACATATTACACTATTTTCCCACAGATGAAAAAAAACCCACCTGATCTGCACTGGTGCGTGGGGCTGAAATGTGTTTTCATACCTGTAATCCAGAGATTGCAGCAGGGTACGGTGAAAGTGCAGTGGATCCTAAATTCCGCCCGAGGAGAGGAGTCATGGGTGTGCTACTGGTGGTGTGGGTAGCACGCCAGTACGCCTCAAGATACTCTGCCAAGTGCTCGCAAGCATCCTCAAGCTGGTTCTCGTCCAAAATCACATCAAACATTTCCTGATCACAACAACAAAGTTTGGTTTGTTACAATATTACAGAGGAAAAGAGAGAGATGTTAAGCAATTCTCATCATGCTAATCCTTTCAAATTCAGTAAATAAGACTCCGAGCACGGGACAGCAAAAGACAGTTGTGCAAGTGGGTTTAAAAGGCGCTCAAACGCCAGAGCTCTCAGAAGCCGCTGAACCCTCTCAGCGCAGTTCACGAGACGTCGCGTGAGCCCTGCCAGGCTCAGAGGCACCAGGCTCCTTTAACCAACTGATTTTGCTCTACGATAGGAACCGTAGATGTCTGAGCAACACAGGGGTGCTCTGCGCTGGTTTCGGACCCAAGGACTCGTGCGTGCTTCCCTCATCCTCACCGCAAACACGTTTCCAGAGTGACGATGCGCCCCTGAAACCGCTCCCGCGCGCGCGGTTCCACTCGCAGCAGTGTTTCTGCTTCAGCGCGGCTACGGCGGGACAGCCAGCTGGGAATTCCTCAGCGACTATCTCCACACCCTGCTTTTGTAACGACCTCCTTTTCTGCCTGTCTGGATAGTCTTAACCTAGCTGCTCCCCAGCCTGCAGGAGCAGGCAGGTGCCGATCTGCTTCCCAGGGACAGTCCCTGAGCGTTGGTGCACGTCCCGGTAGCTGCCTCAGACCTCGCACGGCGCAGCCCACAGACCGGCTATTCGCCAGTGACCGTGGAAGGAATCCACAGCCACGGCGGCTTCTGGGCTGCCTGAGCAGTCCCAGGGACACTCTGCAGACAATGTTTTTAGGGTATCAGCACGACAAGTGCTGGTAAAAAACCATCATCCACCGAGCTCCTCGAGAAAAATAGAAACATATTTTTAGCAGTGAAATTTTCTACCTCATCTTTCATCTTAACTCATGCCTTGGTGGAGAAAAACTACTGTGAAAATAGCCCAGGAAATGAAAAATAAGTGCAGGTGCTGCAGGTGTGAAGAGTAACAGACAGAAACCACAGGCTGCTTTTTCTTCCACGCACATTTAGAGATCTAGCCAATATACATAGGGCTCATGTCTCTAGAATAAAGCATAAAACTGCCCAATTAATTTATCATAAATCTTGATCACGCATCTGCCTTCTGCCCAGAAGTCTGGTCCAGAACTTATTTTAATACTAAAGCCATTTTATTTTTAATTTATTCTCTCCTATCCGCATGGTAGAGCAATGTTTCCTCCTCTGCCAGCAAGTACGGAGTTTTATTCTGACAGGAATACCCCTAACACTACATCCTTTGGTCGAATTCAGTGTTTACCGCTGCGTGTTTTGCTCCTCTATTTATCTCTACCCTTTACACCCTCCTTTGCTACTTAAACACGTGTTGCTACACTACATATCCCATTATATCACTCATCATCGTTTGTGGAAGAAGTTAGTAATCCAACCATAGCTAAGTTAGGAAATAAAATAATGTAGGTTTGCTTGCAGAGACATTGCTTTGGAAAATATTGAAATTAAAATATTAAACTTGGAATACACAGTGCGTGTTTTCTTACACAAAGGATGAATATTGTCACTTCCTGCTCTGAGAGCAGTAAGCAGCTTTCCTGCGCTGCTCACCCTTCGCGTAGCCGGCCACCGGCCGGAGGGCAACCCTGGCTGCCGACACCACCCTCAGCTGTGCGGGCTGCAGGGTAATTCCGTCCCAGGGGGCCTTTTCAGCTGGATGGGGTTTAGCAGCGAGCAGGTCAACGCGCACTCTTCCAACGCCCTCCGGCCTCCTCCTGCTGAACTAGGGAAGGGTTTCTTTTCAACCTGGAGCAGCTGATTCAAGAACTGCTGTACTGGCACAACTAAGCGTGCTGCGAGGCGGAGGCGAGGCAGAGACCCGCGACAGGAGGGCCAGCGCTGCTGCCCACGGCTTCCTTTTCAAACGGACCGACAGCTCCACGCGCTGCCAGAGACGCACGGCAAATTCTCCAGCCAGTCTGCCTGCACCACGCGGCCCTGCGACGGCGTGTGGCTTCCCGAGGCGTTCTGACAGTGACCTCAATTAAACCGAGTTTAGGGAAGAAGAACTTTCAACGCTTGCAGAAGAACTGTCACCTTTTTAACACCTAACTGTAAAATAACACCAGGACTGGTAACGGCGAGCCTCGCAGGCTGTCATCTGCAGGTCACCTGGACAAGCTGCCGAACTGGCACGAACCCGATTCCAGGGCTTTGCGGAGTTTCACAGGGAAAACAAATGACACAGAAAGCACTCACGTTTTTTTCCTTGCATTGAAGAGTTCTGCTCATAGCTAAACTGTGTTCTATTTCTATGTATTCAGGAGGAACGACTCTTTCAAGGAGATCCTTGTTTGTAAGGGTCACGGAGGAAAGCAATTTCTTCCCAGTTCTCCTTACAATGCATTTTTTATTCACCACAGCATTTTCTGCATAAAACAGTTATCATATGAGCATTTCCATATACTACGATTTCTTAAGTGATCTACATTAAAGCAGTGGCCTTTCCTGAAAAACAAAGATAAAACTAATTGCCACTGTCCTCTACTATTTCTTTTGGTTTACTATATAACCACTGTGAAATACTCTAAGTGCATTACCCCATGCTGCCAACACCAAATAAACCGGTCGTGGCTACAGAGGCACCTCCTCACCAGCGGAACGCTCGGGGACGGGGAGTAGGAGGGAGCCAGCCTGGGCACAGCCCCGCTCAGCCCAGCTCCGGGCAGTCCCACGGCGCATCTCGCTCTCCGAGGGCAGGGCAGCTGAGCTCAGGCTCGGGGGGAAAAGATGCCCCAGACAGAACGGCGAGGAAGGCGGTGTGCCCGCGGAGGAGGAGGAGGAGGAACCTGAACTTGTAGGTGTAGCTGATGTACTGGCTATTTTTAATAACACCAGTGCGTTTTAGTTCTGCTAGAGTATCATTTCTGGTATTTTTTCGGTTGTGTTAAATAGACCTGAGGGATACGTCCCCTCTCTTAGCACTACCCTGAATCCAAAAGTTTAAAAAAATCATCACAGTGAACCATATATGACTAGTGTATTTAAGGCTGTACGGTCCGTCCGGCTCCTGTTTCTCTGAGCCATCTAACGCTCCTGCTTCAGGGAGCCATGCAGCGATAGGCACGCGCAGCACTGGCTGGAGCAGCATCAGTGAAAGATTAGCAAGGAATTAATAATGAAAGCAGTTCCTGAACTTCAATATGCCAAGAAGACAGCTATTTTTAAAATGTCTAGACAGAGAGCACCATCTGACTACTTAGGGCTGGCTCTCAGCAAATGAAAAGAAGGGGGGTTCTCGTGGGTTTCAAGTTATCTTCACTTTCGACAAACACTCCTCTTGCAGGAATTTGAGCTGCAGAACAGACGACGCAGGTGCAGAAGACAGACAGCAGTGTCTTTGGTCTTAGTGGTATCCTTTTCCTTAATTAAATCACGGATCAAGCCGGTTCTTTAATTTAAAGTTAACCAAGAGTGTCATCTCCCTTCGAGTGCTCTAAGTCAGCAATAACTTTCTGGAAACCAAACAGGGCGAACCGGATCAGATGGCTCCTGCAGAAGGCTGCTGGCCAGATCAGCGCAGAAGGCAGCCTCTGACTGGGTAGGGTTACACATTTGAAATCCGGATACTCTGACATGTGGAAATATTTTTCTTCTCCAGGTGGGGTCTCCCTTTGTTGCCTTAGGCAAAAAAATACAATTACAGGATTGGGTGTCAAGGCAGAGTTTCCTAGATCCCAGGGATGGACAAGCCAAGTGCCACGATGCGGTGAACAAGCCGCAACACGCATCCCGCTGCTGCACGGCCTTTATTTCACAGCTACTTGTCTGACTTCGACTGATGTGAGCAACCCTAAGTGGAGCAAGAGGAAATCACTGTATAAAGAGCAAACAAGGCTGTAAAACATGCACAGCCTTCTCTCTGCAGGCGGAAAAATAAATGCACCTTTCAAATGTGAAGAACGTGCAGGGGATTGTTCTGTGTGTAAGCTCAGCCACAGCTCGGTATAAATACCGCAAGCTGTATTTGGAGAGGTGCAGGTGCAGTTCCATCTAACTTGGCTCACACCCGTCAAGAGTTCGGAAGCTACAGGCTTTTATAGAAATTATTTTGTACTACAGAAGAGCGTACAATTCTGTTTTAGTTAACGGGATCTGAATGGCTCACAGGAATGCTCCGTCATCATTTTAAGAGATGACAATTGAGTAGAAAATTACAGGCGAGAAACGTAACATAGCCGAGCTCTCCGGAAGAACTCGAGATGGCTTGAACCCCTTTCTGCACTGCTGGAAGTGGAAAACACAGATGAGGCAGTGAGCAAAGCGACCTACAGTCCCGTGAGCAGCAGCGTACCGGTCTCTGCAGGAACAGACCCAGCTGGATGCAGACGCTGTTGCCGTCTACCACCCCCGACAGCTGGGCACCTGCGAGCGGTGCTGCTGGGCGAGAGGGACCGCAGGAGGGAGGCTGCGCAGCCCGCACCCCCCGGGACACGCAAGCTGTCTGGGGCAGAGCGGGCCCCGCAGAAAGTGCATTTAACTGGAGAAATCGAGATACGCTCCCCACCACCAGCGCTGTTCTGGATTATCTAAATTCTTGCTCTGTATCAGGCACAGGAGGAATCTGATCAGATCTCTCACTCCGGACACATTCTTAAACCATTCCACTTTTAGAGAAGGAGGACAGAAATTTTAGTCAAGCCTATTACCTTTTTTCTCAGCTTTCTAACATTTCAGCGTGAATCTAGCTGGAACATACACATACACTACAAAAAACCTGCCCAATTCAAAGTTTTCACAGATTCACATTCATTATTCTTCATTTTTGCATCTGACTGAAACTACTGAGCAAACATAACCTGCACCCACTCGCAGAATCACAGAATGGCTGGGGTTGGAAGGGACCTCTGTGGGTCATCTAGTCCAACCTCCAAGCTGGACCACAGTGCCAGTCGGCTGCAAACAGCATTTTCAGAAAGCCGGTCCGTACAAGTGGAATTACCCTGCTCTCTTGCTAAGCCCAGGCAGAACTATCGAGCAGAGCCGAGGCCACCGAGGTCTCTTCCAGACAGGCAAAGGCGGGCAGCCCGCTGCAGCAGAAGCTGGCAGTCCCCACGGGCTAGCTAGCCACGAGGCAAGGACTACCTGCTGGCAGCAGCTAGCCCAAACGGTCAGCCCGTGGGCAAGAGGAAAGGGAAAGGGAAAGCTCTCTCCAGGTCTCCTCTTCTGCTGGATGGAGTGCCACCATCCCCGCCAACAGCAGCTCTGGGACCTCTGAGGGCACCAGAGCACTGGCCTAAAGGAGATGCAGCTCAGCCTCCGTTCCTACCAGCCAGAACAGTTACAAAGCAACATCTGTCGCTGTAATTGAGATGAAGTGCCCAGAAATACCTGAATTATCTTTTCATGGCCAGAGGAGGAGGCTGTGAAGTTTAGCATCTTAAGAACCTTACAAAACCAAGTTAAGTTTCATGGAAATAAATCCTTGTGGACCATTACTGCCGAACAAAAGCTGCTTGAACTCTGTTACTTTCATTTGAATTGAGAACAAAAGCCACCTGCAATGGAGGCAATCTCTAAGGTCTGCACCAGGCGAGGTCTGCTAGAAGCATTACCTGACCACTAGGGCTGGGCATTCATTCTGCTGATCTCAACTCCCAGATTTGTTCCCAGATTGTTCCAAAACATCTCTTTTGTCAGCACTTTGCCTACGTTATGTCAGAGAGTGCGATCACGGAAACCTTCCCAGTGTCTATTCTGAATTTCTCTGAATTAATCTGATTTCTACTCACAGTTCTTTGGCATAAGAAAGATGGGCAACCAGCAAGCCACAGGCCGGACCGTCTGACCACTCCCCTGGCAGCAACAGCAGCCTCTGCACTACCAGACCAAAGCTACGCACAGCTACTACACTGCAAAAGCAAGGCCACGTCCGAGTTGGTTTCCACTGAGTGGTTTTCTCTGTCACAGAAACCAGGCGTGGTTTTCAAAAATAAAAGTTTGAGCTGCCCCGTCCCAACGCCCCTACAGCTTTTCTGCGCAGCACCCGCCTGCCCATCAGCTGCCCGGGACCCGCGCTCCTCCCGCAGCAGGTTACTCAAGGTGAGTAACCAGTCCCTGTGATAAACTGGTCGGTGAGCAGTGCCCGCGCTCCGATGAGGGAACTGGAACGGGGCGCAGGCGCTGCTGTGGCAGGAGGCTCGGGGATCGCACGCACGCAGCCTGGACTCGCTGTGGGAGCGGAGTCCTCCCCAGCCTCCTCTCCCACCAGGAGCCTGGGGCTTTGGCCCTTCGGGACCGTCAGACAGCACTGCTCCACAAACGATGTAACCTGCTGATCACTTTTACCGTACACGTCATTTTCGACCTGTCACCTTGCCAAAGATCGTAACAAGCCCAGCACCGGAGATAACCAGGATGAAAGTATCAAACAGCTCGCTTCTTGGCAATAAAACCTGGCCGAGGGTCGCAGCTGCAGGGCCGTCTGCGTCGCCAGAAAGCGAAGCGGTAACGCGTGAACTCGGCTATACAGAAACCTTTAAAACTCCACGCATCGCAAGTTCTTTAGCTTTTCTTTGTACTTACTGGTGGGCATTGTGCAAGTTTATCAGCTGCCACCAACTGAACGTTCAAGTGTTTACTTTGCGACTTTCCTCTAGATTTAATCAGTCGCTGCAAAACCTGGCAGAGGAAAAGAGGAGAAGGTGAGTTTAAGAATCGCGTATCTCCGTAAAGCTCAGACTGACAGCCCGTCGGAGGATCACCAGGTTCAGAAGCTCTCCATTGTGTTTCCTAAAATGGGTAAAATATTTTCCTCGGATATAAGCGCACGCCTTTCCGACAACCTCCCTGAAAGCCGGGCACGTTCCCCTCCGCATCACGTTTGATCCCTTGCAAATATTTCAGATGCAGTGAAAATGGTGGTTTTGCTTTGTTCTGCTTGAAGTAAAGGGTTATTTTTGACAAACGTATCTTCTAGAGGACCACGAAAATTATAGATATACAGAATTATACTGGATTGGCTGCAGTACAACAGTAGCAGCGCGTTACGTTGTGCAGCAATAACTCTGTAACTTAACCTGTTCTGAGATGCATTTTGGGGACACAAGGTGTTTTACACACAGCTCATATTACTTCTTTTTTCCTTCCACTGCGTTCATTACTAGGAGTGGAAAAGTTAGGAACCCTAAATTTTCTCTGCAAAGTTTCTAAGCAAATGATAGGATCACCGAACAGCAGAGCATTTTTTAAGCTGGAAGGACCTCTGGAGGCCCCTCTGCCACCCCCTCACTCCAGGTAAGGCCAGCTGGATCAGACTGCTCGGTTCCTCGTCCGGCTGAGTTTTGAACATTTCCACAGAGACCCCACCACCTCTCTGAGCCAGAGCCACCTTTGCTCACACAGCCCAACGCGTGGCTGATTCTCCGCTGCAAGGGCACGCTCCTGTCCCAGTTGTTATCCACCAAGGCCGGTGGGTCCCTGGCTGCAGAGCTGCTCCCCAGAGCCTGGCCAGGAGCACGGGGTTACTCCAGCCCGGGGCCAGGACTTTGTATCTGCCTCTGCTGAACTTCAAGAGGTTCCTGACAGCTCCCTTCTCCAGCCTGCCAAGGCCCCTCTAAGGGAGAGCCCTGCCCTCTGGCACATTAACCTGCCCCAGAATCGGGTATTGTCCACAGCCTTGCACATTAACAGAGCTCATGAACGAAAACGTGGAACTGTGCTGGCCCCACTACAGATCCCTGAGTGACACCACTGGTAGCCAGCTGGACTTTGTACCTCTGAGCAGCACCCTGAACCTGGCAGTCACAGAATCACAGCATGGTAAGGGTTGGAAGGGACCTTAAAGATCATCTGGTTCCAATCCCCCTGCCATGAGCAGGGACATCTTCCACCAGACCAGGTTGCTCAGAGCTCCATCCAACCTGGCCCTGAACACTGCCAGGGAGGGGGCAAAGTCCATCCCATCTTCCACGTCTCTTACAGTCCACACTTACCCAGACCGTATCTCACCAATCTGCCCATCAGGATACCACAAGGAGACCATATCAAAGCCTTCCTAAAGTCAAGACTAACTACAGCCACTGCTCTTCCTTTGTCCTCTGGGATCATAATCTCACGACAAAAGGCAGCCAGGTTGGTCAGGCATGATTTGCCCTTGGTAATTCCCTGCTGGCTGCTCCCAATCCCCTTCTTGTCCTGCATGTGGCTGGGCAACAGCTTCCCTGAGGATTTGCTCCATAACCTTCCCAGGACTGACTGGCCTGTAGTTCCCCAGATCCTCCTTCTTACCCTTCTTGAGAATGCATGTCACATGCCTTTTCCCAGTTATCAGGAACCTTCCCAGATCACTGTGAGCTTTAAGAGGTAACAGAGAGGAGCTCTGCAATGGCACGAGACTGCTCCTTCAGATGAATCCCATCTGGTCCCTTGGTCTTGCATATGTTACCTAGGCGGTCTCCAGAACGACCTTCTGCTACTCTGAGTTCCTGCCACACACCGCAGTGAGCCCACACTTCTCTTAGCTTTCCTTCTGCTTTTCATGTTCTCACAGAAGCCCCTTCTGTCACCCTTAAGATCTCTTGCTAGTTCTAGCTCCAGGTGCACTCTGGCTTTATTAACTCCCCCCCCGCCCCGATGTATTCCTCCTGGGATGTCTGCACCCGCATCCATCTTCTCTGTGCCTCCTCTTCCTGTTTGGGCTCAGGCTGTTCACTGTTCACCCACACTGCTCTCTTGCCCAACTCCACACAGGAACAGATCGTTCTTGTGCTTGGAGGAAGCCATCCATGAAGATCACGCAGCATTCCTCAGCTGCTTTGTTGTCCAAGACAGTCTTTTATGGGATCCTGCCGAACCGGTCCCTGAACAAGCCAGTTCTAGGGTCCAGGTCTGCAATTCTGTTATTTGTGCTGCTCACAGGATCTCAAATTCCACCATTTGGTTGCTGCAGCCAAGGCTGTCCCCGACCTTCACAACTGTGTCCAGTTCTTCCTTTTTCCTCCCAGTAGCAGGTCCAGCAGAACCTCCCCTACAACTTGCTGGTCACCCGCACCGAGAGCTGGCGCGTGGCTGCCCGCAGACACCTCTGATGTGGCACGGCGGTCACTCCAGCGGGCGCTGGGCAGCATCCCGCCATCGCTGTGCTGATTCCACGAGACCCAGCGCCTCTGTCGCGACTCCGGCCCCACTTCTGCACCAACAGCCGTGGTGGTGGAGGGGTCCGCGCTGCACTCCGCAGCAACAGCCACATCCATGCTCCGTGGCAGGAGCTGGCCGGCAGCCTGGCCGCACTGGTCCAGACCCAGCTGTGGATGGTGTACCAACGTGCCCCAGGTGACAGCCACCAACAAAAGCAGACAGGCTTCGTTTGTGAGCACAGACAACCATCATTAACTGCTTGGGAAGTGGGCAAGGGGCTGGGCGTCTTCTCTGAAGCTCGGCCTAAGGTTAGGGCTTGTGGAGAGACAACCCAGAACTACAGCTGCGCTGGGGTAGGGGGGCTGCAAAGGGACTGCCAAGGGGAACGGACAGCTACGGAAAGAATTTGCTCCTCAGGAATTGTTTTTGTCTGTTGAATCGGTGGGTGCCTCATCTAAGGCTCGGCCTAGGGCTAGGTTAAGGTATAGGGTAGAAAAAAGAAATTTCACCAAGTGTGCCCTGGTCAAATCCTCGATCAAAAAATTTCATTGTCTTTCTCTTCATCTGACTCTGGTGACAGACCCCACGCTGCTCACTCCCACACCGCCCCCGTCCCTCTCAAACACTTGTATTTTAAGGGGGAGGTACATTACCTTTGGAGAAGACACTTTAACGTGGACGATAATTGGTGCTAAAGACGTCTTGATAAGTTGTGCAGGGTGATTGATAGTGTCTGCATCTAGGACAACCAGTTGTAAGGACCGTGCCAGCTCAAAGATTCTCTCAATCTCGCTCTGTACCTCGGCTAGTGAAGGAGAACAGAACAGGTGAAAGCCGTTCGACCCAGCAACGCCTGGACGGAAATATCATCGCCCAGTTACTGTCACGGACTGTGCACATTCAGTATGTGAACTCCATACGTGAATTAGTGTAATTTCCATAAAATAGCCTACTACTCAAGGCAATTTTTGTAATAAATATTACCTCGGAGACAATTCTGTTGCCTGAAAATACATACGTACTACGTTAATTTATGACATCAATGTATTTAAACATTGGGTACAATTAAATGCATGTTTCTATTAACAAAAAATAGACTGCGGCATATTTTCCAAATCTGCTAAATAGCTTAGGAGTCATAAGATTTTTTAATTTTAGACATCAAGTGATGTATGGATATTCCTTAAAACTTTTTTTTGTTCTCAGATTGTAATTCTGATTTAACAGGAGTCTGTCTCAAAAGCAGGACTGTGACCTCCTAATTCTATAACCACAAAAAATTGTTTATGTTAAGTAATTGACAGGGTATCATTTAAATAGACACTAATGGCAGTGTTCACACCAAAGCACTTTTGTCTGTAGAAAAAGGAGAAATTTATTTCCATGTAAATTATATTTCTGATATTTATTGTTCCAACCCTTCTTATTCACTCACATGCATGTCACAAATTGTAAAGAGATGAACCCAGCACAAATTGAGGCCTGTAAGTTATACCACCGAAGCACAGAAAAGCTGTATGTCAGCAACTCACGTGCATTTAATCTGCCTAAGAGCTGTTCCCCAGCGCAACGCCTGCTCACAGGCACAAGAAGATTTAGTACTCACCCCCGCAGCGCTTCATTTTGGGGTGCCTAGCCCTGTACTAGAATGGCTAGACAGCAAAATTCAGCTGTAGCTGTTCAACTCTACATACAAGCCCAGTCCCAGGGTCAGGAACAACGTGTCTGCTCCTCGGCTGGACAAGGTGGAAGCCCTCTGGCACCCTGTGATGCGGAATTAAAAGCACAGGGCTGAGAGGAGGGAGCTGTGAGGCCAACTCACCGTGGGAGCAAACAGCACTGAACCCATATTCTGACTGCAGGCCCCTAGCTCATCTTTTGCAAACAGCAGCTATTAATCACACTGCTTGCTCTAGCCCAGGTAACTGCTCAACGCGAGGCTCACTCTGTTGCCCCCCCTCAGTCAGGATAAATTTGTCTCTGGGTTGAGTATGTGAAATTCAGAATTCTACATCAGAAGGCTGCAGACACATCTAAGATTGAAGAACCGATGACATCTTGAAGGCGGAAATCCTGTCACTCCCCTGCAGCACGTAACCATGGTCAGAATGACATCTGTGTCAATGTCTTACCTAAACTGGATCTTGTATTTGACCGCTCAATTATTGCCCTCTTGCTTGGATTATTTAGAACAGACCTCTTAGCAAGAGAAATGTCAGCTGTCACTCTAGTTATTGATATCCTATGAGTAAGAACACAGGACAGAACAAAAACATAGTCAAATTTTCAGCGCACTGTGCATGATTTACAGCTACAATCCATTCCAAAGTGCAAATACGATAAAACACCACTCCGACATGTTTTATAGCTGAGTTATGTCACCATTAAAGAACAACTAAAGAGAAATGTGGCATAACTGTAAAGCATTTTCTATTCCCTACACTATTGTAGGCTCTGGCATGTAGTTTCTGCTATTGTACTTAACGTATTGGTTAACTGTTCTCCCCAGCTCACTCATCTCCTACATGAATTTACACAGTACCATAAATATGACAAGTTAAGCGAGTCTCAGGGCATACAGACCAACAGAGTCGTCACTGTAACAGCACTTCTCTTCCCAGGCAGTTCAGCCATCGGTTACACCTGACGTTGCCGAGAGGTGAGGAAGGGCCGTGGCTGGGCATCGGAGCAGACGCTGTCGCTCACATCTGAGCGCCCGTGAGCCTCCGAACGGAGCTGCCTGCGCCGGGAGACGGCTCCTCCCGCACGCGCTCTCCTCCCCGGGGCAGGGAGCTGTGCCGATGGGCTAAACGACTCAGCTCGTGGCTGAAGAGGAGAGCAAGTCGAGCCGCAGCCAGCTGTGCTGCTGCAGCCCCTCTTTATTTTAAGGCAGGTGATATTTTTTCACTTGGTTGGTCAGTGAGCTGACAAAAGGGTGTAAAACAAAGACCACACAATCACTTCACACAAAATCCATTCAGGACTGTGATGTGCCAAAGAGCCACGAAAAATGAACAGAAAGCAAGCTGGAAAAGCCTAGCAGCTATTCCACAGAACGTAAGATTTATGCAGCTCTAAGTGAAATTATCAGATGGAGGGTTAAAAAGAATTTTTCTACATAATACATAAATAAATTCATTGCCAGAAATACAATAGAGAGCAAAAGAATAAATGAGTTTAAAAAAGAAATGGGAGAAGTTGATGGATCATGGGTCCAGAGGCGACAATAAAACACAGTGGTCTACATCACACCTCTGGCGCAGGGAGCTCCTAGATCTCTGACTGCTGGAATCAGAGACGCGTAACAGAGGAAGGACCACAAATGCTCACCTGCCGCGCCAGACAGAAGCAGCATTTCACTCCTCCTGAGTAAGAAGTAATCCTACTTCAAGAAAGATGAGGAGCTACTGGAGAGAGTCCAGCGGAGGGCTACGAGGATGAGGAGGGGACTGGAGCAACTCTCCTACGAGGAGAGGCTGAGGGAGCTGGGCTTGTTCAGCCTGGAGAAGAGAAGGCTGAGAGGGGACCTCAGAAATGCCTCGAAATATCTGCAGGGTGGGTGTCAGGAGGACGGGGCCAGACTCTTTGCAGTGGTGCCCAGCAACAGGACAAGGGGCAACGGGCACAAACTGAAGCAGAGGAAGCTCCAGCTGAAGATGAGGAAGAACTTCTTCCCTCTGAGGGTGACGG
>Ga0065711_1006582_pt1 | contig 23475 bp, 6 predicted proteins | sample Hoacrofraction12_FD_59098 | JGI IMG/M metagenome (GOLD analysis project Ga0065711, IMG submission 59098) | Hoatzin crop microbial communities from Cojedes, Venezuela - Epithelial fraction 12 v2 (version 2) | ecosystem: Host-associated > Birds > Digestive system > Esophagus > Crop | place...
CCTCTGCCATTTTTTCGTTCTTCACAATGCTAGTTCCTTCAGCCCTGCAAAACAAGAAAGCCTCAGAATGGTAGCCAAAGGGATCTACCTAAAATCACACCAATTCCACATGAACAACAGATACTTATCTGTGCTCCATAGGCTTTTCATCTGTGTTCTCTAAGAGTGAAAGGGACTGTTGCCAAGGGATTTTGGGAAGGTGCCTAAGAAATATACTTTCTATAGAGACAGGTCCATAGGGAATGGTCCAAAAGACTCCATATCTAAAGGAAACCTATGGCACTGGCAATCTCCTAAGCTACTTAGAAGTCTTTGTCTGAAAGTTTCCACGTATTTCTGAATGCTGCATCAAATTCTCAGCTGGGTGGGGAGCCAAGAAAGCAAGGCCAGATGAGAGTACACTAGCATCTTCCCGCTTCTGTTGCTGTCCTCGTGTTTCCAAGCTCAGATGTATATGGAGCATCTGGGTGCTTATAATGCTTAAGTTCTATTAATTCTGGCCAATCACACTGTCTTCAGGCTGGCACTGATGTCGCATGGAGAGGAACAGGATTTCCCTTTGCACTGCTATTGTATTACCCATTGCATAATAATATTTTACAATAGTATTACCCATTTTCCACAAGTCACCTGTTTCCTCTGCCAGACTGGCTGCTCTTGCAGGCATGGCAGTGAGTCTGTAACTTTAGATGGAAAGTGTGAAGCCAGAGCTCAAACACAATTGCAAGGTGAAAAAATGTTGTAGTATCATTCAACAATGAAAAATTGCCAACACATACTGAATGTAGACAGGCAGGTGATGTCTGGATGACTCGCTCTCCCAGAAGGAAACTAAAAGCATACCTGTAGCAGACCTGGAAAAGAGACAAGGTAGATACAGCCCAAGTTCAGGTGAAATTAATTCAGATTAAGTTCTTAATGATTTTGTGCCTCATGTTACAAAGTCTTCCTATAATCTGATGATCATCTTTACTAGCTTGAATCATTGCAAAGAGAAAAGAGCATTAAGTCGGCGAGCTGACAATGAAGAAGGAAAGTATCTATCTGGCCACTTAAGTGAATGCTGTAATCCTTAAAGTGTCTTCTCATCTGAGTTACTACATTGCTGAAGCCAGAAGACTGCTTTGTCACAGAAGACCTGTTTGTACTTGCAAGGAAAAACAGACTGTCAGCAAAACTGGATGGAAAGTCAGATGAGAAACCTGATTTAATACCTCCCTCTGACAACACTGCTCTCACTGGGTTCAGAAAATAGATCAAGATGTTCAAAATAAGCTTCTACCTTGCAGTGAGACAAGTCTACTGTCACTGTTGCTATCACCAACTTGCCCATAGGTGTGATAAGCAATTCAAAGTGAGGTGCTGGAAGATGTTTTGTTTTGTCACTGCTTACCAATCTGGCAGTGGTCAGAGCACATGTCAATGCACTGCAAGATACAAGGAATTTACTTGAAGTGTGGAAAGTACATCAAGGTTTACATAGATGTTGCACATTCAATGACAGGAAGTTTGCTTATTTGATAGGACACTTCTCCAAAGCAGCTCGTAATGACCACGGGAAACATCAGAGTAGTCACTTGGAATCTCTGGCAGCCAATAAAAAGCATGCTGGTTGATTTTATCAGAGCTTTACCAGTAGAGTCACGTCTATTTTCAGATCCGTGTAATGAAATGATTGGCAAACATGTGAGTAATGGTTGTCAAGAGCAAAGTACTTGCTTAGTGCTTTGAACTCCAAAGATTTCTTTCATGATGATCCATTTGAACATCATCTTGAAATCTAAGCATGGCTTTGCTGGATTGTTTTCTCTCCAGTTGTTTTCATGACTAAATGATTTCAGCTTACATTTGCAAGTAAAGAGACTAATGGCTTTAAATATGCATGCTAGAAGTGAGATCTTCTAAAAAAATCAGGTTTGAATGTAAATAAGTGTTGCCCTTCTTCAGTTCTGGGGTCATAGGGATATAGGAAGTGAAGCAGAGGAGCACTTCTTAGTGTTCAAATGTCATTTTCTCTAATACTTCCTTGAAGTGAGCAAAGAGAGTGACTAGATAAGAAATGGCAATGCTGCTCTGGTTGCAACCTGGCTGCTACAGAGAAGCAAAAAACTACTTGAATTACCTGGCAAAGGTGACCTGGTGCTTGAATTCAAGCAAGACAGGCTTAGCTGATTACAGTAAAAAAGGAAGAAAGAGAACCCCGACTTGCAGAGGGTGAATCACATTCTTGATGCCATTCAGAGCTGCAGACTTTTGTGAAGTTGGTTTTCAGTGTAGTGTTAGTGAAAATCTAGTCATTAGAAAATAGGTGTAAAAAGAGATCTGTTTAAAACTGCCATCCATCCTATCAAGCCTTCACTTTCTCTCTGCCAAAAAGCAATGTCAACCATCTCTAATTATAAGTACACAGAGGGGTATCAGTTTCCCCTTTGTTTTAACAAATGGTTTAACCATTTCTAGTTAAAATTGTCCATTACAGGTACATTATAAATCAATTTAAGTAAATAATATTTCTCCAGATTCCATATGCCTAAGGAATGACAGAACACTAAAGGTTCAAAAAAACTTTGTCAGATGCAGAATTTATTGTGGAATAGGTCCACTTGTTCTGCAGGCTTTATTAAGAGAAGGACTTCTGACCAGCATCAAGGCTTACAAATCTTCTGCGATGATGCTGTTTCTTCTAGCTTTTGGAGATTAGGAAATTTGCCTTAGTATATCCACCTGAGAAACAGATCTAGTTAGTCTCATCTCTACATACTGTAACATTTTGTTCTTGTTTGTAAAGCACACCAAAGTTCGTGTGTAAAACACCAGGGAAGGAGACGCTGCAAGAGGCAAGAGAAACAGGGGGCTGAATCAAGTTATGTCCTCAGCTTTGAGAATTTTCCAGTCTGGAGCAGGATCTCATGATTCTCATCCCTTTCATTTGTTACCCCAATTTTTTTTGTTTGCACACCCCTAACCAATGAAAACATGAAGAAATACTTTCCAAAGCTTTAATTTTAAACTTCTACTCTCTAGTCACTTAGGCTGTCACTTAATTCATATTAACTGTAATTTTAAGGCAAAACAGAACACAATTTTTTCTTCATATTTGGAAGCTTAATAAACAGGTAATGATGGAAATATTCTGTCTCCTGTTTTAAATAAATTGTTAAGGAACAATGTTATCCTGAAACCCAAACACTCACATTAAAGGGGAGAGCAAATCTCATTACGTGATCCATCTATTTATTTTAATGTGCTCATTCTTTGAAAAAATGAATGAGAATTTAAACACACACAGCAGTTTTACAAGGAGCGACTTTTTTTCTAATTATGTATTCTTTACTTATTAATCAGTGCTACAATTTCCTGTGACATTTAACACAGACACGAGTTATTTTCATTCCAAAAGTTAGCAGTTCACTGTATCACTATACATATGGCACAAGCATTGCAAATGTAAATAAATGTAGGCGTCTGGGGTTTAACCACTACTCTCAGAGAAACGTCTTTTTTAATGTGGTCTAGCTTGCAATCACACTGAATGTCATCACAGCTTTTGAGAGCGGGCAAGTCTTCATGCAAACTTAATTTTTCACAGAAAAAAGTCCTGGCATTTGTGCAAAAATAATGAAGATCATAAAAGAGGAAGGAGAGGAATGTAGCTAATAATCCTATTTATGTTCTTATGCACTGCGTTTCATTTACTAGAAATAGCATGACTAAATTCTAATAAATAAATATACTAATTGGTCATTGGAAATGCAAATTTCAACAACAATCTTTAATGCAGTATAATAAAACCCATTACAAGCACCGGCTTTGTAGATGCTTTGATTGTAAATAAGAGATTAGTTTTAAATTCAGATGTGCTGAACAGGTTGGCATAATTTCAGGTAGCAGTGGATTTAGGCTGCTTGCCAATCTGTGGGAAGAGCAGATATATTAATACCTGCACTGTTTCTACTCTCATATATTCAGTCTGAGTATTTGCTATTTGCCACATTAAATTATATTGGGTGGCAGACATAAATACAGTTTTTGTCTTCCAGTTTCTTGCAGATCACTTTTCTTAGTTGTGGTAGATTCCAGGGGCCACATTGTCTCAGAGCGTGTTTCACTTTCCCGTCATGTTCAAGTAAACTGTCTTGATGACCTCAGGATAAGACACCTTCTCTCTGAAAGTTAAAAGCTAATGTGTCATTTCCCTTGCAGCTGGGATATTGCAAACATGTGCCTTCACCTTTCTTAATTTTCTCTTTCTGTAGTATCATCCATCCCAATTCCCAGGAAATCAATGAGTAAATTTCTCCTTTGCAAATCTGCTGACGCTCTCACTATCCTATTACCTTCATCCCAGTTTACATTGGCCAAAGGTCCATTCCTTGCCAGACATGACTCAAATTACTGCTGAGAAAGGATATGTGTGTGACACCACTTGAGTAGACAAAGATCTTGGTCCTACACCATGCAAGACAGCAGAAGTTGTAGCCCAAGTGCCAGAGGGAGAAAATCAAACAATTTTGGATATGGCCATAGCAATGTGAGTTATAGTAAGGTTCCTTACTAAACTTACTGGTTTTAAGACTTTTCTCCTTCTTGGCTGTATTCCCACAGCTCCAAACTTTTACCCAAACTTTATCTGCGTGGGAGAAGAATACCTTACAGAGCCGCTAACAAAAGTATCTCAGTAGCCTGCATGGTGCTGCCCTGCTGACGGTTTATCAGATGGTCCTAGAGCCCTTCGAGAGTTCCTCAGCCACTGGTCTTCCCGAGATGAAGAATTCACCTGACGCTTGGGCAAACATAATTGATGAATTTTGCAATCCACATCTTTCAGATCTTTTAAAGCATATGACCGCCTAAGCTCTAAATCATGATTGTATCTATTTTATTTGTTTATATCTCAGAATTAAAAAAAAAAGATGCAGCTGACTCTCAACCACTAGGCTCTGTGGAGCTAATCAATGTGACCACATGTTGCTACTACTGGTTTCCTTTCCGATCCCCTCACCATAATTATTGTCTCACATACCCACTTGTTGCATCCTGCCTTAAATTAACTGTAAATTCTTTGGTACTGGGACTGTTTCCAGTTCTGCTATAGCACACCGGCAAGCACAGCAGTCTGAGTAGGACCTGAGGGACTTCTGTAATAGGAATAATTAGTACTGAAGTTGGGATGCTTTGGCCTGAAGGAGAAAAGCCACAACAGGGAAATTGTTTGAAGTGTTTAAAATGAAATCTGTTTTCCTAAAAAAAGGCCTGAGTGGCATCTCTGAGTGATGATATAACACAGTGACAGATCTTTTTGATATACTAAGTAAGCACAGTACCTGAGGTAGACAGCTTTGACGTGCTGCAAACTGGGGCAAGACATTCCTTCTTGTCCTGAGGAGCAGACAGCTACCTTCTTTACCTTGAATTTTCCATCACATTCCTTGATGACATGAAAGTTTCCTCAGGAATTCTCATGGCCAAGTCCCAGCAAAAGTCTGGGCACCTTGAGAAAATCCCAATGTGCATGCCCAGTATTTTTCCTCTCTCTACCGTGAAAGAAGAGTAGACCTTCCACAGCACCACAGGTTGTGTAAGAAACACCCTTTTCGCAACACTAAGAATATCCAGTTTGTTTATTGTAGGAAGGAATGGCAAGTTTTAACTGGTTTGTGGTAAATTTTGGCACCCGTGGATCCAAAGGACAGGCTCCAGTTTTACAGACCTTGGACATTTGTATTTCATGTTTTTATCATAACCCATTGCAGACTGATCAACACTGCTACATATTTTATAAACTGAATATTGTGTGAAGTGGTCATATAGTTTGGTTAATCGTCTAGATCTCCCTGCGGGGCATTTTGCATTTGGCAGCATTGTCTTTAGCAATCCAAAGATCTTTATACAAATTTATCAATTATTTATGAAAAGGGTACTTAATGGTAGTACAACAGAGCTGGAGACCAAAATTCCTCTCTTGAAAGTAAGCCAAGCTGTACGTAGTTCAGTGAAGACCTACCTTCTTACGCTACTGCTGCATTTGTCTGCCAGCCTTGAATATGTTGAGCTGTTATTAATAAATTATCTTAATGATTGTTTTTAGCTAAAACCGTAATTTGCAAATTTCCTGAATACATGCACACACAAAACTGCCACAAGGTTTTACATTTTCATCTTTTATTTTTCATATCCTGTTGAATGCCCTACATAAATTATTCATTTTTAGCCTTGCTGTGTCCCTTTTTCTTAGTTATGACTTGCTGATGCCAAAGAATAAAACACAATTCAGCCCTCCGGTGCATGAGGAGGGCCCACTGGGGCTGGCTTTAGTCCAGTCCCTGTCGTTGCAACCTGCTGGGTTTGCGCAAATTATTTAGCTTTGGGGCTAAAACAGCGAGACTAGGTATTTCTAAGGTAGGACTGTATTAATGATCAGAAAACGCACTTCCCCACTCTGTCCCAAGAGACATTTTCAAAGTTGTTTTATGAGAGACTAGGGAGATCTGTTAATGAGTGAAGTAATTGTTACCTGTGGGCACAGATTTAGAACGACTTCATGCTTCAGATTCCAAAAGCATAAATGTCTTTGTTTCAACCATGTTGTGTGCAGCAAACAAAAGGGATGCTCACAGAAGGGGAGATACGGATGTTAGGCTGCACAATATGTATTTTTTTTACATTCTTAAAAAAATCACTCAGATAAACAGATTTGGTATCATAAGCTCTTGTAACCAAGAAAAAAAAAAACAAAACAATAAATGGAGTAATTTTCTATAAAATGAGCATGATGAAATCTACAACTTATTCTTTACTTACAAGCANGAATAAAACTAAACTACATTTCCTGTCTAATTTACAGTATCAAGCAAAGGTACAATATCAGAATCTGATACCACCNTGCTAATTCAGGATGTGCTCACTTTTGTTTTATTTCCAATATTTAGTTCTTAACGTAATCTTGTGTGCTAATCTGATATATTTATATAGTGACACACATATCCTTGAGATGTTATTATATAATTATAGTATAATCTATTTCAATGTAGCCCCTTTGCACAAGGCCAACAGCATACGAGAAACCCGAAAACCCACATGGCCATCTGTGTGATGATCTTTTTAGTTCTTTGGGATTCCTTGAAGAGTTCAGTAGTTCCCCTGGTCCATTGCTGGCCAGGCTAAAGGAGAGGGAGGGGTATCAGGGCTGTGGATAACATGGCTTGCACTATTTGTGTTCTCTCTTTTCCACAATCCTGAGGAGGCAAACAGAACTTCAGCATAGTCCTGAAGCTGCTGTTACTCCAGGAACCAGGGGATGCCCTGAACATGTTGAGAAGCCGTGAAGCACAGAGACAGCTCAGAGGTATGTGAGCCAGGATCCAGTCCCCATAATCATGTAAAGAGAGGAAAAAAACAGATTGACAAGAAGTCTTGCTTTTTTTTTATAGCTCCCTTCTGTGGTTTGGGGGGCTTTACTGAAATGGTGTCACAAGCATGAAATGATGTAAGATTTAAGACAATCATATGTATGCACATGCATGCAAAAGCTTTCGTTCCAGATTCCTCCCTTCTGAGCATGAAAATGAGATATCTGTCATGGTCTGTGAGAAGTGGCATCACCACCCAAACTTCTCCACAGTCCCTCAGAGATCTATGTTTTCATTTTCTCCATCAATGCACTCACTTCTTTCCCCACAGTTCAGCTGAACGCCCCGCTCTCCAACAACCACTTGTCCCTGATGGACCTCAGTGCCAAGCACCCCAAATACTTATGATCTTTTGCTCAAAAACAGGCTGTTCCTTTGTATCTTCCCTTACCCTGTCACACTGGCACTGCAATATAGTGCCTGAAAGCTCTGACTATCAGCAGCTATGCAGTACTATGCAGGTGAGAACAGACTTGACATCTACAGGAAACTTCCTGTCTTCTCTACAAACATGTATTGTTTGTATCTCCAGCTTGTAAGCAGATACCATTTCATAATGTTTTTTTCATGCCATTATGGGCAAACACAACAACTAAGCATGAGCAATACAGCCAAGGCACTGGACCCACAGCAAAAGTGTAGATGCAGAGCATGAATTCTTTCAAAGATATAATAGAAGTTATGTTTTCTCTACTGCCCCCACTTCTCCAAGCCCCACAACAGCCATGAGATGATGAAGGAAGGGGAAGGAAGCACCTGGCTTCATGTAGCCCACCCTTGTGCCCCTCAGGAAGAGCTTTTAGGGGCCTCTGTTGCGTTGCCTTAGAGGAGAAATTCAGGTATCTGCTTCTCTAGCAAGCAGAGGCCTTTGCAAGGGGGCAGGCAGACTCAAGCAAACAGAGTGGGGAAGCAGGTATTTGCACAGCAGAAAAACATTCTTTGCAAGTCATTTTCTCTATTCCCTTTTGGTTTGACTTCAGCTGCTTGTGGTTCTGTAATTGTCCCTCCTCAAGAGCCAGTTTTATCTGCTGGTGGTTTGAACAGTTTAATCACCATTTGAAAGCCATTACGGTGGGTTTCATCACCTTCAGGCACACATGGCCATTACACTCCTTCACTACACTTCTGGCGTATCCAGTGGGCAGAACACAAGGAGATGAGTCAGGAAGGAAAAGCCCTTATTTCTGACTAAATGCCTTCAGAAGTTAGTGACAATGATCTAAAAAGGTTTAAAAAATAACCTCAAGTGTCACTTCTTAAGGTTCATTATGGAATACATTTCAAGGGCTGAAGGGCTCTGGGTACCTGCTTGTGAGTACTCAGTGGTTACAGTAGTCAAGACAGGTAGGGAGGTCATTTAAAGTGTAGCTTAATGGAATCAAAAAGAAAAAAGATTTCTATTCACAGAGGGAAGATGACTAAAATAACACCCGGAAAACTGATATAATGGCTATCAGAATCTCACCCAAAGCAGCACGAAAGGTAATTACCAGACCCATGTCATACAGGAAACACATGGTCTGAATTTTGCTTTTAGGTGGAGTGTAGCTCCTCTGTGGGATTCTTCCCCAACAGTTGCATTTTCCTGCTTTGTGAATTTGTGAGTTAATGTAAGACAAAGTCAGGGCTGGCTTACGGCCAGGCATGCCACAAACATAAAAGATTTTCTCACTGTTCTTGAATGCAAAATGCACTGCCAGTAAATGCATCCTTAGTGTAAAGCCATTGAAATTAGGTATCATGCAATAAATCAGTTTGATTTTACAATCTACCTTTGCACGATTGATATTCAACTGGTCTAAGCTAGATCTCATCTAACTAGCTATTTCACTTGCTAGGAGATTTTCCTTCCTCCAACAGTATTCCTTAGTTTTATTGTGGAGTTTGCATTCTATTAAAGAAAAAAAAAAAATCATGTAAAGATATATCCCAGACCCAGCTGGGTCCCATATATCCGTTTACTGAAAACGTGAAATTATGCAAGCCTTGATAGAACTGCTCCTGTGGTTGTGTTTTGGAGCCTTCAGAAATGCAGAACACAGGGAACACTTGGACGAGGCTTGCAACCGTTTTAAAGGAGAACCACCACCTATGCTATGAGAAAATTTTTAAAGCATTTTCTTTCCTAAAGTCATAGATTCTCATTTACGTGCTTTTGTAAACCCTATCACACAGTTAACTGCAGCTTGAGTACCTCAATGGGATAAAAATACAACTTTATTTCTTCCATCTTTGTATTTTATATTCCTTGTTTAGGGTTTATATCACAACCATTTGTCTCAAATAGGAATGAAACTTTTTTTTTTTCCTGCTGAAAGGTATGAATTCCTGAATGGCAATTTAGCATGTACACTTCAGGGAAAGGCTGCATGACTTTTCATATGACTTACATTAACCTTTCATTAAAAAATGAGCATGATTTGGATCCTACTGCATAAGAGCAGCAAAAAGTAAATGATAGTCTCCAGAAACTGGACCCTTTTATACCTAACTGGAGTGACTGAGAATTGCATTATTATTTGGAGTTTTCTCCTTCCTTTTCATATGTTAAGAATACTAAGGCAACAGTTGGGAGTAACAGGAAAAAGCTGGTGATCTGTATCAGTTTGGGGAGGTGGAGTCATAGGGAGTGAGCTGGTCAGGGGCCCTCTCTGCTCACATCCAATAAAATATCCAAGATTCTAGTGGGAGAAGGGTTAAGTTTTAGAGCTGATACATCTGAATCAGTTTGCCCATTAGCCTGCCTACAATCAGTATGGAGCTAGAAGATACCAAGCTCTTGCCTGTTGAAATCAACAGCAGCATCACTGGCTAAAGTCTACAATATTCTCATGCAGAAATCTAGAGTAAATAAGGATATTGGTCCCTGCTGGCCTTGAAATCCATGAATATATGTCCAGTATAGCCTCTTTCAAATGAAGATCATCTACCATGTAATTTTCAGAGGGACTGGAGCCATGGCAAGGGTGGGACAAGAATAGCATCAAATAAAGGCAAATATTCCTGAAATCTGCATGCTATTATTCCTGCCCAGAAAAAGGGTCTGCAGGTCCAGGATGGTGGTAGTGGGAAAGAACATCTGGCAGCTGGAAGGTAACCAGAAATAAGGAACATATGGAAAGAGGGGGCTGTGGAGAGGAGGGGATGGGGTTGTTTCCAATACCCTGTGTCCCAATGCCTAACCCCAGATTTAGTAGGGGCCACTGAGCAGGTTTCTGTGGTGGTTGCCAGTGCTTTGTGTAGCATTATTGTTGCTTTGTTTTGTTTCTAAGGAGAATTACAATCTGTTACTATATTAAATACGTTTTTTGTACGTGTGTAGAGATGCGTGTGTTTCTCTTCTGCTTTAAGGCACGGTTTTCAGCTTCAGAAATAATTTTCAGATTCAGAAAGGGTGGAAGAGCCAAGAAAATGTGAATTGTTTGTCTACATTATCTGAGAACTACATGACTTGCTGTTTCCTAGGGAAAGCTCTATAATTTGATTGCAGATCTATATTTAAATGTGGGAGAAAGTCTAAAGAGGACCTGACACCTCCACTGTAAAAACTCAGATAATACAGACTTCAGGAGTTTAGAGTTCAAGGTATTTACATATTGATGTTTTCCAGCACTGGTGCGAGAAATCTAACAGCACAGGATTTGCTACCAAACCACTGTTTGGTTTGGTTTGGGGGTTTTTCAACCCTCATTTAAGTGTGAATTCCTAGATATCTGAATTTACAAAGGCAGGTCCACTGGATTTCCATTTACATATTTTTGGCAGCAGTCCACCTCATTAATGCAGGAGAGAATCAGCCAATATTAGAAGAAAAACACATATGACACTCACGGGAATTAGAAATATATTGTTAATTTGACGGAGTGTTAATAGGCCCCCTAATGTCATCAGTTTTTCCTAGCAGTTGTCTGCAATGTTTATTTCTTGTTGGACCAACAAAATCCTGGTTCCTGTTGGAGACATGAGCTCCGCGGTGATGGTGGCTCTTTAAGAGAGATGTGTTCCCCAGCGGGTTTTCAGCATTTAGTACTCCGTTTTACCCAAAGAAAAGTCTCTAACTCAAAGGAGGGAGGAAATCAAACTCTGACTTAAATCTCTCGTGTAAAAGTAGATATTATTTTTGAATTATGCCTCCTGAGAAACTTCTCATTGACCTCTAAAGCAGAAAGGCTGCAATGGAGCGGTTATCAGGTTTAACTTATGTGACCCACAGCTGAAATCATTGTAGACTAGTGGCTAGAGGGAGATTAAATTCCGAATGTCCTGTAAGCTGAAAGAAATATGAATCTAAGCAGAGCTCTTTAAGAAGCATTAAAGAGTGTGTATAGAAACTTAAAATTCCTCTGTGTTAAGTTACTTCATATTCTTTTGCTGTTCCTCGCAGATTTATAAAGGACCACACCATTATTTTTGACCTTTTACTGCTAAGGGCCAGGAGGTTACAAGTTTTGCTCTAGTAATTACCTATCAGTCTAACAAAGTAACCTTAATTACTGGGATTTTTTCATACAGTATATAGAAATGGGGCATGGTGTGAACACATGTTATTATGATTTAACACCCTGCTCAGATCTCATGTATATCCTTTGTCTTCTGCCGTCACCACTATAATTAGGCAGCAGAGGTGCAATATATTCAGATTTTTGTCAATACCTGACCAAAGCTCTAAATGCATGTATGATAGAAATGAAGGCTAATATGCAAAGAAAAGCTATAATAAACCTTGGAGACAACCAAGCTCCATTTAGCTCACTGTAGTGAGCTCACTTCAGCCACATGCTTCGTTCGTGTGATCACTCTGGTTTCATCAAGATGGATTATTGCTTAGAAAGAGTGGGGGTTTTCTCTTTCATTTTGGTGCAAATCTGTTTTATCTTCCCTCAACCTTACTTTTGATTAGCACAGGTTCGGAAGTGCTGCAGACAACACTAGTACCTCATAGTCTGTGGATTTTCAACTCAATTTGCACTGATTAATCAGCTTCATTATGTATAAATCCCAAGCAGGCAATCCCATGCATCGCTGTGCCATGCTTCCCTCCCTCCCTCCCTCTGCACCTCTAGTGCACCAGAACTTGAGAAAACATCTTCTTACTGAACACCAGGGAGAATGTTTCCCATCTTTCCCTGCCCTTACACATCGGCATCACATACACCCAGTTATTTTGTGTAAAGATCATAGGAAAAAAATTAAATTAATCTGTGCAACTAAGTATTGCTAGAAATACTCCTTAGATAAAAGATTGGTTGGCACACAGTTTCCTGAAAGGTTATGTTTCCTTCTCATTTATTTCCTGTCTAGCAGTGAGATGTCAGTCCCCAGAGAGTTTCTCCTCCTGATCCCAAGAGCAAATTTATTCACTCAGGGATTAAAAATGATGCTGTATGATATAGCTAACTAATCACAATTAATCACGCAACTCAGACATTGTCTAGCAAATCATTTCAGTGAAATATTTTCACCAAAAAAAAAGAAAGCAGCAGAAAAGCTCTTATGAAGGAAATGGGATGTAGTTTCAGTCTGCCAAGAGAGTCAGGAAGCAGGAAAAGGCAAATTTCACTGCATAGGTTATTTATTGTGAATAACATGATGTCATCTGCTTTCTTCATCAAACATATATTGTTCAGCAGATAGCACAAACAGTACCCTTATTATGTGAGTGAGCTGCTTTTGTTATCATTTTCACTTTTCCCTCAATGTATTATTTGGAACTACCAACAACACTTCACAATTTCTGCAACAGTAAATAGCTTATTTCTAAGGATCCCCATTGCAATTTTTCATTGTGATAAAATAGCCTTTGTGCCCAGTGAAATTCATGAGCTACCAGTTTCTAAAAGAACTTTACTTATCTCTTACTTTTTTTCACAAGCTCATGGGAAATCTTCCTCCAAACCAACTTAGGACATGGTTCATTAAAGCTGTGGGCATGATGAAGAAGGGTTGCAGAACACATGGCGGGGGGGGGTGGGGATGAAAAAGGATGAAAGTGGTGTATGGGAATGTAAGCTAAGTACTGGAAAAATATAAAATATTATGAAGGCATATATTAGACTTTAAATTAAGTTGAACTATTCCTCCCATGAAAGTCCATGGGACTTCTGAAAAGTAAAGTATTAATTAATGTGAACTAGAGTATGTATTTCGCAAATAAGCCAAGAAATCACATAAAGTAGGTAGCTAAAAGTGGACACCTAGATTCAAGTGAATTGTCTATCTTTTCTTCATAATTAGATGGAAAAAATAGACACTACAAGGGCAATTCGTCTTACCAAAGAGATCTAAAACATTCAGATGAGTTGCACCTTATTCTACACTGTTGACTGTGATAGTCATGGAGTCCAGACTCCATCCAGATAAATAGCTCAGATGAAGAAGTCTGTATTTCACACAGCTAAAACTAGGTGAGAGGAACTTTACCCCAGGTATGTGCATGTTCCATCAAACTCAGAGGAGAAACAAGCAACACAGGGACTAAACAAAATTTTGTATTAACAGACAGCACAACCTCATATAACTCTTAATTTTTCACTGCTGTGACATAATACTTATGCTGCTCAGTAGCTGACTGAAAAGTGAAAAATTTTGACACTGTGATTATCCTTTAATGTCATTAAAAATTATAATTATTAGCAAAGTTTCAGGATTTATTAAATGCTTCTTCAATTATGTCTTTTGGTTATAGCATGTAACATAAAAATACCAAAAGCTGTCTATCCCAGAGGAATATATCAACCTTTACTAGACACAAAAGGGTCAATGTTCTGTAAATATCTACTTTACACTTTTTTGTCTAATGAAGACATAGTGAGAATCTCTCATTAGGTTAATGTGTCAATATATCCAAGTTACATCATTCGGATAGTTAAAGAAAATAAATGTATCAACACATGTAACTTCTGTTTAAAACACAAAGCTAAGAAAAGAAATCGTGGAGTTTACAAATTTAAGGCAATAAACCATCTCTGAAGGTACATATGCGAGATGATTCCTTTTTTCCTGCTGGTTCCTGTGCAAGTGGCAATGTGTTTGTTTTCCCCAATAGGCTTTCTTGCCAGAAAGGAACATATGTGGCTAGCAATCTGCACAGGAGAAAAGGTTTTCTCAGCTTTACTCCTTTACAAGTCATCTGTATGTAACAGGGCTTTAAAAATATTTTCACTTTTCTGTACATTTCCATAGTATCCACCAGTACAATATCTCAACACTGCGCACAAACTGATGTGCACTTAGCTATGGCTCAATTCTTACTCTGGTTTCTACCAGTGCAACATTGACTTTAATACGCTTATTTCAGATTTTCACTAAAGGAATTGAAATTGGAGGCAGACATCTCTTTGAGCAGCACTCAGCATTATGTAGTTCAGCAGAATTTACTCAGTTTCTGTTAGTACTTATTCAAAGTTGGCCACAAGTGTCAAATGAAGCTCCCATTTCTAGAAATCAAGGTACTTAATTAAAATCTTACCAATAAAAAAGGGATTTTCCATTGTGTAATTGGAAGTCCAGATACCTAATCCTACTTAAAAATAACAAGTACTCACACTTTCAAATAAACAAGCGCCGTTTTTATTTTTGCTTTCAGTAGTGTGTGAACAGTAAGCTCCCTATGGTTTTAACCACTGAATTCTTCTAATTTAAATGTTTTTGAACTTCTGATTAATGTTCATATTTGTTTTTTACTTTGAATTTTATGATGTCATTTTATGCTGTGAATTTCCTTAGAGCCTTGCCAGGATAGGGAAGTTTCCTTTAGAAATCAAGTTTTCATGGGTATTAATAAAATAAAGCAGGTTGCAATTTTTTAACTAGTGCTGAAAAATATCTGTTATGTTGAGTCACTTCAGCAGTTCAGGGTCAAATCCAAAGCGTATGACACTGCTTTTCTACCTGGCTGTCCAAGGCAAATGCTGAGTCAGATGGTGTGTAATGATGACATCAATTCTATGTAAGAGCAGCTGTCTACCATTACGGAGATTCTCTCCTCTACTGACTTTAGGGTTTTACAAAGGAAATCTACATGTCATGCCCTAATTTGACAGATGGAGAAACTGAGGTGTGGAGGATGGGGTGAGATGCATCTCAGGTGGTCCAGCAGGACAGTGGCAGCTCTCTGTGAAGCACCCAGTGCTACATCCAGTAGGTCAGGCAGCCTGAACAATGAATTATCAGAGTCTCAGACTCCACAGCTCCCTTTCAGGAAGCAGACAAAACACAGAAATACTAATCCAGAATGTGGAAGACACATATTTTGAATCAACACATCTTTTTGACCAGCAAGAGCTCCAAACGCAGAAAAACCAGCACAGCACTGTGATATAACAATTACGCTATTCATTTCTGAACATACATCCATGAGCTTGATCACTGGTCTGAGGTTCTTGAGGCACTATAGCAACTTATGAAATGATCAGGAAAGTATTTATTTAGATGTTGTTTAACCAGGACCATCTGGGAATTCTTTTTAATATAGAACTTATCTATATTAAATTCTCCATTTGGATGGATACTGTGCAGGGACTGGTGTGTACTTACATGTTCAAATTAAATTGCCTTTTTGCTTGTTCTGCATACTAGGCAAGTAATGAATCATTGTCTTTGAATAATTTTGTCTACAGTTCGAGATCATTGTACTGTGCTGGATTACCGTTGACAAAGTATTTTTAATCATTTCTGAAGTATGGGTGGAGCAGCAGAAGGCATCTCAGGAGTCTTGTAACACTGGCCTTCTTGCATCTGAATGCAAAACAAAACTGTGAGGTTCCTCTTTGTAGAGAACCTCCTCCTGTCCAGGAATCACCATAGGTTTTGGCAGAATTGCATGCCATTTGGCAGGCTTTGTGAGGGCTTGACAATTGCCAGACCTTCATTTGCCTGGGGAGAAAACTGATCCAAAGCTTAAAGGAGTCAATTGAGAGTGTTCCCATGGATTCAATGAGCTTTAGAGCAAGCCTAGGTCAGAGATGACGAGCATTAACAGAGCATTTCTAAGCAATAAGCTTGACTTCATACCCACTACACCCCACAGAAGCCAGTTTGGTTACATTTTGTTAGATTTACAAGACTGGCAGGGACCACTGAGGTGTCCTTGCCTTTCTCTCCCTGGGGTGTTTTCCTTTTTAGGATCATCTGGGCATTTCACCTGATGTATGGCAACAGGAACACAGAAGGCCAAGTGCGGTTGAAACGATATCAGATATTTGTGCAGCCCTTAATTTCACTTCCTGCCTTTCTGAGACCCAGAATAATAAAAGGCTAAAGCTACAGCTGCCAAGGTCCATTGGAGAATGCTGGGAAGCAGGCTGTACTGCACAGGGATTCATGCAGTGGATGCTCTGTGGATATGTCTGGATTGGGCCCAATAACGCTGTGTATTGCTTGGTTGCCTACAACAGCCAGCACTGGACTCGGTGACTCACATAAGCTCTTCTAGACTCATCTATTCTTCTACTGATACACAAACCCAGTCAAAATGAACACTGGAATATCTCCACCCAAGTGAACTCTGTTACCTATGGAAATGATGCAGTGTACACCATCTTCCAAAGCCTGATCAACAGCACAAGTTAACCAACAGCATCATATGTGTCCCAGAGAAAGAAACTTTTAGAGGTGTGACTTAAGGGCTTTGGAGGTGTCCAGTCCTGTCTACCACTGACATATACATTCAATTTTTAATTATTCTCATGAGTACAGTAGTTAACATCTTACAACTCAAAACACTTCTCATCCTCTGTATTTCCATTTATGAGTTCAACATATCACAATAAGCTAGAGGCTTAACTAAAACAAAAACTGAGAGTCCTTGTCAACTAACCAGACTGCAGGCACCTAAATATGGTGCCTGTATTCAGGTTCCCTTGAAATGATTGGACAGTCATCCATGGAGCTGATTGAACTGTAAGGTTTCAAGTCTCGTAAAGATGCTTAACTTTCCCAAAATTAGGCAACATTAAACCCATGAGTCAAAGTTAAAATCACTTTCACTTCGTATCCATAACCCAAGCTGTGTGCCCTATTCTTTACCTAGAAACTCACTCCAAGATTTGTTTACAACAGACATAACACAAACCATAGCCATCATTTAGTTGATAAGATCAAAACTGCAAATATAAGAATACCTGTTGTGCTCTTATTCTAATTATTATCCAGTTTCTCTAGTTTTCTCCAGAGATTTGAGACTTGTTTGTTGCAGCAGACATATCTATTATTAATCTTTAGGTAGTTAGTAGAATAATTTGCAACATTCATTAACAAGTGTCACCTTATGGATTACTAAAAAGCATCCATGCTTTTGCTAATGAGCCCCAGTAGTGCAATACTTTACTTATTTTATAGCCTGACAATTATGTGATGCCTTGCTTTTATAGTCAATGTGAAAACAAATTGTTTTGGACAGAAAGATAGATAGCTAACATGAGAGTAGTTAGCACCAGGAAATCTTGCCTCCTGAGCTGTTGAGTTATAACTGTGAAGAACTGACACATTTCCGAAGCATTTTTTATTATTTCTAAAATCCTGCAGCCCACACAAAACACATGTTGTTCACACTTAGGATAAATCATAATAAATGCAAAGAAAAAGGAGCCAGGGAGTTTCAGAACTAAACTGTTCCTCCATGGAACGTTCTGTTACTTTGGTTTTAAACAGGTTCCTTAATACAGATATTTAACATTTATCCGCTTAAGATTATAATAAAATCTGTATTACATCAGTAAGTAGCTGGTGAAACCATTCAGCTGCATTAATATTAAACATACATTCGCATGAACTGGTTACCTCCATGAAGTCAAGACACTCACCAAATTATGTCTGTGAAGAATTCACCCATTTTGCCTTACATTCTTCCAGGAAAAAATATTTGCTTCATTTCCAAGGTGTCCTTGAGACACAACATGCTGTTCTTCCCCTGTTATTCTAGGTTTCTCATTTCTCCCTTTTGTCTTTATCATCTTTAAAAATATCAGTAAAGCAAATCCATCACAAGTGGTGGCAGTTCAGGTGTCTAGCCTTGGCCTGCCTGGATGTCTCAGCACAGCTCTGGAGGGACCACCCTGAGGCAGATGGGAATAATTCACTCTCAATGCCCATTAAATCTTTAGCCTCCCCTTTGAGAAGGCAACAAGGGTGCCAATTAATGTCAATTGTCATGGTGGTTTATGTGACTGGGACACCTGCCCACAAGGAGCTGAACAGAGATCACCAGCTGAGATGGTGCAGCACTCGTCTGTGATGCTCCAGCATATAAATAATTTCACAGGCAATGAAGCAGCATTGACTCATCACAACTTTCATTCATTACCAACACAAGATGGACAGGAGCTGGAGGGGAACGTTCTGTAGCACAGCTTGGTTCTGCTGTGGTCTTTTCCTCTTCCCATGACATCTCCCTCTTGCAGCAGGGTTGATATTTTCTATTTTGCTCTTTGCAAATCAATGCTTCATTTTTAGCTACTGCATACACAGCTTTGCAGTCCGGCAGATATAGACCAAGCCCATGAAAAAGAAGAAGCAGAAGAAAAGACTTCTATTCCATGTAAAACCAGCTGAAAAACAAGTTCTGAAAGAAACATCTGGCTTTTTGCCTCAAGCTTATTAGGCACTCATAATGACAATATGAAACATCCTTAAAAAATACTTACTGCCCACCACCACTCCACATAGCAAGGAGGAGGTGATGTCCTTCCCATCGCCACAGGTTAGCCTTTTTATGCACTGAAGAATTACATTTTTCAGGAAAAAGCCCCCCCAGTTCAGCAAGGCCAGCCCAGTTCCATGGCACCTCCCCAAAACCCTGCAGCAACTCCACAGTAGGCTGGTAGTTAACACCATCCACAGTGCCTTGAGGAACAACATGCTGAGCCTTTCCTGCTCAGCCTGCCAGAGGCTCCGACCGATGGAGAGATGCTTGTGTGGGGCAACACCACAGTCATACTTGCAATGTGAGGGGAGAAGGTAGAAATCATTTTAATTTTTTAATTAAGGTAGTGTAACACTTCAGAGATGCACAAGGCATTTATGAAGTTCTCAGATTCCTTGGTCCAGAAAGTAAGTTGCCCACCCACACATCATCTACTCTGTCAGGAGAATGGAAAGGAAAAACTAACAGAGTGTGCTAGGATATCCCCATCTTTTTGTCCCTTCCCAGCCTGCTGGGGACTATATTGGTAGACTGAGTCGACAAGCACTAAAACTATAGATCAGATTAAAAAAAAGAATCATCGTGTATATTAAGGACGGTAGTATATTTAAACTGGATTTTGACAAGTATGTAATGGCATGGGGTTTTTTTCCCTGAGGACATATTTGTAATAGGTGTGAAATGGGTAGCTCTGTCTGTAAGGCAATAAGTCTCTACGTCAGTAGTGTCATCTCCGCGTCTCTCGGCACAACAGATTCCCTAACCGAGCACACCAAATCCCACAGCAGAATTATGTCAGGAGGGGCTGAAGCCTGTCTGCAGAGCACGGGCTCCTCTCCTTCCCGTGGTCTCCACTTGCTTGCATACCAGCCATGAGAAAGGCAAGGTGGAATCACAGTGGTTAGATAAAAAACTGGGAGACCAAATCCTACCTTTAATTACATGAACAAAACTGGCATTACCAGAGTGAAGGAGAGAAAATCTGAGCTACTGTGCGCATCCCACGGGATCCTCAGACTGTGGGTCAAACCCAGAGATGGTATTGTCAGCAAGATCAGCATTTCCATGGGGTATAAAGGAAGGCATGTCCCTTTGGTATCATTGTGTTATCCTCCATCATGCAAGAACATCAAGAAGAAACCGAAGCCAGTTTGCTGCACAAAGGGCTATTGCAAACAGTTCTAAAAACCTCAGATCTCTCAACTCCCTTTCCTGACCAGTGTTTATTTCTACCTGTTAGCAAGGCCTATAAAAAATCCTGCATTTCTTATAGAAGATAGGTAGCAGTTCCAATGTCATAGTCTCATTCTGACCTCAGAAAATGAATAGATCTTAGAAAAAAATCCCTACATTTAGAACTACCCTCAACTTTCTGTCCTTAGACATCACACAGCAGTGCTGTAGGAGGTTAGATGTGCAGAATTCATTTCAGCCTAAACCACGGCAGATGTCAGCAATGGAGAAAATGATCTCATAACTGTGCAGATTACGAGGATACTTTGGGATCCCTTGACCAGCAGCCGTGAGTCACTATGCAAATCTAGCGTTGTGTAAAGCAAGGCATGTAGTTTACACAGTGTTTCCAAACACCTCCACTTTTGGATTGTCTGAATATGAAGTATTTTTTACAAAGTTCTCACCTTTTAATTTTTTTTATTGAAAATACTCCCTTTTCCCATTAAAATTTCTTTTTGTGATTGACAGTAAGAATTTTTTCTTCTGCTTTACTAGCTGTTTCTTTTTTCAGTGTTCCTTGGGCCTTTTTGTTTGTTTGTTTGCTTTGTCACCAATAATTGTTTGAAAAAGAAACCAGCAAAGAAGAAAGAAAAAAAAGGATGGAATTAACTATTTTATTAAAAACACAATATGTCTGTGGGAAATCTCACTTATGTTTTCAGAAAAAAAAAACATTTTTAACAGCTCTGATATCAACGGATAATACATGTTTCTGTATGTGTGCATGTGTTTATATCACATTGGAGGTGGCAACTTCTTTGGAAATGGATTTCACAAAAGAAATGCAACTCATATTCATTTCTTCTCAAATCTCACTTCTTTACGGAAGAACTGTCATGATGTCAGATGCAAGTTATTGAAGTAGAGTTTGTTCTATACCTCCACAAAAGCAGGCTAGAAAGTTTCTAAGAGTTATCGATTATTGTAATTTACCATTCTTCAGGTATTTATTAGCTTATTAAAAGGAGAGCAGAGCATTAATCAGAAAACATCTCCAGTAAGATTCTACTCTCCACAGCTCCCTGTGTTGTATCACTAACTGGGCCCTGTGGCAACTGGGTGTGACTGCCCACATCTTGCATTTGTGTTTCAAAAAACCATTTTTTGGCAGGGGGCATCTAATTTTGAGAGTAAATATGGCAAAATAAACTAGTTGGTTTACGAGCAGAGGGACTAACAAACCTTGGGCTTCCCCTAGCCAGGCTCGTGCACCCCGTCCTGCCTGCAGGCCACGCTGAAGGTTCCCTTTTTGACGCATATGTTTATATATTTTCCCTTTTTTTTCCCAGATGTAATCGCTCACTGATTTTCACTGGAATAATATTTGGCCTCGGTCCTTGATTTTCAGTGAAGCCTCTGTTAAAATTAATTGGTCTCCCGGGTCTGACAACATTTGTCGATATTGCCAATAACCTGTTACATACAGAAGCGGTTTCTGACCACCCAGGGGAATAATTAGGGAGAAAATTCTTTGGGGAAAACTTCATGGAGGATTTTTCACTCTTTTTCTTACTGGCATAGGCTTACTAGGAAATTGGCTGATAGTCCTGACATACTGATGAACTGATTCTTGTGACCGAATGGCTGTCACCACCTATTTGAACTCTTTGCCAAAGAGCTCAGTGGGATTTCATATTGCACCACAATATGAGATGAAGAATTTTCTCTTTTCCTTTCTATATGTCCAGCTATTCATTGCTTATATTCTGTTTTTAAACTGGCCCCATCACCTTAGCATCTGAATCACCCATCTGCCAGTAACCTACGGAAACTGAAAAGTGGTGATGCTACCCTGCAATTAATTGTACAATATAATTAGTGTATTTTCCAGGGTTTCTGAGTCATGTCTTTCCAACATCCTGCAGTGAGAATTATAGAGGTGTTTCAGGCTTAAGTGTCCGTGGGAATGAGAATATCTTTGGGAGAAGCTCCTGAAAACATTAAAGACTCTTCAGAGCAAAATTAAAGTATAGTGAGATAGTATTAGTCCAGATTTGAGAACTGATGTTGGATTGCACCCATATAGGCACATAACAGTACACACTGGAATAAAAAAGAGTAAAAAGAAACTTCTGAATATTAAACTTTTGTTGTAAGTATGTCAGGGCAATGTCTTCATCTTCTTACAAATCTAGATGTCACTGAACCTCTAAAAAGCATGGAATAAATATTAAAAATCAGACATTTTAACTACATCTCCCATCCCTCCAGATCTTTCCCATTTGCTGTGCGAAGTTAAGGGTTGAGCCTATCCGCTATACAGGTGCATCCTTTCATTGACAACTAGTAGAACACCCTTGGGATCAGAAAACTGCAGGCAACATGGAGATTTTTTCATCTGAGCTTCCATTTTCTTATCCCTTTGATGGCAGACTCACAGCAAATGAAAATGGCCCTCCAAATATTCACTTTGACTTGATCGGGATGTTCATGTGCCATGCCAGCAGTCAAATGTAGATCAATCCTGCGGAGCTGTGCGAGGGATGGCACAGACCTATGCTGATGTTTATTCCACGCTGGAGCGAGGTGTGGCGGTGAGAGTGCTGAACACTGCACACTGATGCGTAACCAGAGTTTTTCTCATTTAGCCAATTGCCCTGCACTCTGGCTGTGGGTGTGGAATTTGCATAATCATTGCCCAGGTACAGAGCAGCCTGTGCGTCCCCCTGCTCTGGCAATCAGCCACCACTCACCCAATCAGGGATTTGCATAATCCCCTTGCAGCTCTTTCCCAGCAGCTTCACTCTGGATATGCAAATCCTTCCATTCTCGTTGGCTGCTGCAATTCCTCGGTGCCAACTGGTTTCTCTGCTGCTTCAATTTTCAGATGTTTTCCAGTAATAAAGACATTTCTTCTGCTCCTGATGCCCGTTTTCCATGAAAAGAGAAACCACACTGAAATCTCCACAGAGACTGGTCTCTCCGGTAACTTTCTCCTCCTTTTCATCTTCCCTGTTCCATCATCCCACCCAGAGCAAGGCTCCCAGGCAATCTGTCCTGGTTGTGATTCCACCAGGAGATCCACGTCCCAATTTCCACTCAAGCTTTGCAAGATGACAGGTATAGCTGGGCTGGGTCCTTTGGCAAGGAGGAAAGGAGAGGAGAGGAGAGGAGAGGAGAGGAGAGGAAAGGAGAGGAAAGGAAAGGAAAGGAAAGGAAAGGAAAGGAAAGGAAAGGAAAGGAAAGGAA
>Ga0065711_1008470_pt1 | contig 23475 bp, 8 predicted proteins | sample Hoacrofraction12_FD_59098 | JGI IMG/M metagenome (GOLD analysis project Ga0065711, IMG submission 59098) | Hoatzin crop microbial communities from Cojedes, Venezuela - Epithelial fraction 12 v2 (version 2) | ecosystem: Host-associated > Birds > Digestive system > Esophagus > Crop | place...
TTTTTTTTTTTTTTTTTTTTTTTTGTCTCACTTCTGTGTGGTCAGAAATAACTACTGGCTCTGTACTAGCAAAAGCGTGTGCCTCAAACATCAGATTAAGCTGTTATTTCTGTTTGGGAATGGGAGTTATTTGAAATCCTCCACCTGCACCAGGGTGTGGTGGGGCCAGTTGGTACTTCTCCGTTTCATTTGCATTTGCTGCTCTGCTTGCTGGATCTTGGCTCAGCATGAGCGAAGATTTTACTACAGTTCTTAGTAAAATGAGTAAAGCTGAACATGTTTTGACCTGTAAGTACCCTTGGCTTGTTGTCCAGGGGCTCAGCTAAGTCTTGGTCTTAAATTTAAACCTTGCAGTGAGTCAGTGCCGTTCTTCTGTTCTTCCAGTCTGTCATGTCATCATCGATGCCCTAAGACAGACTTTTGTGAGGACTACTCTGAGTCCTCTACAAGGATGGTCAGGAGTTTTTGAAAATTATGTTTGAATAAACAATAACACATGAGTTTTGTTCACAGTAGGTTATAAAATGTTACTGATATAAATACAAATGTTCAGGAGGTTATTTTGAAAGCAAATGAATAAAAAACTCCACATTTAATAAGCATTGCTCTTTTTATATTTCTTCTGTGTAAGAATGTATTCGTTATGCATTAGTGTAGGATTTCCTATGAGAAGATCAATTTAACATAAAGCATAGTCTCTGAAGTATTTAATTAATGTGTGTCTGCGGAGATGTCAGATATTTTGAATGTAGATGTGATGTTTTTTAAAGTCTGTCAAAGAAATCCTCAAAGATACTGTATTTGATGCTTTAGGAAAGGATCTCTGTAATGCATGTGTGCATGCATGCACACTCTCTCTGAATGCATAAATAAATTTTGGACGTTTTTAGACAGAAATTTTGAATGACTAATTCTGAGTTGGGTGGGGTTTTTTGTTGTTTTTTTTGTGTTGTTTTTTTAGTTGTTACACCACTTAACGTTAGTGTTTCATACAAGTTTGAATGAAAACTTTGTAGAAAGTCTCTGAAGAAAGAAAAAACCAGGTAAAAAAAATATATACATGTACATAATGTTCTTTTCCTTCAAAGAGTCACATTTAACCAGCACCTGCTCAGTGAAAGTCATCCTTAGATTTTAAAACTGAGTTGGTTTACTCTGGGAATTTGCAGTGTTGTAGGACATAACGACATTTAATATAAATGTTGCATATACTGTATTTCTATGATGAGATATGAAGTATTATTAAATGCTACATGTCTCAGTAGAGAAGAAATCTACCAATCAGAAATTATTGTAGCTATAATTTTTTTTGAGCTGACCTTTCCTGTTGCATAAAAATCTGGTCTGCTGGTAAATCATAGAATGGGTTGGATTGGAAGGGACCTTATAGATTAATCTCGTTCCAACCCCCCTGCTGTGGGCAGGGACACCTTCCACCAGACCAGGTTGCTCAGAGCCCTGTCCAACCTGGCCTTGAACCCTGCCAGGGAGGGGACGTCCACAGCTTCTCTGGGCAGCCTGTGCCAGTGTGGCACCATCCTCAGAGTGAAGAATTTCTTACATCTCATCTAAGTCTACCCTCTTTCAGTTTAAAGCCATTCCCCCTTGTCCTATCACTACATGCCCATACAGTATTATATAAGCAAGTATTTGCATGCCTCTCTTATTCTCCCCATTGCAAGTGTAGCTCGTACCATTGATAGATTTGGTTCTTTATTCTGCACCCATGTCCTTGCAACAAAGCGTAAGTGATGTATTCTGAATTTGCTCTAATATGTAAATTCATCTATTAAGTACTTGTTCTGCAGGCTTGCTTTGCTTAAAGCACTGACGTAAGTTGGTTCATGGCAGGGTTACTAATTTAACAGGATAGATAAGAATTTTCATTTTAAAATAGCTTGTTATTCTATTGGAGTGGTGAATTTGGCAAATTTCATAACAATATAAAATATTCCTCTAATAAAAATGTAATAACATCTTTATGAAAAGCAGACCTCTCAGTTGATTGTCCGTTATAAATTGAGCTCCTGAAAGAACAGCAAGTGAGTACAAGTAGGGGAATCTCAGTGTTTATTTAGCTTTTTTATTTTTTGGGAAATTATCTGAATCTCTTTGCCTTTCTTGCTGGGACAGTGAAACGAGGAGAAGGTTTGACTCTTAACTTTTCTGTTTGTTTAAGCATCGAATGATGGGAGCTAGAAGACTGATGCCACCTTGGCTTTCCAAAGCACTCTAACAGTGGCTAACTCTGTTGTTCCTGATGATTTTGTTATAGCTGTTTAGAGTTTTAGGTGATGAAGCCTCCAGCTTGCTGCAAGGAGCAGGGAAGTCGGTAATAAGATTCTCGCTATTTTTGTTTGTTCTGGAAGCATTTGTTTGCAAGGTTGGAAAAGTGAATCGATTTGCGTCACGAAGGTTATTTCTACAGTGAAGAGAGCTAGTTTTGGTTTTGAATGAAGGTTTGTTTTGACAGAAAACAGATAGATGAAGAAAATGCTAATTTAAAAAGATCTTGGCAAGCATTTCATTCTTATTATCCTTTTCCATTATACTATGAAATGAAATAACTTCTCAAGTATGGCCATCCCGGTTTTCTTTCCAATGGATGCAAAAGAAAGAAAATTTAATATGTACTGTGATCAACCAAACTTAATATTTGCTGAAAGATACAGTGCATATAAGTATTACTACCTGCGCAGAAGCTTCATTAATCATATCTCTTGCTGAAGTCAGAGAACATTGTGAGCACAGGGTTGAAAATGTAGTGACAGCAATTATTGACTTATTGTGTTAATGATATGACAGCTTGTTATAAATTACCAGAGGTTAATGGGATAAATAGTTGGTATAAAAATGCTGAAAAACTGATGATGTACTATTTTTTTTAACTTTCCTTTATAAATATGTACTTGAGACTGTAGGTATAACTTCAGAATGCGTTATTTCCAGTTGCAGTGTAGGGAACATGTGTGCTATTTTATTAATTATTAATTAACTATTGTTACTAGTTCCCTGTTGGTCATGCTCGGTGGTAATTGTTAGTTTTGGGGTCATGGGGGTTTAAATGAAGCTGATCTCTCTTTGTCTCGTTGTACTTTCTGAAAATTTGTTTATTGGTTGTGCCTCCATGAGCTGTCTGCAGGCACGAAGGGGTGGAATGTGTTGTAGAAGCAATACAAAGCAATACAGTTGTTTGCTCCTGCTAACCCTTCTGTCTGAAAAGGAGTGGTGTTTGTGGGAAGCGAATATAGCTGTGCTGCTTTCAGATTGTGCCATCAGAATGGCTTTAGGGTTACTGCAGGGTAGGCTCTAGGAGTTGAGGTTTGTGTTGTTCCCTGATTTCTTCCAATGCAGCCTTACCTACAAAATCCATCAATTCCAGTTCCTGGACATTTGAAAACTGGTTGTTACAGCTGGATATGTTTACTGCTCTATGTGCAGTGGTTGGTCATTACCATGATATAAGCCACTGATTTTTATTTACTAGTGACAAAGATTTTCTTCCGTTATAGTCTAAGGCTTCTGGTTTCCGGAAATGGAAAGAAGATATCTTGATAAATATGATGCGTTAAAAAGGCCCTTCAAAAACTATATAAACATGGCTTTTGCCACCAGCATGATCTGTACATGTAGAACAGCAATTGTTGAACGTAAGGCGGTACTGACCTAGTACTGGATGCATAAACCTGGATGTCTGTCTGTTTTTTTTAACTAGATAATTTATGTATTGTTGTGAGAAACACAGTACAGGCTTATGCTCCAGACGTCTTCTTGCTGTGAAAACTGCACTGTGTTTTTGGCAGAGAGATGATCTGGTGGTGGTGACAGATTCGGATTTGGGTAAATCCATGTAATTCTGAAGCACGCTCCTTGCTGGTAAAACAGGAGTGGGTGTGGTATAAGACTTGGTTTTGGATTTTGGGAACATAGACGTAGGGTATTAAACGCTGTTATCCCTGGCAATCTGGAGCAAATGTAACTTTGGTAATGGATTAAAGTAGATTTAAACCTACAAGTTTTTCTGGTCTGAAATTTGTAGTTCTGCTCAGCCATTTTTAATCTAAGGACTTCGTTACTCCTTACATCCTTCTGGATTGTAGACCTGCTAAGAACAGTCTTGGTTAGAGCGGTTGTCCAAACCAAGGCAAATAACCTAAGCCTCACCTCGAGAAAGTTCAAGGCACAGATTGCCAGCGTTCCTGCTGGCTCTTTGCAGTGATCACTTGAGCTTGGATGTAGGTACAAAGTACCTAAAAAAATATGGACCGCTTCTTTATGGTGGTAGGAGAGAGCTTGCCTACAGAAGTTTCTGTTTTCTTTAACTTACAGGTATCTTTTTAGCTTTTGAGTGCTTTTTTCCCCCCTAATTCTGACAAAAGTGATCCTTGAACATTAGGAGGCAGCGACTGCCGTTTTACATCTGTCTGCAACTACCACATCTGCTTTTAGGATGGTTGCTTCTGAGCTTTTCATAGTTTCAGAGGGTCACATCTGCCAAACTATCTTTTGCTACATACGTTAGCCAGGAAGCTGCATGCTGTCTTAGGACAGGAGCCCAATGATCACAATGTGTATTTGTGTCAATGAGAATAACTATCTGAACTCAAAAGGCTGCCTATAATGTATTTGACCTGGGGAATCTTTTAAATGTGCAACTGCAACAGATACTCATTTGAAAAAAGCATATCCTATCAACTTTTAATAGTTCTATTGTTGATAACTGTGTTTTAGGTGCCTGCTTAATATCTAATGATGATTGCTGTCACCTTGTATGAAAAGTGAATCTTTCTGTTCATTAATCTCCAAAATGCATCCATTAGAAAAAAACATTTATAATTAACCAATGCAGAATGGAGGAAAAATTTCAGTGTTATAGTGTGTGACAAAGTTGATAGCTGAGTCATATTCTTTGTGAGATAATTTCATGTCTTTATTTAAATGCATTAAATATGGTCGGATAGAAAGTAACATGTCAGATACTGGAGAACAATCAGAGCACATCCTGTAAATCACAGAAACAAGACAGGCTTACATAAATGTTAATCACTTGAGAACTTCCAGAGTTTTCAGGACAAGAAGTTTCTGCGTATGCAAAATCTGAAGACTCTTATTTCTAGAAGAATGGATAGAGAAGATTAAAATATGTATTGGCAAGATAGATTGCTATAGACTATATATTAAGCTGAAAGACTGCTGTCAGAAATCTGTCAGACCGTGTCTATAAACAGTAAATTTATTATAAATAAAACGCTATAAACCCCCCATCTGTTCCTTGGGAAGCATAGTGCCATGAAAGGTGTTAAATACTTGCACACATGTTTCATTCAACTTGAATCGGTGTTTCTAACCCAAAGCCTTCCTTCCTTTCCTGTTTCTTTAAATCCTTATTTGGAGCTTTGTATTTTTGCTTATTCTTCAATTACACATTTGGAGGTTAGTGATTTTTATTTTCTCAAACAAAAACAATGGGCTCGGCTATTCCGTCAACCACTTTATCTTCACAAGGGACAAGTGGGCGGGGAAATTGCAAAATATTGGGGAGAAACATCTTTAGTGGTTGTGTTCATAATTCATTGTCAGTGTTAATGGCAAAGGAGATCTTATCACATGAACACCTTAGCAGTTAGGAAGGGAGCCCAAGCAAAATCAGTTTTTAATAGTCTGGATATTATATGTGTCCTCTGGGATTTTATTGTGTGATATTACCTTGATTATATGTTTAGCAGATTGATTCTCCTTATTAGAGATTGTGATATCACGTGGAGGGGGGGAAGTAATTTTAATGCCCTGTCTAGATGTGCTGGTCCCTTCAGATGTGATAGGGAAAGCATTCCTGAAAAGATGCAGAAACCAGGTCAAGACACTTCTGTATATGCTTTGATTTTTTTTTTAATTTTTTTTTCCCTCTCCCCAAAAAAGATGGAAGTATTCATTTACTCTATCAAAATCGGATGAATAAAGTAGAATTATCTCAAAGGGAATTCAGGTGCCAGATGAGACCATGGGTTTCAGGAGATACTGTGCTGCCGGGGTTAGGCTGTGAAGCTCCTTATGCCCACCTCTTCAGACCTAGGATGATAATGTTATTTTCCGGCAAGGAGGAGTCACTTGCAGTGCATGGGGTATGTCCTTTCACAGTAATTGCAGAGAGTCATTCATAAAGATGTTTTTTATGATTCTGTCAATGTTCAAAATTCAACACAATATATCGATTCTAGGTACATAGCGCTGACGAGGCTGGCTGTTCCCTATGTCACTTTTTTTAACGTGTTTTTGTTTAGGGCTTTTTACCTCCCTTAAGTTAGCGTTTTCTGTTTGGACAAAGAAAAGCAGGCAGGATTAGCTCTGGCTGGTAGGAGTGTAGGAGGTGACACTGGCATGCATTATTTCTTCTGCATTTCTGGGGCACTAAAGTCAGAATACTGTTCTTGGTCAGGATGATCACTTGTATGTTGTAGGTGTGGGCTGTTTTAGTCACAGGGATATATCCTGAACAGCAGTTTTCCAAACCTTCTGCTCACTAAACCATCAAAGATTGTACAAGTGCTGAGAATTTCCTTATGTTGGTGAGTTGTGTGTCTGAAAGGGAGGGAATGTTCTTAAGACCTCCACGCTGGAGAGCTCTCTGAGAAGGCACAGTAGGTGGCTGTCAAGTTTGAGGTACATCTCTCTTCTGGGAGATGAGCCCCTTCATAAGATGTACTAAGATTACTTACTATGAAATCTGAACTGACCCAAGGGCTTTATCCCCTCCCTCTATTCATTTAGTTTAGAAAATGTTGCAGTCAAACTGGAAGAGAAGTTGACACTTTTTTTTTCTTCTTTTTTTCAATTTCTCACCTTGTGTCACCTTGGGATACAGCTAGTGCCCCTCTATTTATAACTACATATTTCTGTATCAAAGATAAATTCCAGAGATGCTATGGACTGATCTGTATCATTCCTTTTCTTCATTCCTTTTAAGAGAATTACATCTTTATGTGCCCCTTTACAATTCACCATCGCATGCAACACATCAGAATTCTGTAACCCGGTCTAAACATTACTTTGTTCTGTTCAACAAATAATGGTGATATTTCCTTTGGGGATTTTTTGCAAGCTTTCTGTGAAGTATTTTCTTCCTATTCTAATATTTATAATCTTGACCTTATTATTAATATGCTTCATCCCTCTTCCTAACTTGGGAAATTCTTCTTGCCTTTGGATTGCCTTAGGCCAGCAGAGGGGAACTAAGGGCCAGCACTCACTATCAGCCCTGAAAATGTTAATTGATGTTTTACCACTTCTGAACAGTTAAATCCCAGAAGAATACATCACAATTCATTAGGTTATATTCACATTTTTCAAGATTACCCAAATCTGTGTCTAATGAGGAAAACAGGAACTTTTTATATGGAGACACATTTCTTACATCAGTCTGTCCTAGTTTTTAATGATTCAATGAAGCTAGAAGCTTTAGTGGACATTCCTTCAGTGAAGATGTTTCACAAGTGTGTAATTTTGCTTTAGATTAGTAACTATCACATAAGCATAGTTCAACAACTGCAATTTTGATATTTAAGTTGCAAATTTAGGTCTCTAATCCTAAAAGTAACCCTGGATGAGGCACAAACCATATTGATGCAGATTTCTTATATGTCACTGATAAAGAATGGAAGCTTAAGCAAATCTTATATTTTAAGAAGAAATGAGGTAAGTTTCTGTGAGGAAGATATTTTTTTTTATTTGTGGAAATGTGTCTTGAAGCAGGTTTATTAGTAATTTGAATGTTAATTATTTAAAAGCCCAGAGTATAACTAAACTCAATTTCTTTACATAATGCAAGCTTTAGCAAGAATTTTCAGGTTAATTTAAAGAAATAAAAACACCAAACCAACACGGGGGCAGAGAGATGAAAGAAGTAATGCCTTTGGTGAATGGCTTGATGCTGCTCTAATAACTGCTTGTAGTCTAGAGCCATGGCGAGCATTTTGATCATTACAACGTTATGAAAAGTTTTTAGTTTTGTAACTTCACCACATTCATAGCACTAACTGACACTTACTTTAACGCCCTGCTGCACAGCATTACAGAAATAAAAAATGTGGTCTAATAATTTTCATGGACCTTAGCTTGGAATTAGCATAATGGAAAGAGATCCTGAAAGCAAAATCATATTTCTGTAAGTGACCTGTTAGCAATCCTGTTATATTTTACGTAGTAATTTGAATGAACTCTGTTAGAAGTCTGGGTTGGTAAAGGGGGAAAAATGGCTTATTGTTCAGCCTGCCTAATTGGAAAGGCAGCACACCCAGCGACAGGCTGGAGTTTGTGCAAACTCGGCATGGGCCTGCTTGAAAGATGCTGAGGTTATACAAATGTTCAAAATGCGGAGTCTGTGTGGACAGAAACCATCAGTAGCAAAGCAGGCCTGGATAAGACATTCTGCCTTTGATAACAAGGATGGTTTAAATTCAGCTGATGATAAATGTCAGTGGTTTATGGAGGAGGGAGCACATGTGTGAGCGGAAACAGGGCTGAGGCTGCTGTTGTCATGCGTGGCACTTTGATCTTAAGAAAGGTGATTGATAGGCTTCAGTAAGGTGGTTTACTAAGTGCAATTGCTTTTTATATTAAAAATATTTCCCCTGTTACAACAACTTTTATTGGAGTATTTTGAAAGAGCTCAGTCAATAAATTTCTCAGATTATCCATGACTGGAAGTGGCTATATAGAATCATAGAATCATTAAGGTTGGAAAAGACTTCTAAGATCATGAAGCCCAGCTGTCAACCCATCACCACCATGCCTACTAAACCATGTCCTGAAGTACCATATCTACACGTTTTATGGGGATGAAAGCAGGCCAAGAGAGTTTGATAATCTTGTCAAAAACTCACATAAATCTCCCTAAAATTCTTTACAGAAGTAATACACAGTGAAGCTTTTAGGTTTTTGAGATTCTGTTGATCTTTCCTACTGTTTGTAATAGAATATGCAATTCTTTCACACACAGAAGTATGAGGCAAGTGAGACAAGTGATGTACTGCTGATGCAAATACATGCTTTAATAACCATCCATTGCAACTGAAAGAACACTTTTTTTTTTTTAAAGTATTATGAAATGATGATTATCCAGCTGTATTCAGTGCTGGTGTAGCCTCACTTTGAGTACTGTGCGCCGTTCTCAGCCCCACAGTTTGTGAAGGATGTGAAGGTCCTCGAATGTGTCCAGAGGAGGGCAACTAAGCTGGTGACAGGGCTGGAAGGAAAGTCCTATGAGGAGCAGCTGAGGACTTTGAGCTGGTCTAGTTTGGAGAAAAGGAGGCTGAGGGATGACCTCGTGGCACTGTACAGCTTTCGGAGGAGGGGAAGCAGAGATGGAGGTGCTGGTCTCCTCCCTGGTATCCAGTGATAGGACACATAGGAATGCTTCAAAGCTGCATCAGGGGAATTTCAGACTGGACATGAGGAAGCATTTCTTTACTGAGTGGTCAGGCACTGGAACAGGCTTCCTAGAGAGGTGGTTGATGCCCCAAGCTTGTCAGTGTTTAAGAGGCGTTTGAACAAGGCCCTTAATAACATCTTCTAACTTGGTCAGCCCTGCAGGGGTCAGGCAGTTGGACTACATGATTGTTGTAGATCCCTTCCAACTGAAATAGTCTATTCTATCAGGAGTGTTTCCTTTTCTTTGCAAATACAATTTGTGACCTTGCTTAGTGGTATAATCAATTAAACCTCAGTCATTATGTCCCAGCTGTTGATCATGCTTATCTGTAGGTCATGTATTTACTGCAATCATCTGAATTCACAGTTGCATGTGAATGATAACTGTTGCCTGTTCTCTTCTAGTTCTAAATCAGCCTTCCTTTCTCTGGCACTGGGATGTTTGCAATGCCTGCTCTGTTCTTGTTACCTAGTAATTATCACCATTCCCACATGGATATTTTTTGTAAATAAACGCTGAAAGTAGACTAGGTAGCTTTGAATGGGAGGAGCGGTACAGCTGCTCTACTGCAGTGTATATAGGAAGTGCTTGTGGAATAGAGCAGTCTTTGGCTTGAAAACACTGCGCAAAGGATGATCCAGTTGTTGAAGCTGGAACAGCAGCCCCATCTTTGCGTATGCCAGCAGAAATATCAAATGGTAAGCAAAATCCTGATATTCAGTAAATGCAGCTAGAAGGCTTCAGCAGAAAAATGGGAAGCAAGGCAGCTAGTGATGACCTGTGACACACACATGAAGGCACAGAACTACGTGCAAGGAGCTGACTTAAGTTCTTAAAATACTGATCAAAATGTCGAGTCCCTAAAACTGAACATTCTGGATCAAATGATATCCGTAGCAAGAACCATTTAACTCCAGTTAAAACTGGCTTTGTGTCCAGCATAAAACTGTAGTGTAGTGAATGGCTTTCCTGTAGTTGTACATATGCAGGACAATGACAGCTGTCCCAGTAGGATACCAAATGCCCAGCTTGGAGCAGAAAACGTACTGGTAATCGCGTTTTCTTCCTCTGACCTGCCTCAAAGGTTCTCCCTTCATCTCCATGTGTTAGACTCCCTTAGAGCACTCAGAACACCTAAGAGTTAAGCACTGTGGGATCCTTTGCACTGTTGGTTTTGTTGTTGTCTATGGCTCTGATAGCGCTTCCTCCCCCCTTGAAATTTAGTGCAAAATGTGTGTTCAAAGCTTTGGGAGTAATACACCCAACTCCTTATATGGAAAGAAAGACTGTGATTACGTTTTACCAATATCTAAGGCCCAATATAATTACTAATTAACGCATTGTTTCCAAATGATGTACTCTGTCATCCTGGCTTCAAATACCATCTGCTTTAAACTTTGCGAAAATCTTTTCTGTGTCTTAAAAACATTTCAGACTCTCCAAGCTCTTTGCGTGTGGTAGAGAGTGATGCAACCTACATGTTTCCAACCCATATCACCCTGTGATTAAAGAGAAACTAAAAAGTTGAATGACTGAGTAGTAAGGCAGTTAATCAGCAAACACTTCAAGCTATTTTTCTTCTCACAGATATGTTTGTATAAATGTGGTTTAACTCTATGTTGATGTCAGTAGAGCTGCCTTGGATTTTCACTAGTGCAGCAGTGGAAAAAATGTGGCCATGTAGCTCCAAACAAGTAAGTGATTTAGGTTACTTAAATAGGGAAAAAAACCCCATTCTTAAGGGTTTTCTCCCCTAATTAATAGCTCTAATCCTCTACTCCTGTATGCGGGCTTCATAGTGAAATTCCTTCACTATGAAGCAATAGGCTCAGGCACACTTCTCAATTTTCATTTCAAGCTGACAGCAAACTTTTGTCTTCCAGGATTATAAAGAATGGTTCTCTAGATGATAGCCTGTAGCCTGTGCTGTCTGTGGAGAATTCTTCTGAATGCAGCAACTTTTTTCTAATAAGCATAGCCATTCTGTAAGGATTGGAGAAGCTGGGTTGGACCAAGTTGTGTATGTGAAATAAAACAGAGCCTGCTCATTTGGCATATTTACGGTGCACAATGTTGGAGTCTAATTTCCGCAGTGTTAAATGTTTTCTAAGAAGGAATATCATGTTTAAAATGAAATACTAATTATTATAACATCAAGGTAAGCATAACATATTGTGACAGCCATCTTGTTCTTCTGTGTGAATGTTGCAGTGATTTATCTAGCTCATTGGTTTTCTTTTTCTATGTAAATGTTACAAAATTATGTAGTTTTGAGAAGAGCAGCATTTATAAACGAAAGTATGTCCTGCCTCGTAAACAACATTCATTATGCGACAGCAACGGAACTGAAGGTTCAGCTGTAAAACTCAGTGAAGTCAGTAGATACCTTTCCGTTGACTTCATGGGACATTCAGACCTGCAATTAATTGATTTTGTGTGTTCTTAGTGTATGAAACCCTGTGAAAAGAAATTGGTAGTTGAGCCTGCCATCTGGGCAGCCTGACATCAGTCTAACTAATCTAAGTAAAACCAAAGGAAAGCCTCTGTCTTGCAGCCTTACTATTATCTTCTGGAAAGAAATTTCTGGGAACAATTCAATTGCTTGCACTCTGGGTGTATGATGTATTTCAGCACTTTGTCATACTGAAGGCCAATTCTTCGAATCTTTCTTATTGTACTAAAAAAAAAAAAGCTCATGTCTCATTATTTTACGGAAAATCTGCTATGCTTTTTACCCATAGCTTTAAAAGTCCGCGTTCTAGCATAATCTTGGCTTACTTGTGATGTTCTCTATACTTAGCTAAATAAGTGTTAGCTGGTGTTGATTCTTGAATCACAAACCCCTTTCTTCAGTTTTGCACTATTTGAACATAGCCCTTAATTCCTTTATACAGAGGAATTTCAGCTGATACCAAATCAAGAAAACAGCAGAACGAAAATTAACTTCTTGAATTGAGGCAACCCAAGAACAAGGCAACAGAAGAAAGTCAGTCATGTTTGATAGCTTATAGCTCCTAACTCTGTAGCTGCCCTAGATAGTTTTTCTTTTATCATAGCTGTGTTTTAGGCTGAAGAGATTGCTGCTTTCTTTAACTAGAGATGCTGTTTCTGCTGTGTTTTTAATGTTGAGGTATAAACTCAACAATCTTTTGTGAATACAAAACAGGCCTGTATGTGTCAATACACATTTCTCTCTGCAGACCAGTGTTCTGCATTAATGATAACCTGTACTGGACACATGAGGCCAGTTTTGGGGTGTTGTTTCAACTCCCGGTAGAAATGTGAATTTCTCTTCCTGCATAGAGGTGCATTCACATGTGATCGCATTTGTTGGGTTGGATTTTTTCCCTAGAGAATTTGCATTGTTTATCTGGGCAAATAGTGAAAAAGGTAATTTTAAAATGTGAGGGTTGAGCTTTTAAAATGTGCTTGGCTACAACTGAAGACACTGGAAAGCGAGAGAGACCGGCACTCTTTTGTGTTAGACTTTGAGGCATACATATCCCACTTGGGATTATTTTGGCAACACAAAATATAGCATACTAGCTGAGCATATGGCTGGGATGTTACAGCTCACGTCAGCTCGGCATGCTACTCTGTGCAATCTAACATCCGCTGCGTTCTCACCACTGTGGTGTGATGGGTATATGCAGCCAGCCTGATTGCAGCTTAGCCGGTTCTAAAAATCTTACAACCCAAGAATTTTGTTCTTGGCAAATTCCAGGTTATGAAAGAAAACTTTCAAACAATAAAGACTTCTAGGTGTTCAGAACAATATGCTGACCCATTAAATAATTCTCAGGAAGAATAAGCAATGCAAAATGACCCAAGATAGTTTTGAACTTTAAAAGCAGTGGCAGTGTTGGCTAGTAAACCTAGCTGTTTTCTGATGCTCTTCTAGAGAGTAGAGCACAGGAAGGAAGTAAACCGTAATAACTTGGTCTAATTTGATGAATAAGATCTGTGGCTCTTTGCCTGACAGCTGTAGTGGAGAGGATGGGAGGGAGTACTGAAAAATTTTAAAAATCAGTTGAATATTATAATTAAATAATTAGAAAAAACCTGCTAGACTTAATCAGTTTTCTTTATTTGTCATATTGAGTCCGCAAGCTTAACAAATGTAACTTGCTCTTTGTTTTCAGCTGCATGCTCAAGATAATTTGTGCGTTATTACAGTAACAGGAGCGTGCCTGAATTCTTAGGCATATTGTGCCGCACAAGGTCTCCTTGATAAAAATGCATCATTTGAAAAGTGTAACTTATGAATATGGAAAGAGATGGCACAGGAACAGCTAAACCATGCTAAACCTCTTGTTGCTTCCCATCTGTATATAGCTGTAGAGGTTACGCTGGAAGCAGAGCTGTCAAGTGTCACGCCTCTTCCTGAAAGTTGCTGGAAGCTGCTAGAGGGTGAAGTTAGACGTGCTGAATATTTCATAGCGCAACTTGAACTTGTTTGAAATACTGTAAGGAACGCTGGGTCTTCTAGCCTTGAATTAGGGTCGCTTAAAAACCCGGTATCTTAACTGTGCTCAGCCCTGCTGAAAAACAGCCAGCTTGTTCGTGGCGATGGGTGGTACTGAAGTGTTCCTATCGTCAGTTAAACCGTAGCTTCCTTGCAGATACGGCAGTGCGCACATAAGCATTCCTGCTTTCCCAGTTCCCTTTGTCATGTCCCATTAGTAGCAGCACATTTTAATTGCAGTAAGCCTTCACCGCCTCCTTCTGTGCATTCTTACAATTCGGCCAAATGGTGTGGAGTAGCTTGACTAGTGATACTGTTCTCTGCTGAGATTTGTAAGAAATAACAGGAGAGAAGTACTGCTGGCAAAAAAAAAAAAACCTCCTTCCATTTCTTTTAAAGAATCCTAAACAACCATTGTTATTTATCTGCAAGGAGCAGTTTGATATCAAAAGGAATGAAAATCTGAGAATGCAGCAGCTTTTTTTTTTACTTCAGGGAGGAAGGGAAAATAACCCAAGAGAGCTCACTTATTTCTTTTCTTCCTCTAGTCTCACCATTTTGGTCTCAAAATGCTTTAAACTGTGTATTTTTTAGGGTTGTGTAAATGGTTTTGGATAGGCTTCTGCTGACTTAGCTCTGGAAATTTTAACCTTTCATTAGTTTTAACTGCTGAGTAAGGCAAACAAAACGCAAGAGGTTTTATGCATAAGGTTTGGTTAGAGCACTGCGCCCCGTCAAATATGAAGCCTATTTTAGCTCTTGATTCAATTGCCTAGTGCTGCCCTAACAGACGACAAGGGGTTAATCTCCCGAAAAGCCTTTCCCGTACATACAAGACTAAACAAGAAGCAGACTTTAAAGGCTTTAAGTATGGCTGTAGTTAACTATAAACAGCTGTTGCAAGATAACAGTGTTTCCATTGGAAAAGGGAGCCCCTTTCCCCCGTTGACAATGAAACCTTTCTGAAAGTGGTATTTGGAAGTAGCCAGTTCTCTGTCTGGCAATAATCAGAATTAAGTGATGGGGGTTGGGGAGCAAGTTGTCGGATTTTCCCTGTCAAACTGACGTTTATATAGCAATTCTATTTCTGCTACTGAAAGCCAAAACATACAAATCCATCTTATCCAGACTATTGAGAAATAAAAAGTGAGTAATTATTTTTTTCCCTTCCATTCTCTTTCCTGCCTCTGCTCTGCATCAACGTTTATTTTGAATAATGAGGAAAGAATGATATTTGCAAACCTCCATCTATCTTTTAGAGTCTAGTAACATGACATTTGAATTAAATCCAAACAATACCTGGTGTAAGAATACATCTTTAGAAATTCTTCTTGCTTTACTGTTTTCAATACTTTGAAATGTTAGTAGAAGTGTCTTTTTTTGAGGAGACATCCCAAAGCCAATTGGTTTTGTTCCAAATCAAAAGCAAGGCAGCCATGAAAATAAAAGATCTAATTTGAACACTTCTTGGCAGTTAGTGATTTGTTAAATAGTTGTTTTTAATTGCTTTCAAAAGTGAAGGGGAAGGAGAAGTCTTTTGTAATTCATGCTTCTAGAGGAAAAACCAACAAGTGTGGGAAATCAGGCTGTTAATATTAGAAGTTACAACGTGACTCACACAGTGCATAATCTCTGCAGTAGTACAAGCAGCAGAAACGGAGACAAAGAAACAGATGTGCAAACTTCCTACTAGTTAAATTCCAGCTATTTAATTGACAGCAGGACTCATCCTTTGTTTCATATTTCCTAGCTCAGAAACGTCTCAGTAGGAGGATGTGAAAAGGTACTGCAAGAAAAGTGCTTTTACCATCTGCAATCCAGAGAATGCTTTAAACGAGTAAAAAGCCTGTCACAAAATTGGCCACAAAGATATAAAGAGAAGGGGTAAACCAGCTATAATTCAAAACCAGCAGCCTGGTTAGGAGCTTTGGTACAGCTGAGCCAGACAGAAACCTGGTTGGTTGACTTTGTAATCACTTACTCCAGATCCAAAGAGCTTTCTGAACTACAGGCCATAAAAGAGTTATGCTTCTCAGAGCGAAGCCAACTTGTAGGTTATTAATGTAATCAGACACGGACATAAAAGTTCTGTGACTTCTTTTATGCTGGGAGAAGTTCCTCATGTTCTGTGGCAGTGTATGTGAGGCTGATAACTGGTCTCTGCTAGCAGCTGGGGCTAGAGAAGCAAAATGACATTTTGGTCATAAAGTCAGGAGCCCTGTAGCTGAGGTGAAAACACAAACGGGCACTACCTACTGCCCGGTTTTCTGGTGTGGCAGAGAGATTTCCAGACCTGCCATCTAATCTGCTGACCAGATAAATCTCTTACAATGGAACATGAGGCCACTGATACGGTAGTGCTTTTTACACATTTCACATTATCCTGGACTCTGGCATTTCCCATTTGAGATTCAGGTGCAGAAGGATGCTGAGTAAAACCAAGAGCTCTGCCTCTTCCTTGCGTTCTTGTCAGTCCGGGAGCCTGCACTAACACCATTTGTTGCCTGCATCTCCTGCTGCCCGTGCCCCTCCAAAGGCTGGAGAGCACAAGTTGTTGAGACTTGCTAAGTCTGCTTTGTTGTTCAGCCTGCAGATGTGTTGTCAAGTGAAACTGCTGTAGAGTCTTGCCTTACATGAATAATTTGGAAAACTCAAAAAGTTAAAGCTGTCATTGTAGAACTGAGAGCCTAGTGTGGTGACTGGCTGAGGATGAGTCTCTTTGCTCCATCAGAAAACTGGTTAGCAAAATCTGAAAACTCACTGAGAAATAGTTCTTGGATCATTGTTTGCCAGTGTTTTTCTTCATTGCAATTTCCACATTGTGATTATAAATGGACTTTGTTTTTAAGCAGAGGAGAAGAAATTATCAGGTAATGTCTGAATAGAGATTATTATTAATCATAGTCTTGAAGTAAATCATAAGCAGTGTACATTACAAAAGTAATAGTTGAGTGCCATCCCTTTGCTGTGCAAATTTTACTGCTTATTTGTGGAATTATTATGGGGTTAAAGGAAACTGTACATGATTTCTGCTGAAACTTGTAGTTATTTCTGTTACACTTCAGTATGCAAATCTGCCAGGGGACTGTAACCCTAGCTGTGTTGGGTTAAATTGCACAGTTCTGCTCTTCGGAGCCTAGCTGGTCCTGGGGGTTGTTGCCATGCGCTCGAGCTCAGAAAAGAGCTTTGGAAAAACAGCCCTGATTTACACTATGGTGCTAAAAGTGTGAACAACTTTCGTATTGATTTAAACACGTCCTGAATCACTGTTAGTGATCCATATCACAGTTCTGTGACCATTAATCATTTAATCATCGCAAAACAAAGGGCCTCTTTCATAGAGAACTGTTTCACATGCCCATATGCTATATCACTCATTTTTACAGCCCAGCGACTGCATATTGTTTGCTCTCCCTAAGAGATGAACGAGTCATCCTTTAAAGCCTGTACATTTTAGGCTAATTTACTGGGGAAGTAAAATTTGGTTGTAGTGATATGTTCAAACAGATTTGTGAAGTTACACAAATTTACACAAGCAGAACATATGGTCTTGATGATTTGGGCATTTTTCCAAGCACGTATACATAGTAAACAGCCTGTTGCATAATTTGTAAATACACAGAATAGCATCAAATGGGACAATTGCTCCAGTAGCACTTGTCAAAGAGTATACTTTTTGTTTAATCATGATTGTAGCCCTCGCATCACATCAAATTTCTGCATGTCCTGAATCTTGCAGTAGAACTCATTTGAAGTTGCTGAGTTTTTCTCTGTAGTAGCTCAACAGGATTTTTGCTATGTTCTTTTTAAAATAGTGTCACCTGACAGATTTGGGCAGATTTTCTGTTTGGCCTTGTCACAAATGGTTTTGTCTTTAATGAAGAAGGTGTATGTTAATGGACTTGTAAGATACAGGTATGCACTTTATAGTCCAGACTGTGCCTATTAATTGTCTACAGGTTGTAAAGAGTTCTGTTTAGTCATTGTGAGTCAATGAATTTATAAAAATATACACACACTCTCATACACCAACACACAGAGGGGAAAAAAGACAAAAAAAGTTAGCGACTGAGGAACATAAAAAAGTGGAGTAATTTTTCTCTTCCAAATACAAAATTACTATTTCATAGTTGTGTATTGCGGTTTTGGACTGTTCACTCAATCCTGTATTATTTGCAGCAAGTAGTGGTCTTTGCGTCACACTAAAAGCACTCCTGTAGCCTAAAAATGAAATTGCTAAAAGAATAGAAATGTTTCTAGAATTAATTGAGATTTTGAGTCTCTCTAGTAACTGTTCATTTACCTGAATAATTCATACATTTCATTTTCTATATTCTCATCTTCAACAATGTAACATTTCTCTATCAACTTTTGTTAATACAGTGCCTTTTTTAGATTACTGTTCTTTCTTCTGCTATTGCTTAAGCAGTGGCACATACTGAGTATTTGAATCCTTATCAAATATGATTCTTCTGTCCCTCTAGAACTTTTGTCCTGTTCCTGAACATAGGCTGCTGCTAAGAAAAATATACCATATCCTTTTGAAGAGTCACACAGTGATTCTTCTCTGTGTTGGGATGTGTATGATCTTTCTAGGGCTTCTCAGGGTTCCTGTGCACAGAAAATGCCTGGACTGAAAGATGGATTTTGCTGTACTGTGTTTCTCTCTTTCTTTTATTTTTTTTCTTTTGTATTTCAGTCCAAGTGCTCTTGAAAACACTCTATGCAGTTCAGAGTGTCTTACAATATAAACTTTCAGGCATTTTGGAAGAAACGGCAGAAACTTGGGAAATTCAAGTTATGTTCAATTATTACTCTCATTAAGTAAAGGCTGTTAAGAGTTATTTCCTGCTGGAACTTCTGGGTCATATTAATAGACTACAGAGAAACAAAGAAGTTAGAAGAGCTCTACTTTGTAACTCCTGGAAGAATTTCTTTATTAGCCAAATGACAGTAAAGATATTGTAAACAAACAAAACAAAGCCATAAACCTGTCAGATTTCATTGTTCTTCACATTAGAAGAACTTCAGGCTTATTTTTGCCACCTCTGAATCTGATCACTTGTTTGATAATTTGGACAGCCACCTTGCCAGTGAACTATTAATTACGTGTTTTGAAATATATGATTTCCTTTTCAAACTCTTTCTTACAAACATCTATTGTTATATAGCTAACTAATCTGTTTATATAGTTAATAAGCGTTAGTATAAATCTGCATGCTCTAAAACTCCTTTTGCAAACAAAGTATGTAGCTGCATGAGTATATGGTCATGTGGTCCTCTGGCAGGGATAGTCTACTGCATTAGGAGCAACAGAATAAAAAGGAATCATCTTTATTGGTAGATGGAGAACAGAAATCCTCTTCAAAGGAAATAAATTTCAAAGCTGACAGTCATAAGGATGCCAACCACACTGTGTCTGGTGCTGGCGTTTTCTGGAATGCTAAGCACAGTACTCAGTTTTAATCACCACATTACAAAGTTTTGCTTCATGTGTTTGTCATTACCGACTTTATTTCGTCTGAAAGACGTTTTCTTGTACTTGGCACTTTTTAGAAGGTATTGCACCATTTGGTTGTATTTGGAGGCCTGTCTGCTTTAAACACTGAGATGATGACAATTTTGGCAGTCAAAATAAATGTAGGAAGTTGCTGGGTTTTTTCCTTGGTGTTTTTTTTTTTTCCTTGCTCTCCTGTCATGGCCGTAGGAGCCAACTGGTTGAGTCACAGCTCGAACGCAGCTGTTCCGAAGTCTGACTGCAGATCTTGCGGCAGAGCTGCAGCATCTCTGCTCAGCACCCTCCCAAAAGGGTTGGCCGTGGTGGTGCTCCCTCAACAGCCAAAACAGCCTTCCTGCCCCATGGGAGAACTGCTCCAGTGGGCCGTGGAGTCCCGCACGCTCTCCTTTGCATTAGTGTTTACATATCCTTCTTTCAGTCTTCTCTCTCGTCGTTGTTTAATAATGGTGTTGGATATTGCTGTAATACGGTATTTTATTAACATATAGTTGAAACTAAAAAGCCATTTCTTACCTGTTGTAATCTCTCTGTATGTTTTTTGCTGATTATTTTGTGTGCAAATTTTCTGTGCTTCTTTACTTAGAATTACTTCTATTGAAAGTATGGCGCTGCAGTTGTATGAAATTTTGCAGGCTGTATTATTTTAGCAGAAACAATTCTTTGTGCTGCTGACATTTGTTGCATGCGTGATTTTTTTGGCTTCCGTCATGGGTGTGTGTTTATGAATTATTTTGCAGTTGGAGTGAGATAAAAATATCAAATTTCAATCTCTGATGCATTTTTTAAAAAATATCCTTAGACTTTGGCTTCATAACTAAATCTGAGTATTGGAAAGTTGCTCAAGGTTTAAACTCATTAGCAATGCTTGGTTTACATCTTAGGATATAGTTAAAGGAGTGCATTCAAAATTATAAGGCTCGTTTTCCTATAATGTACTTCCTACCACTGGTAGTTCAAAACCTGATTTTATCAATAGGCGAGATCTTAACAGATTTCCAAAACACAGCGTCTTCCAACCAGTAAGTTTGGTTCATTTGGTTTTTCTTTCTTGCCAGAGAATTTATCTGGAAGCATTTGTGTAGGCTATTTTTAGGGTGACCAGTTAAAGATGATAAATGAAAATACAGAATCAGAGGCTAGAATATTTGGGGGTTATGAGGTCTGGTGCCCTTCTATTTTGCCATCATATCACAGAAAGTTTTACTGCATTTATCCAGTTCCATTTTAAAAACCTGGAGATAACACTATTGTAAGAATTACATCAAGTCCCATATTACCTGACAGAGAATGTATTGCGTTTTCTTCTGTCACTGTGGGTTACTGGGCTACAGTACTTTTCTGGAAAAAGATTTTGTATTTTGCTTTCCTTGATTTTTGTAGCTTGTAGATAAGACAGCATTATAACTGATCTTCATATAATAGTTGCAGCTGTGTGGACCTAAGAAAGAGTCTGGTAGTCTTGAGATTGGGGGACTATAGGAGAACTGTTAATACTGTGTATTTAATGGCTGTAACTGAAAATTTTGTGTGACTTGGGTAAGTGAGGAAAATGGAACTGAAGAGGAGAGTACAAAAAATACATTAGAAATATTTTAAGTCATGGATTTTAATTTTAGAAGCATGTAAAGACAGAAGCAGGTAAAGCAGTCCTTTCTGTGTTCTGCACACTGTGGGGACTAGCAGTGTCATTGTTTGACGTTATGTGTGGGACCTGGCATTGGACGGCAGCGGGTCAGAATTTCCATGAGCTTTATCCCTCCTTGTACCCGATCTGCTCCGCAGCTTTTGGCTGCCCCGTGGGCCTACTACACCTTGGTATCTGCAGCCACGACCCTTCCTCTGAATAAAATGGACTTGTTTTGAGCCAGCTGTTTTGTTGCCATAGTCAAAGAGCCTAGAGATGTCTTCTATTGGATTGGGCCCAAATTGGTCATATTTTGTAGGTAGTATGGTACTTGGCACTTATAGGCTAGGGAGTAAATATAATAAAAGCTATGCTGCATTCTTATTTACTCAGGTTTACTTTGGCATTAACTATTGTGTGACTCTATGATAACGTTGCTACTGTTTATTATTAGAAACAATAGAGACTTTGAGAGACTAGTCTTTTCTTCAGCAGACCACAGTCATCAACCCTGTCTTGTATTTGTCAAAGTTGTCACAGAATTTACAGCAAGGCTGTTAAATTATTACCAGCTGAAGTAACAGAAGTTACTATTTTGTTGTGCTGGGTGTAAAGTACAGGAAATGGAGGAGATACAAGAGAACATTTTGGGAGATTTTGATCAAACCACCAAACATCCAAAAATATTTTACTCCAAACATAATGCTTTTGTTGGAGGGAGGGAGAGGAGAATGTTCATCAGTTTTGTGAAAAGATATCTAAGATTTATTAAATGTTGGTTCATGTTTTTCATTTCACATTATGTATATTATGTATATATATAATTCACCAAGATTACTTTCTGGTTTTTATTTATATCATAAATAAGTTTGTGTATATTCTGTGCAGAAAAGTATACTTTTTTCTATCTGTTGGTTGCTTTATATTGTTTACATCTAACTTCCATAACTAAGTAAACAGAATTATCTGTGACATAATGGGATTGCAGTCTTCCTCAGTAAGGAAAGTGTGCACTGCTTAAAAAATTTACTTGTTTGTTAAACCTTGTTTGTGTTGCATTATGATTTGTTAAAAACATTTGAATTAGGTCTTTTAAATTGTTACTTTCAAACTAATGGCAAAGCTAGTTTTGCATATTAGCAACTGTATTTCAAATCAGAATTGTGGTCTTGCCTATGAATGTAAATTCACGTAGTTCGGATTTCAAGGAAACCATCCTGATTTATGTAAGGTTGCCCAAGATTTGAAGGAGATCTCTTACCTTTTCTTACATGGAATGTCAGAAAATGTTATAAACTATAATGTCTCTGAACTGTATTTTCGTGTAAAATCTTCTAGGAGCTACATCTGTGCTTTTTGCTGCATGGAAGAGGAGGTGAAGCAGCCTGCTTTGAGGAATGGAAAAGAATATTTTGCCTAGTTCGGAAAGCTGGTGATGTTAAAGGTAAGATGTTGAAAAACACATCGCTGGATAGTAAGTGCTTTATTACTTTAGTTAATTATATGAAAACATTTTCTTCTTGCTGAACTGGAATAGTTGGTTTCTTGAAGAGGTACAAATCTGAGAAAGTCTCGCTCTGAAACCCTAACTGCTGGATGAAGCTTATGATGTGCTTGTGGCCCCAATAAAGGCCATTTCACACTCTGCTCAGATACAGTGGGCCTGGTGGTGTTCTGCTTTACTCTTTGCTCATGTTGGGACAAGAATGTAGTGGAATTTCCTACACAAGACAATGAAATATCGTACTGGTGGAATAATTCTTGAGACAGTCCTGGGCCAATTGATGAGGCAAACTCAGTAGAGGGGATTCCGACAAGGCTTTTGTAGTCCACTGAGCCCTGCTTTGCAACAGCTTGGCAGATGTTGGGAGCTCTGAGGCTGCTCTACCTTTGGCTGAAGTCAAAAGAGCACGAAGTGTTGTTTGTTTTTAATTTTCTGATCTATAGAATTGAGTGAAAAATGCTGTACCTGAGGAATGTAGCCACTATGTACTTTCCCCATTAATATTAGTAAAGTGGGTTGTCAGTGTTTTCTTTTCATATCTGTTTCCTAGCAAGTAAAACCATTCCCTAAGCATGGGGTCTGAACATACAAATCGATTTTTAAAATGAAATTGTTACAGAACCAGAAATCTAATTCTTCAGTTAATCACTAGCAATATTTGGAAAGAGAGAGACTATTGTATATCTGCCTTGCCTCATCTCAGTGAGCGCCAGGAATAATGCACATCAGGAAATGAAATATGTGTAAATCATTGAAAATGAGAAGTAGACTAAAGCAGCATTTCAAGGCTATCAAAGTACGGGAAAGGTCTCCATGAGAGGTGGGGAAAAAAGCTGTTCAACTGTTGAAAAATGGAAAATGCGTCCTTTGTATTCAAAAGATTAATTGTGTACTAAGACAAAAGGATTTGGGTTTTTTGGTTTGGTGGTGTTTTGTT
>Ga0065711_1009899_pt1 | contig 23474 bp, 11 predicted proteins | sample Hoacrofraction12_FD_59098 | JGI IMG/M metagenome (GOLD analysis project Ga0065711, IMG submission 59098) | Hoatzin crop microbial communities from Cojedes, Venezuela - Epithelial fraction 12 v2 (version 2) | ecosystem: Host-associated > Birds > Digestive system > Esophagus > Crop | place...
TGCCTTTATAAAAAGATGTGTTGCAAGAGGGTGGGTCATCTTATTTCAGGACAGAAAAGCAGCCTCTCCTGTAGAAGGGCTGTCATCATCCTTTTTCCAACTCCTTCCTTGAAAAGAAAGGGTCGAGCCACTTGCCTGCGTCAGAAGACACTTTTGGTACCTGTGTTTAGGTACCACAGAGACAGCCAGTTTTGTGTCACCGTTTATTTTACCATAGGTGTTTGTGGCTCAGAGGGGAAGTGGGATTTCGAGCATCTTCCTTGGCCTAGCTTGGCACCACGCTGTGGTGGGGACTTTTATTTCGAAGCCCCTCACTGGTTTCTTGTACCAGGACAATGACAGTGCCCAGCTCCACGCTCGCGGCTGGCCGGGCATCTTGCCGTGCCCTGTGTCCTGCTGTGGACTTACCCCTAGACCAACTGCGTTACTGATATTTCGAAATTAGGCCCTTCCAGTCCCAAACAAAACATTATCAAACTTTGCATTTCTTTTTTTCAACGTTCTCATCCCCAGATAAGTATGGAGGAAAATCAGAACCTATTCAGTATTGTAAATACAGCAGATTATTATCCTAATATGTTATCCAGCAGTAACAAGCTAAATAATTCAGCACACTTTTAGGTCTCTATTCAAACTGATGAGCAAAAATAAAAAGTGTTGATTAAGCTAAGCGTGTACCTCGCTGTAGATGGATATTGCTGTTTTGTGTGGTTGGGCTTTTTCCAAGTAGGGGAAGTCTCTGATAAATATACAGCTATTCTTGTAAGGCTTCTCATATGCTGCATTCCTTTGCTGTTTTACTGTCTCTTTAATGTGAGCACTGTAAACCTGCATTGCAAAACTAGTTCTGTTTTGTCTTTTTCTATCATGAGCTTGTGCACTCACGATGGGTTTTATTTTTAATCCTACCTCACTGCTGGAGTTCAAGCATCACATAAAGAAAACCTGGCTGTGGGATGATGATAAAGCACAAGCGTCGGCTTCTTGTATTTTCTTAAAGTATTTCATAATTGAGAATTAAATGCTTTTGTTTTGCTTTCCCGCTGCTGTTCCCCCTGTTAAAGATCCCGTGGTTTCTGGAAAATTCAGTGTTAGTATCGCCCTGGTATAACCTGCCTGTATTTCGCAGGCTCGCTCTCCCCTGGTGGGGTGCTTGCGAAAGGAGGGATGGCTTCACAACGGGCTCTCTGGTGACTTCTCCTGGCACGTGGTGCCTTCAGGAGCCGTGGAGGTGGCTGGGCGGCTATGCCATGCTGGTGGGCTCTGGGCAGAAGAAGGGAAGCCTTTCTAGTGGTCTTGGATACCTTCACCATGAATAGCCAACGTCCTGGAGTCATCCCCCTAGCAAAACCGATTTGCAGGGCTCTAGTTGGATCTAATGACCTAATATTTGACTGTTCGGACAAGTTATTCTGTGTAATATAGGTGTGTGCTTCCTGTGCACCAAGATCCTTATTCCAAGAAGGCCTGAGGGGGTGGAATCCAGATATAACTGTTGCTCCATTTTTTTTTATTTTTTAGTATGGAAATCCCTGCTTGTAGCATGAGATAGTGGATAGACGTGATCTGCGTGTGCACTAGCCTCACCTTTCTGTAACCTACTGCTTAAATTCTCAAGCTAAGGCTTACATATAACAGGAAAACAAAAATATGTGCTTTTAAATGGCGCTTTGTCCAATGCATTTCTTTTTTTTTTTTTTTCTTGAAAAAGAATTCAAGAAAAAGAAAAAAATTTCATTCTTTTAAATCCATGGAGGAGGACATGTAGGCAAAGATAGCTGGCAGTCTGCTTAAAGCATTCTGATGTATGTTTCTCTGGGAAGCTAATTTTTCTTAATATGCGCTACATGGATGGAACAACACTACTGCAATGAGCTGTCATCCCCTCTGCAATTAGCCCTATGTTAATGATATGATGGGAGCTCACCCTAATTTCAAAGGCTTGAAGTTGTATTGCAGAGGATCCGTTGCTCTAAAATTGATGGAAAAATCTTTAGTCTTGATATCAAGTATGTAGATAAATTGGCTTTCCAAATAAATCTGTATGGTGTTTGCTGAAATTAGAAAGCCAGTTGTTTATGTAAAAGGAATTGAAATGTTAACACATGTGGGTTTTTCTTAAATATTTTTTTATATAAATGCTTAAAGTATCAAATGGTCAGATTTTAATCTGAGTCTTCATTGTGGAGGCTCTATCTATGGAGACATTTCGGACTTGCACCATTTCAGTAAAGTTCAGAAGCTGATCTTTTCCTTCTCTGACAGCACAGATACAGAAAAGCTGTTGCAAAACGATCGCTTTCATCCTGCACCGTTTTTATGTGCTGATTAGAATCAGGGTGATTTCAGCCTGTGTTGAAGGAGTTAATCTTCCTGATGGAGATGTGAAAAGTAGGAGCCATTTTAAATCTCAATACCACATGCTGCCTTAGGGATCACACTGTGCTAAAACCCAAGATAAAAAGGCCTGACAAAGATTATTGACGGTTTACCTTTTAATGAGCAGCTCGGATTGATTTTTATTTCCCTCTGGGGCTGCTTTCTTTGCCCTGTTTCCACCCATGATGTCATGATTAACAAAAACAACAACAAACAACAAAATTAAGGCTTCATATCTGAATAACTGCAGAGAAATGAAAGAGTAGCCATGGCGTTAAAAGGAAACCTGTGCCAAATCCCGCTGAACCTCCTAGGAAAAGCCAGAGCATTGCAGTCGATGGTTTGGTGCTTCTCCCATCAGAGGGAATGCGCCTTTTACCCAACAACACCTTGAGTCTTCATGTATATTATATATTTTGAATAACATATCGTTCTGTAAATCAACGGAAAAAACAAGAAAACACATTCAAATGTATTGAATATTATAGCTGAGAAAAGCACTGATTTCTCTTCTTTTGCCAAGCCCCCGCCCCTCTAAAGCCAACACTGAACAAACTGCCTCTGGCTACGTTCCCATAATTTCGTTCAAATCCTTAAGCTTCAAAAGAGAGCAGCTCTGCCGCCACAAAACTATCATCCTGAAAGCTCTTAAGCTCCGACATCATCTATTCTGTTAAGAGTCCTTGCGCATAGACCTTGCCAGAAAATGGAAATCCCTTTTTCACATAGGAGAAAGGGTGTATTTTTTTTTTTGGGGGGGGGATCGTATTCTGCATCAGGATGAAATACTGTTTAAAAAAAAAAGGGGGGTGGGGGAGGTCAAAAAAAAGAAGAAAAAGGCTGTCTTTTTCAGGCATGGCTTTGCAGAACAAAACCCTTGTTTTTGAAGAACAGGCTCGAGCAAAGCCTTCCAGGCAGGCAGATGGGAAGCTGGTGGCACAGAACCATTCTGCGACGTGGAAGCTTTCCCAGGGAAGTCTCCTGTTTTCTGAGGGCAGGAGAGGCGCCTGCCTTGCGCTCTCGGCTAGGAGATGGCTCCAGCCTCCTGGGCAGGGTGGAACAACCTCTCTGTGATCAGCTGGCGATTTTTAGGCCAGCTACAATCAAGTGTAAAGAGTGACAGCACGGGTGTCCGGCCGCTCAGAGGCTGTAAGGGCTGGAAAAGTGTAAATCCAAGCCAGTTTGTGAGAGCTGAAGGAGCCTGCTGATCTGTAGGCATTCCTCAGAGTTATGTTGGATAGAGGTGTGATTGGAAATATGATGGTGAAGAGCACTGAAGAGTGGTACTTGTGTGAGGCCGTGCAGAGCTGGATGCTGTAGAGCATCGTTCCTTAATGAACTCAGCCTTTTGCAGGAGAGATGCTGTTGGGTGGAGGATGGAGAGAGGAAAGGCAAACACAAAAGGGAAACTGCAGGTTAAATTGCTTGAACTATCACTAAAATCCTCTTCTCAGAGTGTTTTGGTTGGGTTTTTTTTTCTTTTTTCTTTAGAAGATGACTGTATTGAGTAACTACAGGCTATTCTCCACAGTGTAAAATTTCAATTCTTTAAAACGCATTCTTACCTATCAAATTGGCAGGCTCGAGAAGCAGTTATTCTGCTGCAACTTCAAATCGCCGCTTCAAAAATTGATCTGGGCTTAGGTATGTCTTTGCGTGTCCATGCTTATTAGCTTCATGTTGTGATTAACTTAATAGGCTATGGAATTTTACATGTACTCTATGCAAATGCAACTGGAAACCCAATTATTGAAAAGTGAAAAATGAACTCTAGGAGACAGTCATTAGACTATTAGAATCCCCAGTTCCTTTGGAAACTGTATTTGGGTAATACGTGGCTTTAATACTGAATTTCAATCCCAGAAAAAGCAATTGGCAATTACAGTTTTTTTCAGGCAGTATGAAAACATTTTGACAGGCTTGCCTGCATGGGCTGCTGAGACCCACTGGGCTTTACGAGTTGGAAAATTGGTCACGGCTTCAATAAAACGTTGTAGTCCACTTAGTACCCTATTTTCAAGGTCCTTAGATGTACAGGCATCCGTGAATGTAGCTTGGGTGGCTGGTGAGTATAATCCATATTAGCTGGGCTGGATCCAGCAGCAGAGATGCTCCCCTGGCCACCACCTTGCAGGGCTGTCTTCCAGGAAATGTGTTTTGTGTGGGTAGGCAGTGATGGAGAAACCTCTTCTAAAGCCTGGTTAGGTCATTTATGTGCCCCAGAGCACGTGGACAGGCTGTGGCAGCATCTATTGAGACGGCAAGTGCATTCACACTGTTGCGTACGGGGTTGTGGCCTGGATGCCACCGCTACTGTTAACTGGAAAACAGTGCTGATGACTCTTGCCCCCCTCCAAAAGCTCTGTTTTTAAAATATGGTCCTATTTATGTGCCAAAGGTGCTACAGGTGACTGTTGGTCAGCCTTGTGGCATTTGCAGGCCAGCGGCCCTCAGCTTTGGTTACAAACCTCTTTGAGATGAAGTGGCTGGTGGGAGCGTGGTGGTACCCATTGCCAGCTGCAGTGACCAGTGACCCAGCGATGCCCTGAGCTTGCGACATCTTGCCGCTCTTGCAGAGCGAGCGCAAGCTCTCGCGTTTGGTGAGCTGTGCTTTCTCAGACTGGAGCTCCTGTGGGTGTTTGTAGGCGATGGAGCTCAACGCAAAGCCAGAAAACATGCTAGCCCTTTGCGGAAGGAATATTGTCAGTCCTTGAATGTGCGTGGACCAGCGCCGTTGTGCCATCTTTCTCTGTAGCTGGTGAGCTATAACTGGCATTTGGTGTGCTGAGATGCACGCACGTTTGGACCTTTAATCCTCCCTCACCTTCCATCTCCATCACTAGTTTGTCCGGTTTTCACCGCCTGCAGTTTCCACCCTCGTTGCACACCAGGCGATGCTCATGCAGATGCCTCCAGGCTGGCCGGCTTGCTGTCCTCTCCGTGGTGGAGGTGTTGCTGTAACAAACCCCGCGTCTCGCGCTTGGCGGTCAGCGGCTCCAGCACAGTTCCAGGGCTCCCCGTGTAGAAACAGTTGCAGGACTGGGGGCTGTCGCTGTGTGTGATGGGCCACGAGCGTCCGTTTAACGCACACACGCACGCTGCCTCGTGCTGCGGGCAGCGTGGGGCCTGATGCAGTTCTTTGTTCGGCTCACTTCGTCTGCTGTAAAACATCCTCGTAACAGGGTGACAGGCTGGGAGACCTCGTGTAGGAACGGGTCACCCTGGGCTCCGCGGGGAGCTGGGCAAACAGATTCAGGGCAGCATCTGACCTCTCATTTTCAGTAGTGCCTGGACACAATTGGATGAGGAGGTGAGAGGGTATCTGAAGAATACTGGCTGTAATTTAATCATTTGGCATTTAGATGTGCTGCAGTGAGTGTCTGTAAATGCTTTGGATGGATGAATACAAGGTACAACCAAAAGGAAGAGAAATAAGGATGTGTAAATTCCGTAGACCAAAGTTTGGAAGAACATAGTAAAGAGTAGATGAAGAGAAATCAAATGTGATTACTGTAACAGACAAGCTAAAAGCTACTGGACATAAGCCTCGTATGTTGAACTGTTACCACTCTATTCAATCAGGTAGCTTAAAGCCATTTAAAATGCCCTCTATACAAAGGAAGAGAGGAGAATAAACATAATCGCAGTGTAGATAATGCGTGTATCAGGAGTACAACACAGTGATAAGGAAGATTCTGAAGCAAAGAGAAGGAATAAATATGGTATGGAAAGCAGACGTGGAGGTTGAAGGGAAGGTGCATAAAATATAGATGTAAATAATAAGGCATTTGTCAAATCCTTGAATGTAAAATGTCAGGGCTTCAAGAACTTGTAAAGGTTATTTACTAACTAAGGCCAGAGTGGAATACTGCTTACGTACGTTGATGCAACGCAGGCATGTGCCTGTGTGCTTTGGTGAATAGGGCTGGTCTGATTACTTAGTGTCTAAATAAAAAATAGTAATTCTTTATCTCTTTGTTGCCGGGGAAATGGGAGATAAATGCCATAAGAAATTGATGTAAATTTCTGAGCTTTTAAAGGAAAGCAGGAGTGCAGAGAAGGGAAAAAAAAAACATACCAGAAATTGCAGTGCTTAAGCATTGAAAATCTATGTTGGAAAACTTAAGAGGCAGAAATAAAATAAAAAAGTTGGGATTGAGAAAACTGTAGAATTGCATTATTTTAGTTGTTGGAAGGCACTGACAAATTTTCAGAGACTCTTAGGGAATACATTCATAAACAGGATCTAGAAAAATCTGCATTTAAACCAGACTCTGAGTCAAAGAAATTCTGTAAGAGCCTAAATAGGGTACAATGTGGAAAACTCTTTAATTGGGATAACTAGTGTTCATTCAGAATTACATGATCACATGCAGGATCTAATTCTTTTTAGGAACCCATGTCAGTAGCTCAGAGTCAAAACATATCAGGCGTTCGGTGAAGCAGTCTTTAGACTGTGTAGCCTTCAGAGGCTCCTCTTCCTCTGGTAGCTGAGAGGGGCAGGGGTCTGCAGTCGCTGCTGCGGAGGGTGGGATTTCACTTGGAAGACTTGAAGCGAGTTTGAGTTATCGGCATAGAAACAACAGAAGGAGCTGTAAATGCTTCATATGTTAATAGCCCGGAAAGGGGAATTTGCAGCAGGACAAGAAAAAAATCCAGAGGAATACAGAACTGGAAAGCAAAGACTTGGAGCAGAGGAGGTAAGCAACCTATAATACTTCTGAATACATCACATAGATTAAGAGCGTAGACAGATAAGCAGGCTTCACAGTTTATGGCAAAGCAAGATAAGCCTGTGGACAGACAAAGCCTGAAATATAAAAAGATACAGCAAAATAACCTCCATGGCTGTACGCTGACAAGATGGAAAGAGAACAGATGGGAAAGGTAGTTGGGTGATGTTGCCTTCATCCCGAATGTTATCATCAGTGCATTACAGCAGACAATGTATTAAAGCCCGTGGAGCAGAATGACATTCAAATCACATGAAATAATCTGACACCGAACAAAGGACTGGGGACTACCTCTGCAGTCAGATCTACGTAGCTTTGCTTGCGCCTTTCTCGGCTGTGGGCCCAGACAGCGCGTGGCGAAGGGCAGCCGCGTTTTTCTTCTGAACTCCTGAGCCATTTATGTGCACTGTCCTCACATTTACATCTACTGTATCGTTAGACATTGTAGTGAGCGCGTTCATTAAAATTAACCAATTTGTTGTAATGGCTTCTGGTTACACTCACACAATTGCCATAGTCTTGCAAAGGGAGAGAGTATCAAGAAGAAATGCTATAATTACACTCAAGACTTCTAGAATGAGATTTCTGTACTCGCTAAATGTAAATGCATCCCCCAGATAGTTTCTTTCAGCTATTTATCCTCAGAGAATCTATTAGCTGTTGCTATTTTTGTGTGGGTAGTAGGATGACTATAAAGAGCCGTGTAGATAAATCAATAACATTTGCAAATCTGATGAACTAGGTTGTGCTGCAGGCTGCCGTGACCACGCTGCTCAGTGGTGTAAGTACAATTCACCGGACTCGCAGCCTGTTCCCAGGTACAAAAGTGTGACCTTTTTTTTGCCAGTCTCCTCAGTGATGCATTCTTTCTTCTTGCCTTCCTGGTGAAGCAGCTGCGAATTATGGCTTGACTCCAAGCTAGAGCAGGGCGACTTCCCTTCCTCAGTCTTCTCACCTGTGTTCTCCTCTTCTGCGGGCAGAGTCCTGGGCGTGCCATGAAGGTGGTAGGTGGTTTGCCCTTTGCTAGACATCTGCGTGGCTTGTGGCTTCCTTGCCATGTGCCTCAGACCCTGAAACCCCAATTCCTTTTGCGATGGGAAGCAGCTGCAGTCTTGTCTGCATCCTGCCTGCCTTTCTTGCCAGCTGGAAGACAGAGGTTGCTCTTGGGTCTGTCCCTCAAAGGTTGTCCTGCTTCCTGGTGTGCAGTTGTGTCTTTCTAGGTGTTATGGTACAGTTGCACAGTGAGCAGGGTTCACATCTTTGAACGGGGCTGGTTTTAGTTCAATTTTAAGCATGTGGGCGAAATTATTAGACCTGTAAATCTTACTTCTGTAGGCAGCAATCCTCCGCGTTTTTGGATGTCTGGCACTGGATTCATGGGAACAGGCTGCTGCATCCACACGGATCACTTGAGCAGAGACTGTGTTTGGGTCTAACCCACAGAGACAGTGTGTGCTGCTTTCAAATCTACGTCTGCTGGTCGGGGGACGTCTGGGTCATCGGCTGTATTGCACTGAGGATGAAGAGCATAGCAGCTCATTCCTAAATCTTAATACAAGTGATGTAGCACATCTAGAATAACCCCAGAAGAATTTCCTCTGTGACTTCCCTTAGTCACGTACTTTGAGTGTAAGAACAGCTAATCTGGCCACGCTGTAGATGTGCAGGGGGTTCGAGCGCAGTGGCTGCACGCGCTGGGCGGCTTGCATTTGCCTCCGCTGTAACATCAAGCGAGAAAGGTCTTTATTCACCAGAAGATCAATGATTCATTCCAAGCTGCAGAGTTTGGAGCTGATCCAGCCTAGAACTTCTCCAATGTTTATGGTGTTTAGCTCCAGGATTTTCCAATTTAAGCACTTCTGTAGTCCAAGTAGGGTTATGAAATGTTGAAGCAAGCTCTCAAAATACTTACCCTGCTCTAAGAGGAATAATCTGTGCAATAAAGTAAAAAGGTTTTAATCTATGCACTTTGAATAGTGGTTCGATAGTCTCTGAAGACGTCCCATTTAATTTGGAGTTAATTCCACCTTCATTGCTCCATGGATGCACTTGAGGTGCTCTGTGGTGTTTAATTTGGGTTCTTTTGAATGCCAGATGCAGAGGATTAGAGTAATTATAGTGTGTAACTCAGCTTTTAAAGGCTGTTTCCTTTTTAGAGAGTATAAAGAGTATATAAATTGTTCTAAACGTTTTAGTGGGTATTGATGTCCTGGAAGATTATCCAGCTGGAAATAGAATGCAAGTTCTTTTGTGTTTCTCTATCCAAAGAGAACATCACCATTTGTGGCTGCTTTCTTAAGAAAAAAACAACCCCAACCCACCCTGTCTGGGCTGGGGGGGGAAGGACATGTATCTGCACATGTGTGGTGCTCTTTGGGAAAAATACCGTCACCTCGATGGAAATCATCTTGTAGTGCCACCATTTCCTTTAGGGTTTAGGAGACCTAGTCCTGGATTCGCAGCCTGCGATGACCACTCTGGATACCAACGTGGTGCCAGTGCCCATTTTCAAGTCAATACTTTGTCCCACCTCGTAAGAGCGTTTGCTCATGGGGAGGAGATTGCCATGTGCATCTGCAAAAGAACCTTGTGTTTCTCTTCTGAAAACTGAACTTTGTGCCTACAAAATCTTGACAAATACTGGTTTTCCTTTGTGCCAGTGCCCATTGTGGAATCTTAACCCCACTCTTTCCATGTACTTGCTCTCATGGCTCTCCTGAGGCTGCGCTGTCAGGAACAAGGACTCTGTTCTGTGGTACTGGAGCACCTGGCGCAAACAGCCGTGAAGACAAAGCTTTTGCTCTTGAATTAGCTCACGAAAAGCGAAGAGAGAAGAAAAAGCCAAAGTATCAAGGTCTACTGGGGCTAACTCAACTCTTCAGCCATTCTGCAAGTCAGCTGAGTTTGAGTCTGGAGCTGTCGACTGCAGTTTTCCAAAGTGTTTAAGGTGTGATAAAGTTTAAAAAGCCAAATAGGAATTGTTAATAAAATATATAACTAATTGTGCTCTCTCCTTTCAGTGCGGTCACGACTGCAGGTTTTTAGTACAGAATAAAGTCAGCGGGCAGAGGCTTTGTTTTCTTTTCCAGTAACTGAATGCAATCCTGCAGTCCTTTCTGGTGGCTGCATTTTCGGCAGCCAGCTTCGGGGCGTGCAGAGCGTGTTTGCACCCACTGCCCGTACAGCGAGGAGCAGCTGCCACGGGGATTTTCACGGTGCCACAGAACTGATTCTCAGGACCAGTCTTCAGTTTTCTGTACATTCAATCAACTCTCCCAGTGGGGAGCTAAACCAAAAGGAATATATGTATCGCTAAAGTTAAATCAAATTTCCTGTGAAAAAGTGAACCTGACACTGGCGTATGACCTGTTTCAGCACGCCATGATTCGCGTGGGCGAGGTGCCGTCCTGGAGCTGCCTCACACGACGGACACACTACGGTGAGATGCACCATCTCTGATGGGGGCTTTCGAGGCAGTGGCTGCATTGGGAGTTGTGTCTGACAGCTTAATATTTCAGTTGCGACTGGCCATACTTACAGTAATGAGAATGTAATTTTTTTTTTCAGGCTGGTTAGAGCCAGAAACATATGGTACAGTAGCATAAAAAATTATTTTGGGTAGCAATCCTTAAATATTTTTTTGGCAATGAAATGACTAGGCCTTTCCCAAGGGAAAGCACGGAACTCCCCGTAAAAGCCCCATTACGGGTGAGTTGTTGTTGCTGCTCTCCCACCCGGAGGCAAGCCCTGCCGCCTCCCGTCTTTCCTTCGGGCTGCGGGTCTGGACAGTACTGTCGCTGCTGGCAAGGCTTGCGTAGCTTGCTGTCACCTGGGCGAGAGGATAGCACGGCAGGGGCCCTTTCCTTGCTGTGTGAAGGGCTGATGTGTGAAGAGAATAATTTCAGGTTTGCATTTTTTTTTTTAACTATTATTTTTATTTTTTTCCCCTTGGAAAGTGACTATACATACGTTCATCATCAGTGCAAGAGGAAGTGATGGTTTTTTGGAGTGTCAGTAAGGTTTTATAAAGAACTGTTAGACAAACAGGGAGCTGTTTCACTGATGTGGATGACTTCAGTAAAGCGTGCAGCAACTGACCATTTGAGATTGATAATGTCGTGTCCATGAGGGTCTGCAGGGCTTGCCAGTCGTCCTTGTTGTCTGCGGCTCTGTGCAGTGCAATACACAGGCCTCATATTTTCCTCTTGCTGCAGAAACGAGATGTTCCAGTTATGGCATCACGTAACAAGGCTGTCATCTGCATCTGTACGTCCTTAAGGCAGGTTACGCGTACACCTCTTCGTTAGCGTGTGAAACTCTGCCAAAGAGAGCGAGTGCCTGGGATCCCGACTCCTGCGTGGTGGCTGGTTGCTCCTGCTCTTGCTTCTGCGTGGAACAGTTTCTGTCGCAGCTCGGATGCAGACACCGCAGTCTGATGCACAAACTGTCAGATGAGTTGGTGTCCTGGTGGTAGCCGAAGGGGCNNTTTCGTTCAGAAGCAGAAGGGATCTGATCTCGGGTGAAAGAACAAAGTCCGGTGATCCCAAATAATATCTCTGTCAACATTTATGGATTTATGGGGCTGTGAAGATATTGCCTCAGCCCTATGAGAGCCTTTGTAGGGGAAAACAAATCTAGCATGAGTGGTTCTCCAACCAACTTTATTGTCCCTCCTTGCTGGAACAGAGCAGATTTCCCAGTGTTTTCAGTGTAGAAGGCATGCTTTGAAAGTGAGACCTCTGCCCTTGCTCTGTAATGTGGTGATTCCTGGAAGCTACGCTTTGCTGAAAGCTTTTGCTTTTAAAAGAGGAAAAAGAGCAAACAAGGATGCTCCGTGGAGTCACAGCTAAAAAGAATTCCTCTTCTTTAATGTTTGCTATTAGAAGTTGGAGTAGAATTTAGGGCCCAAAATTGGGTTTTGAGGTGTTACTGTAGGGAGAGCTGATGCCTTACAAACGTTGAGATGAGTATTGTATCCGTAAATGCCTCCCAAGGCAGGTTCTCTGTTGTCCCATCCTGCAGCGTTCACAGCCCCGACCCCTCTCCTGAGCTCCATATTTACATTTTTTTCTTGAAAGTTAGAGCTGGTTTCACTTTTTTTTTTGTTTTTTTCCTCCTGCTGTCATGGCTGGAAGAGGTGGAGCTGGAGCAGGAGGAGCCGCAGCAGGAGCTGCCGTGCTTGAGGGGAGAATGATGGCGTGAGTCCTCTTGGGGGGAGCAGGGGACTCAAGTCACATTTCTTTTCATGTGGTGGGCAAGTGCTGAAGGCTCCAGGCTTTTCCGTGGAAGGAGTGCTGGTTATGCCCTTAACCTGCAGTGCTAACGAGGGGGGGAAACTACTGAGCGCAGACAGGTTAGTTGATAGCTTTCCCAGGAGTTAGAAGGCCATGGAGACAAGTCAGGTATCAAAGTTTCTTTGATTTTTCTAACTCACGAAAACAACAGAAGGATTTGTCTTTGCTAATAATTGACCTCAAGTTTGGATTTCATTCAGGCAAGGAAGGTGTGGGGGTTTTTTTTCGTTTGTTTTGTTTGTTTTACACTTTGAGGATGATAAAGCCGTAGTCAAACCATTTTGTTTCTTGCAGGCGAAACAGAAGAGGGGATAAGCAGGATGAGAAACTCCCAACATCTTTTTTTCCATCTTTTAACTGATGCTGTTTGTCTTAGAAGCTTTCTTATAAATGCACGTTTTTGTTTTGAACGCATTCTGCGGAAAGACTAAATGATAAAGTGGATGTAGTAATAAAAAAAGTCATCTCTTCCTCTGAACGGATTCGTTAGCATGTGGTGTGCTATTGTTACAGAAAATTACTCGAAGTGCCTATTGATTTCACACAGTTGTATGCGAGGACTTATTCTGGATGAGCCTGGGCTCCTCTCGCCTGCTGGGGATGGCAGTGGAGATGACGGGCGCGTGGTTCCCCACCGATGCAATGCAGCGCTTCGGGGAGCCAGATCCCAGATTCAGCCAGCTGCTGGAGACCAGTTCAGATCTTGGTTCATAAATGATAGCTGGGAGGTCAGTTCTCTGAGACTGTTCTGGGATATTTTTCCCCTCTGTGTTTAGCAATTTGCTGATCACCTTGTTCATTAGTTCTTGGGGGGAAGGAGGGGACCTTTATTGGGGGATGTAAACTGAAACAGGCTCAGAAGAACATATTGCAGGTATTTGTAACATAGCTACCAGCATGGTGATGGATGGGGAATAACAGCACTGGAGAAAACCTCCTTTACCCTTTTTCTTGTGTTAAGTAGATTGGTTATTGGGGGGGGGAAAAGACTTGAGATTGGGTGGTCAGGGAAAAAACCCTCTCCCAGGGCTGCCCCATGCCTTGGGTGCGGGAGTGAATTTGTCTGACAATAGTCTGTCAAAGCAAGAGGATGCTGCACGTGGCAGCAGCAAACTGCGAGCGGCGTTATCTGAAGTGAAGGTGGCAAAAGATAATACATGCTTTGCTAGGGAAGTGCCTGATAGCAAACTAGTTTAACTCAGCTGACGCTTATTGTCTTGCTTTTTCCTCTCTGCTACGTAAGCTGGTAATGTTTTACCCTGCTTTAGTCCGGGGGAAGATGCACGCTGTCTGCACGTGGGGCAGATGTGGAGTCGGAGCTGGCTGTAAGCATAAGGCGGAGGATTGCCAGGAGCAGCCAAGTAACCATGGCCACTGCCTCGCTGGAGCTTGGGGAGCCACAAGGAATGGCAGGGAAGCCTGGAGGAGGAGCAGAAACACTTTGTGCTTTCGTCAGGGCCGCTCCCTTCCCAAGGGTGTCCACTTACCACGGGCAATAAAACTTGATCCTGCCAATGGTCCCAAGAAAACCTGAGCCTCTTTTGAAACAAGGCACACATTTTAAATAGGGAGGGTAATTTAAATCATTGCCACAACATACCATAGGGTGTGGCATTCTCCATCAGTGACTGTTTTCAAGTCCAGCATCTTGTTCAGTGCAAATCAGGTGAGATGTACCAGTTCCTTCAGGTTTTATCACGTACAGACTTGCAATATGAGGAAATATTTGCTGTCTTCCCACCCCACGATTTCTCCTAGAGCTGGTGGGTTTGGCTATTTAAAAAAAACAAAACAAAACCTCTTCTCTTGTTACGCGGTCTCAGCTGGGTCAGGTAACATGCCCATATACTGCGAGAGGTGCTAACGGGAACGCTGCTGGTCCCCTTATAAATCTTCACCTGCACTGTAAGGATGGCACGGTTCTCACCTGAGCCAGGAGCTGTTGCTGCCTTTGAGCTGCAGTAAGAAAGCGAACAAATCAACAAGTTGGCATCTTACCAATGTGTTTCTGAATCTTTCCTGCTTTTCTTCATGTTCTTGTTAAGCAAAGGAAGCTGCAGCTCAGGCCCGTGTTGGAGGCCACCACAAGGCACCTCCTTGTCTGCCCTTTGGGCCCTCGAGGAGTTTCGGTGGGCAGACAGTTAGTGGTGTGGAAAGCGATTGCAAGAGCAAGTCTGATTTAGATTATTAACATCTCTCAGACAACAACAACAAAAAATAAGGAGACTCTTCCATCATTCACAGCTCCCGAAATACCACTAATTAATGTCTGAGGAATACAGACTGCGTGGGAAGTTAGACATTCGCCAGGCTGTTCATCTGGGAGCCGTCTGAGGAACAGCTCTTCCATGCCGGACATCTGCAGGATTTAAAAAAAAAAAAAAAAGAAAGAAAGAAAAAGACACAGTTCATTACCCAATAACAACATTACCCGTAAAGCAACTGGGGAATCTAATCACTGCCGCTAAATCTTACTCTGTTTACCATCAATTAATATTTAGTCTCCCAAATTTGGAGCTCTTTTGTTCGCATGCCTCATGCTGCGTGGAGTTGCCGCAGGTCTGGGAATTGCGGCTGGCGGGGGTTGGCATCGGCGTGCCCCGCGGGCCAGGATGCTCGCTGCAAAAGCCTTCGGGGTGCCGGTCTATTAAAGAGATAATAGTACAGATTTGAAAGCTTCAGCTGATTAATTAAATGCAAACACAAGATTGTGCTCACAGTCCCTTGCAGAGGGCTTGGTATCCTTTCCTTAAGTCAGTTCAACCTTGACCTGAGTTAAGCACTTGTATAAAGAGAGAAAATGGATTTGCGTTGTTTTTAAACTTGATTTTATATGCTGTGAAGAGAAGATCTTTTCCCCCCGCACATGAATGCCAGCTGACTCCGTTACAGGTACATGGAAACCAGCATTTGGTGTGTTTCCAGATGATGTGGGGAGTTAGGGCAGCACGTTGAAGGAAAGCAGGCAGGGGAGAACCTTGCTGCCTGGTTTGTGCAGCACATTGGCAAGATGCAAGCATGGCACAAACTCTGTTTTTGGTGAACTGCTCCGAAGGAACTAAACGGTGAGAGACCTCTGGCAATGTAATCACTGACTTTCTGCTTTTGCTGCTGGCACGTGCATCAAAGTCCGTTCAGCGCTGGGTTGTCTGTGCTAGAGGTCCTGCATGTCTCAGGTCAATATACTGCCCATGGGCATGTGGTCATAGTGTGAGCGGCACATCTGGTGCCTGGGACCGATGTCGGGTCTGCCGTGCGGCGCAGATCGGCTTTGGGCTGAGTAGGTGAAGATTCTGATGTGGGACACGGCGGACTCGCTGCACCTCTGCCGTGCAGCCGCTCTGCACGTGTGCTGGTCGATGCCTGGCTAGGCTCTCCGGGCTCTGTGACCCTGAGAAACCCAAGACACCTCTAAAAATAGTAGCCTGCTCTCTGGATTGGTGGGGCCATGAGGTCTGTGCACCCTTCACCCAGGGAAGGGGGTGGCTGTCTCTGAAAGCCATCCTTTGCGGTGGCATTGAGGGCGGTGCGCTCCGTGGAAAGGCATCTGCTCCGCTGAGCCCCTCCTGGGGCGAGGCAGCGAAACCTGCGCCGCGGGCAGCCGGCACTGCCGGACCCGCCGTCTGGCCGGGAAGCGCGTTTCCGTCCTACTCGTTAGGGTGGAATTCAATTTTGGAAAATGCTTCATTAAAATTACTTGAATCTCTTTAGGGACCAGTCGGAGCAGGCTGTTGCAGGGAATGTTAATCTGCTTGGGGATTCTTACGGTGTGCTTTCATTTGTTTTGTTTTGCTGTTTAATTCTGGCTGTACTTCTGATTTCAAAGGGCTGAGCTGTATGTTCAGCGTTCGCTGAACGGCGTGGCAGCTTGTGAAGTGTGTGACAACGTGGCTTGAGAAAAAGAACGCGGTGGACATCATAAATTACCTCTTCAGTTATATTTCTGAAGCTTTTAGAACAACTAAGATTTGATCCTTTCTAACTTGAATTGCAGATTACTGTTATTTTTTGATCAGAACAAGAGAGGTTTTCATTTTCAGGCCACATATAGGCTTTTCTAGCAGCTATTTCCGAAGCTGTAGCTGTTGTAACCTCTTCGACTGTTTAATTGGGTGTTGCCAGCAAATAGACAGAATTACAGTGTTACCAATCATTGTACCACGTTACAAAGCTGAGTTCATCCAAGTGTCCAATTTTTTTCTCAATAAGTTTGTCCCTGCAGAATTCTGTTTAAAGTTAATGTTTGTCCTTGACAGCGCAGGTATAATAGAAGTGGTAGAAAGGACCAGCTGCAGCGTTACGGAGCTTCTTTGTTCTTCCCTTCACGATAAAGCATAAAAATCCTACACAGTTTAACAAAACTGTGGTATCTGGTCCTAATTGATGTAAGTAAAGCACGTGTGATCTAAATGTTAATCAGATTTCTGCATTTAATGAGGGAAAAAGCAGCTATTAGATGAGAAATGTTCAGGAGCAGGAGCTGTTCGTGTTCCAATCAGGTGATTGTACATTTGAATAGTATTTCCATTTAAATAGCTTTATCGCCCTGCTGATTCCTAAGCACTGAGTCAAAACAAAAACTAACAGCTAAATTGATATTATTGCTAAGGAGGAATGAATAATAGGCAGTAAATCTATACCTGCTGGGAATCATCAATGCGTTCGCAGGCCATGTAGGTGTAAGGGTTTGCACCAACTCTATGAAACCGTTACATTTACTGGGGAGCCTCGTGGGGAAGTAATTCTGTCCTACGGAGTTCATGTTATGTTTCTGTTAAATTCTTCCTCTACTCTTTTTACTATCGATTCGCATGAAGATGCTTGGTGATGTGGTGGGCTCCCTTTGCAGTTCCCCGCGCTTGGAGAAGCCAAACCTTTCAGGCAGGCACATTGAAATTCGTAGAGGTCCTGCAGGACGCTCATTTCCCCAAATCACGTTCGCAGTCGGAGCGTTTCCCGGGACATCAGTGCGACTCGATTGCTCTGGCCACCCTGGAACCACTGTATCTCCTAATGCTCCTGAAAGGATTATTTTATAATCTTATCCTGTGAATGCAACAGCTGTAAGCCCAGATAAATTGCATTCCTCTAGGGAAAGTGAGTTGGGAGTCGTTTTAACCACATCCCAGTGGAATTACATCATCTATAATGGTAAATGATATTTGGCTGACTGTGATTGCGGTTGATTCAATGGAAGAGCCACCTTAGGACCTCCCGGCCTCTCTCTGTTTATATAAACCAGGCATGGAGCAGGCTGGTATATACCAATACTGAAACCAAGCCGTTAGCTCTGATGTATTTGCAGTGCGACTGCCCTTCAAATAATGGCCTTTGGGAGGGTGTCAGGAGAAACACGTTTGATTTTAGACTCGGCTGTTCTTCTAGCACGTGCGGCTTTCATGCTAGGTTGGCTGCAGATACAATTAGACCTTGCGAATGTTCAGAAACTCTGGTTCTTTCAGGCTACGCTTCGCGGCTTCCCAGATGGTGAAAGCCAGATGAGGTTAGATCCTGATCGTCAAGTCCTGCCTCCTGCGTCGCCCAGGCCTAAGGATGTCGCTCAGCAGCCCTTTGATTGGGCTCGATGCTTTGTGCTTGAACCAGAGCACTGCTGTCAGAAATATGCTCGGTCTTCTGTGAAATGACGGTGAATCCAGCCTGTCCTGCTTATCAAAAACAAAAAAAAAAGGGAGAGAACCTGCTTTTTTTCCCCAAATGGGAACCCTAGTGTGAAGTCTGGTCAGAAAATACTCTGTTGGAAGGGGCCTCTGTCGATGGGATTCAGAGCATACGAACTGGGGAGCCTGCGTGGAGACCAGTCGTTACCGTTGAGGTATTTTATAGGATATTTCGTGACAGCTGCATAAGAATTTGCTCACACTTTAAAACACGTGCTTGTTATTTCTTTTTCTCTTCCAGCTGCCTCAGAAACAGCTAAGTGGAGTACTCCTGTCTGTGCAGTGATTTTTCTGTTCTTGATACTTCTGTTCCAGTCACACTCCCCTTTCTCATCAGCGTGTTCTCCAAAGTTCAGGCGCCCTGTGCATACATGCAAAGTAGATGAACGCTTGTACCGTACTTTAGCTAGTTAATTAATAATGTCTAAAGAATAGGTATTTCTTCCGTAGGGTATTGCAGTTCTTCGGCAGAGGGGTGACTTATTTTTTCAACTTTTTTGTTTGTTTTCTGGTCAAAAATAATAAAAACTCCCAAGAAAAAGTGACTGCTATTGGTTCTTAACAATATGACCATGGTAACATCAAGCTTTGGAGGTGGGGCACCCCTGATTTAGAAATTTAGTAGAAAAGAGCACAGCAGTTTCTGTCAGAGAAAGTCTAAGCCCCAGGGCTGCAATATGCTCTACACACCACCAAGGTGGAATGCTTCTGTCTGGAAGGCAGGCTTCTGTGAAACACCTGCTTGTCCTGTATGTGCGTGTATAAGCATATAGATGTGTAATGAGGGAAAGGTGGAAGTATGAAGTATGTAGGTCTGATTGAATCCCACCACCGCGAAGGTGAAGCTGTGGCTGCTCCCTCCCTGGCAGTGCTCCAGGCCAGGTTGGATGGAGCTCTGAGAAACCTGGTCTGGTGGAAGATGTCCCTGCTCATGGCGGGGGGGTTGGAACTAGATGATCTTAAAGGTCCCTTCCAACCCAAACCATTCTGTCATTCTATAAAGAGGATGAGTGCTTTGCATGGGGAAGTCCTGATTCAGTGTTTTTAACCGAAGTTTCTTCCTTCCTTCCCACTGTATGTACAATTATAATAATTGCATGGTAAATAACAGGCTGTGTGTGAATGTTGGTTCCTAATGAAGAAAGCTCTATTCCTGAAAATGTGATTGAAGGTATCAAAGATGAACAGAGCACAGTCAGAAACTAATCAGAAATGCATATATCAGTTAAATAATAAAGAAGTGTAGCAACAGTGCAAATGTATTTGGTGCTGGACTACTTTTGCCACTGGATTATTAGAATTTCACATTGGGCTTGATAGAGGGAGATACATTTGGTTTCAACATTACAACTTAACACCTGGAAATCAATTCTTATACGTAGCCTCTTTCAAAATATTAAATGGAAAATATTTTCCTGACATCTACAAAAGCCACACATTCGATGATGAAGATTGGAAACGTTTACTAGAAATTAAATCAATGGTGAAGTCTAGAAGAGATCTGATTGCAGGTTTGGAATCTGGGACAGATACTTTGTTACTCTCCCATGGCTAATGATTGCATTAGTAAAGAAAGAAATCAATAGTGTGACCATACTGGGGAAGAGGAAGGAAACGATTGAATGATTGGCAAAAAGACTCCGTAGCACGAGACCTGCAAAGATCTTTTGCACAAGATGAGTATCTTATAGTAAGGAGAAAATAAAATGTTTGCATGACAGCTCTGCAAATTTCCCCAGCTAGGGGCTTTCTGCAGATCCGGCTCAGCTGAGCTAGAGGAGCACTAGAAGGTTCCCCTCCAGTGTCAGGCTTAGGGGAAAAAAAAAACCCCAAAACCCCACAGATTGAGTCAATAGTGATGAACTGAATTTAGCTTCATGTTGAAGTGACAATTTTTGCACAGTTTTAATGAGAGGCAGCCTGGGCCAGAAACTTCAGCCTGGGATGCTTCTTGCATTCTGCCTGAGTTTGTTTTGTGTCGGTCAGAGGCTGTTTTCATCCCTCTCGCATGAGAGTACCGTCCTGTAGCGCACTAAGCAGCGGGACTAGCATCTATCATGCGGTGTTTATTCTGTCATCTCTCCCCAGGAAGAGAAGTGTGAGCAATGGAGTGTTTGATTTTAATAGCGTTTTTGTTTGGTTGGTTTTGTTAGCGTGGAAGTCTTTTCTGAGGCAAGAGAAGGAGTTTGGTTTTGGATTTTAATGCATTCATTGCTATGCACTGAAAGTAAAGCAAGGAGAATCAGGGTTTGTGTCCTGCGTTCGGGGTGGATGGGGGTGAATTTTCTCCTAAGCTTTGCAGTTGATTCCACAGCCTTATGCTTGCCTTCAAGAACATCTGCCTTCTGCTTGGGTAAGCTTTAACTCAGCGTGCAGAAAGAGTTCCCAAAGGATGGCCCATGGGCACATGCAGTTTGCAGAGTCATCCTGTATAGCTCACAGAAAGACTTTTTAAATAACATACTGAGTCGCAGATGAATTTTGTTAACAGATACCAGCCTAGCGTTTTGTCTTCACCCCAGACCTTAGGGTAGTCTGTGGTCCATGGTCATGGACTGCTGTGACAGGCAGGGACAAAGCTGTCAGAAGATGACAAGACCATTGATCTTTTTGGTCTGGTCATCATTTTGCATGAGTGTCCTAAAAACAGAGCTGGAGGAAAGCCTTCCTCACAGATGGCCATGTGAGATCTCATGGCCACGAAAGACCAAGAACTACATCTTGCGTCAGGAACGGCCATCAAACATGTTGACCACGACAGGTGGGAATATTTGAACGAAATGTATTTCTCCGTGGTGTTGCACTCTCCAGAGCTAGGTCTGGATCAAGCTACGCAGTCCCCGTACCTCTGTTTCTCTATAAAATGGAGTTTTAAATTTTTTTTTTTAATACCACTGTTGAAGTATGGACCTTTCTGTTCTAGAAAGCCAGGTCAAAGGAAGCAGCTTCACAAATCATTTAAAGTGTTGTGGGGCTAAAATGAAACAACTGGAGAGATAGCCAGGCTCAAAAATGGGGGAAGGTCAGAGGACAGAAAGCAAGGAAAAGGAGAGGAGGAACCAAGCACATTCAATGAAGTTCTTCACAAGGCTGCTAATAGGGGAAAGCTTGGGAATACATAATTTCTAAGTTTATACTCCTCATCCAGTAAATGAAGGTGTCTGGGTTTTACAGTATTAAGCAGTAAAGTTCATTGCAGCTGGATGTGGAGAGGAGGACTTCGTGGTGGGGGAAAGAACATTAAAGGTGAATTATTCGGAAAGAAAAATGGTTGGTTAGCATGATATTTGGTAAGGAAATGACTAGGCACTTCCTTATTATTAATAAAATCAACCCATAAAAGTAAAATAAGACGAACAAACTTCATGTGAGAATAAGAGAAACAAGTCAAAAAATGTTCTCTTGCTGTTTGTAGAATGCCTTGAAGATGATAAACACAGTAATAATGCTAAGATTACTGTTGGGCACAAAGTGAACTCTTAGTCCTGCACTAAACCTCTAGCCAACCCAAACGACTGGGTCAGTAGAAATTAAATCAGCACTGAGCTCCAGATAATATCTGATTGTGGGTTTCTGTCTGGATGGATGGTTTCTTTCTTGTTTCCTCATTATGACTGATTGCAGTCGCCGCAGAAATCAATAGTCTGGGCATGGCTGGGAACTGAAACAGTATTAGGCGGAAAGGCAGCATCACACGCGAGCTTTCTTAGAGGCTTTGCAGATCCAGGTACCAGTCCTCCAAGGTCCACGGTACCTTCTAGCAGGGACGGAGTATAGAAGACGCAAAGCTCTTGGTTTTTCTTGGTCAATAGTCAGGCAAAAGATTTCTTTGTATATTCTCACGTCAGGTAGCACATGCTTCGTCGTGGCACTGGAATTCCTCCCTGGACTCCTTAGGAAGCGTGTGCAAGTCCAGCTTGGTGGAGGGAAGCGCTGCTTGGAGAAACTGCGTTAGGGACGGCAACCCAGAGCTTGCTGAAAAGTTCTTGCTTCGTGCTGTAGTAAACAGAGAAAGAACCAATTCTGATTTCTACTGGGGGGAAAAAAGCTAAAAGTTTTGAAACAGGTCTTCTGAGAGCAGTGACTGCAATTAAATGATAAAACTTTCCTATGGTTTTCCAGTAAACGTTTACAGTACAAATTTAGATATAATTTTTTTAAAAAAGATTCTTTCATTCACCACATGCTCAGTTTTATTTTACTATTTCATTGGTCTTATCTCTACTTGGATTTTTATGTAGTATTTGTGAACAGCAGAAAAAAATGTTATATTCCTGTAAAATTAATAAGTAAAATCTGCTCTAGATCAAGTGGCTTATCATATATTAGCTGATCACTAGCATATGCTTTAATGGATTTTTAAATCAGGCTTTCAGTTCATAATTCATTTCAGTAGTTTTCTGATGAGATAAATTATAACAAAAAGGAAAAAATATTTAAAATGCTCTTTTATGGGGAGGACAAACCTACCCTAATGCCATGTGGACTGCACTGAGGAGAGAGCCAATGCTCCCCGCATGCCATGCGTCATCCCCAGCGATGTCCCGGGCTCTTCCCTCCCCTCGGCTGGGGCTGGGTTGGGGTGGGACGTGCCCAGGTTTGCCTCCCAAGACCCTGCGGACATCTGGGTCTGTGTTTTCCTTCTGACCTCACTACATTTCGATATTCAGCAACTTTTAGGGTATGGTATGTGTGCCCTAGGCTGAGGATAAGCAGAAGCTTAATTTGTTCCAAATGATTTTCCACCCTTTTTCCTATTGTTTATTATTTATTCTACTTTAATTTATTCACAAGATTAAGTGGGTAAACAACATCACAACTACTTATTGCTACACAGTCCAGTGAGCATAATGATACAAGTTTTAAGTGCTGAACGGTGCTGATTAGAGCTGTTATGCTAATATTCATTTGTTTGCTTTACCTTTACCACTTTGCTCACATACTTCACAAATTAGGGTATTATCCTTTTTTTTTTCCTCTTACTGTTTTTGTCATCAAATGAAGGTAATTTACCATTTTTCCATTTGAATTGTAAAGCTAATTGAACTTAATGGCTTTAGAAAAAATCAATAATTTCCTACTGTTATTGATATAATGAAGCACACGTAAGAGATTATCCAATAAAGACACAAACGACTTAAATGAAGGATTCAACTCCATGCTGAACTATTTAAATTCTCTATGTGGACAATTAAGGGGAGATCCTTGTATGTGGGGAAACAACAATAATTTTAGTGTGTTAAAGTTATGACACAAACTGTGCAAGTCATGGATGAGAGCACCGCTCCCGTTGTAAAGCCATCCAGTTATACCTAGAAAATGCTTTTAGGGTTCCCTCTTGGCTGTCTTTGGATGTCATATCTCCATGGTTTGGGAGCTGTGTCCCCTCA
>Ga0065711_1034630_pt1 | contig 23474 bp, 29 predicted proteins | sample Hoacrofraction12_FD_59098 | JGI IMG/M metagenome (GOLD analysis project Ga0065711, IMG submission 59098) | Hoatzin crop microbial communities from Cojedes, Venezuela - Epithelial fraction 12 v2 (version 2) | ecosystem: Host-associated > Birds > Digestive system > Esophagus > Crop | place...
CAATTATGATGATTATCTTTAAAGACCAAAAAGAAAAACTACCTAAACAAGAACTAACTAAGGTTAACGATTATGTTCCTACTGTATTACTTTTAGGGGTTGTTATTACTTTGATATTAGCTTCTTTTATTCCTGATAAGCCTGATATTACTAATGGTTTAATTTGTTGCATATTTGCGCTTATTTCAATGTTGCATGGCTTTATTAAGAATAAGAATTGGGATTTGGCTGTTCAAGCTATTAAAAATATTGACTATAACACTTTGATTCTTTTAACGGGTTTATTTTTAGTTATTGAAGGAGTTTCTGAAGCAGGGGTTATTGATTTGATGGCTGAAGGTATTGCTAAAGTGGGAGGTAATAATATTTTCTTACTTTATACAATTATTGTTTGGGGTTCAGTACTTATCTCAGCATTTATTGATAATATTCCTTATGTCGCAACAATGTTACCAGTTATTACCAGTATTACTTCAATTCTAGGTATATCACCTTATCTACTTTATTTTGGTTTATTATCGGGAGCTACTTTAGGAGGTAATCTAACACCAATTGGTGCAAGTGCCAATATCGCTGCTACTGGTATTCTTAAAAAAGAAGGTTATGAAGTTAAATTCTCAGATTTTGCCAAAATTGGCATTCCTTTTACCTTAGCTGCTGTAACAGCTGGTTATATCTATATTTGGTTTATGTTTAAGGGTGTATAAATTCGAATAAGTAGAAATGAAATTATCGAAAAAGTGGAAATGATATATAAAATGCACTTTCATAATTCTATAAATTGTATATAGCATTTTTTAATTAAAAGAGGGCAAAATGGAGTATATTACGCGAATTGTAGATGATGAAATTACAAAAATCAAAGCCCTTTGGTGTATTGAATATTATTGGTCCTTTCTTATTGAAATACATGAAATAAACAATATGGAAAACAAAATTAATTTTAAAGATTTAAACAAAAAAGACTATTCTACAGTTATCGATTTAGCTATTACAGGTATGCATTTTGACTGGTATTTAGATAGTAAATTTTTGCAAAGACTTTATGGTCGCTATTTTCTATATATGGAATTAAATAGAGCTACTAGAATTATTAGTGCATATAACGGTGAGGAATTTTTAGGTTTATTATTAGCCGAAATAGATAACGAAGAAGTTGTTCATAAATCTTTTATTGAAAGAGTGTATGTAAAGATTTTTGATATTATTCAAGATTTATTTTTTAAGGGTGTTGATGTCTATAATCAAGCTAATATAAAAATGTTAGTTAAATTAAAAAGAAAATATCATACAGATGGCGAAATCATCTTTTTATCAGCTAATCCTAATAGCGAAATAAAAGGTATAGGAACTTTATTGTTGAATGAATTAATAAGATTAGAGAAAGGTAAAAGAGTTTATCTTTATACTGATAATGCTTGTACTTATCAGTTTTATGAGCATCGTGATTTTGAAAAGGTTGCCGAAGAAAATATAAAGTTAACAATAACCAACAAGAAAGTAGATTTAACTTGTTTCTTGTATAGTAGGGTATTATAAAAACCTCTATAATAGCTTAGTGGTATCGATTCTTAGATAGTAAATCTATAAATCACAAAAATACCAAATAAAACACCACAAAAATACCAAACAAAACGCCACAAAAATACCAAACAAAATTGATTATATAGCTTTATATAGGTATAATTTGATTATAAGGTGGTGATAGTATGTTTACGTATTTACCTAGAGTAATAGACGAAGAATTAAAGCTACATTTGGATGCTTTTGGCGCAGTAATGATAAGTGGCCCTAAGTGGTGTGGCAAAACAACCACTGCCGAGCAGCATAGTAAGACAATTATAAGACTACAAGACCCAGATAAAAGAGAAGGATACCTTCAAACAGCAAAAACAAAACCATCCTTATTACTTAAGGGTGAATATCCACTGCTAATCGATGAGTGGCAAGATATTCCGGTAATTTGGGATGCAGTAAGAGTAAAGGTTGATCAGGAAAAACGAGATGGTTTATTTATTTTGACTGGTTCGACTTCTGCAAACAATATTAATATGACTGAAGTTAAGCATACCGGAACGGGTAGAATATCTAGACTAAAAATGTTACCGATGAGTTTGTATGAATCAAATGAATCGAACGGTAAAATATCTCTTTTAGAATTGTTTGATAATCCTAAATATGATATTGATGGCATAAAATCGGAGTTAAGTATTGAAAATTTAATATTTTCATCTTGCCGAGGTGGTTGGCCAGCATCACTTAATAAAAAAAGTGATAAAGCAAGTTTATTAATTGCAAAGGATTATTTGAATCAGATTTGCGAATACGATATTTCTAAAATTGATAACGAACAAAGAAATCCTATGTGGACGAGAATAATACTTCAATCTTATGCTAGAAATATTTCTACCAATGTTAAAAAGAGCGTTATATATAGTGATGTTCGAGGAAATGTAGATACCTTATCACTAACTACATTCGATACATATATTAATGCTTTGGAAAGACTGTGCGTCCTTGATGATTTAGATGCTTGGAGTCCTGCTTTAAGATCAAAAACGGCTATAAGAGCCGGTAAAAAGAGAGAATTTATAGATCCTTCTATTGCTGTAGCAGCATTAGGAGTTACTCCAGAAGGTTTAGAAAAAGACTTAAAAACATTTGGCTTTTTATTTGAATGTTTATGCATTAGAGATTTGAAAGTTTATTCTTCTGCAAACGGTGGCAATATTTTCTTTTATAGAGATAGATATGGATTAGAAGTAGATGCTGTGTTGCATTTATCTGATGGAAGATATGCTTTGATTGAATTTAAACTCGGAAGTAGTGAGATTGATGTAGGAGCCAAACATTTAATTAAAATAAAGAATTTAATTAGTGAATATAACAAGAAAGAAAAACAAGTTCCTTTACGTATCCCAGATATTCTTATGGTTATAACAGGAACTGATATCGCTTATACAAGGCCAGATGGTGTAAGAGTTGTTCCAATAGGATGCTTAAAAGATTAAAAATTTATAAAAATTCCCTTATAAATTTTTATTAAATTTAATTCCTTTGATTCGAGAACCTAATTTAGTTAAAAGATGGAAGCAGAGCAATTGCTTACATGATAAATGCATATTTGTAATGTATGTTATCAAACAGTAGGTCATAAATGTATTTTTGTTTTAAAAGGAATTGATTAAAATGTTACAAAAATATACTTTTATAACATTCGAAATTATTTATTGAGTGATAAATATAAAATTGTTATCCTAGATAATGTTTGAGAGGTGTCTAGTGAACGATTATGTGATTGCTGTAGCTTCTACTTGTGATATCGAAGCTTCTTATTTAGAAAGTCATGATATTCCTTTTATAAAATATCCCATTGTTATAGAGGGGAAAGAATATCGTGATGATTGTACAAGCGAAATGAAACAATTTGTTTATCAAAAGATGAGAGAAGGGATAGAAGTATCTACTGCCGCAATCTCTCCTTTTGAATACTATCAGTTCTTTCATGAATTAATGCAGGAAGGGAAAGATGTTATCTATGTTGATATGTCTCGTGCTGTTAGCTCTTCTATAAATAATGTTGAGATTGTTTTGAGTCAAATAAGGGAAGAGTTTCCTAAGCAAAGATTTCATTTTCTAGATTCTTTTTGTATCACAGGTGGTTTAAATTTATTAGTTAAACAGCTTGTTAGATTAAAGGAAGAAGGTAAAGACTTTGATGAAGTTATTAATTGGGGCGAACAACACAAATTAGAGTATATTCATCGTTTTATGGTCGAAGATTTAAAGTGGCTTGCTAAGGGTGGTCGTTTATCAAATGCTAGTGCTTTTGCTGGGAGCTTATTATCAATTAAACCTTTGATCTTAATTACTAATGAAGGTAAATTATTAGCTCATGAAAAGGTTAGAGGAAGAAAGAAGTGTTTAAAGAAGTTAATTGAGTCAATGGCTAATGAATTATGTGACAATACCGCTTTAGAAGAGATAGGTGTTATTTCGGCAGATGATAGAGAAGATTGTTTATTATTAATTGAGGAGATTAAGAAAATGTATCCTCAATTAAAAGATAGTAACTTTGTTATAATTGATTTGGGGCCAACTATTTGTGCTCATGTAGGACCGGATTTTGTAGGTCTTGCTTATAGAGGCAGTAAAAGGATAATGTAAAGATATGATAAATGCTAAAGAAATAAGAAAAAACACTTTCTATTTAACTTTTAAAAAAGGGGTAAAAGCTTGGTTTTTACTGGTTTGCGTTTGTTTTCTATTTGCCTTTATCGGTTCCAGTAATTCAGATTCTTCTGCCTTTGTTTCGACAGCTGATAGTGTCATAGGTTTAAATAATCAAGTAAGTCCTGATAATGTTTCATTATTAACACAATATGTATTAAGTGAAAGTTTCGTTAATCGTTTCCCTTTCTTAAATAGTGAAATTCTTGTTTCTTTAATAAATTCTGCTTCGAAAGCTAATACCTGGATAATTAATTTATTAGCTGCTAACTTTGCTTATTTTAAAAGAAATCAAGGCGAAGTAATTGTTGCTTTATTGCTTACTGCTTTAATTTCTTTCTGTATTAAGTTTTTTGTTCAATCTTCTTTTGATTTAGGAAGATATCGTTATCAATTAGAAAACTCTTGTCAAAAAGAAGTTAAGTTTTCTCGTATATTTGCTCCATTTCATAAAAAGGACTTATTAAACATAATTATTACGATGTTTAAATATAAATTTCTTTTATTGTTATGGTTGTTTACGATAGTTGGTTTTTTTATAAAATACTTTGAATATTTTATGATCCCTTTTATCCTAGCTGAAAATCCTAGTATTAAATTCAAAGAGGCTAAAAAGCTTTCTAAAGAATTAACGATGGGACACAAAAAGGAAATGTTTTTAACTCATCTTTCTTTATGGTATATGTGGATTTTAAGATTTATACCTTTATTGAATATTACAATTGCGATTCCTTATCTTAATATGTTGGATACGCAAATCTATTTAAAATTAAGAGATAAAAAGAATAAAGATATTTTTATTGAACGGGGATTTGATTCGATATATGAAGAAGGTAAAAAGAATCCAGAATACTTGATGGATGATGTTATTAAAAGTGTTAAAGAATTAAGAAAAGATATTAAAAGCGACATTGTACGTTTACGTGGTGATTATAATATCTACGATTATATTTTCTTCTTCTTTTCATTTTGTTTTGTTGGTTGGGTTTGGGAAGTTTTATTACATTTAGTTCAGGAACATGAAATAGTAAATAGGGGAACAATGTATGGACCATGGCTACCTATTTATGGTTGCGGTGGCGTTTTAATTATCTTTTTCCTTAATCGTTTTAAAGATAATAAATGGAAGGTATTGTTTTTAACGATGCTACTTTGTGGCGTGCTGGAATATGCAAGTAGTTGGATTTTAGATTATATTTTTAATTCAACATATTGGGATTATAAAAATATGTTAGTAAATATTAATGGTCGTATTTGTTTAGCTGGCTTATTAGCATTTGGTTTTGGTGGTTTATTTGGCATTTATGTAGCTGCTCCACGATTAAGTTTATTACTGGATAAATTAGGATCTAAAAAGACTAAATTGCTATGTTATATATTAGTAAGTTTATTTGGTTTAGATTTATTGGCTTGTTACTTGTATGGATTTAATACAGGTAGTGGAGTAGGTGGAGAATTCGAAGATTAAAAGTATATAAATCACAAATTCATATACTATCAATAAACGATATTAATATATGTATTTATAAGTTATTGATATAGTAATATCTAATTTGAAATAAATTGGAAATTTAATAAAAAAATATTTCATTTAAATAAAGAAATATGCTAATATTCTTGTGTTGTAGTCCTTTTGACTATAACCGCTCAGAAAAGGTTTATAAGCTTAGTCACCTTAATGGCGAGTCTTAAGAAGAAAGGAGAAAAGATATGTACGCAGTAATTGAAACTGGTGGCAAACAACTTCGTGTTGAAGAAGGTCAAGAGATCTTTGTTGAGAAGTTGGATGTTGAAGAAGGTAAACAAGTAACTTTCGAGAATGTTGTTGCTTTAGGTGGTGACAAATTGAAACTTGGCACTCCTTATGTAAAGGGTGCTAAGGTTACTTGCAAAGTTTTAAAACAAGGCAAGGAAAAGAAAGTTGTAATCTTCAAGTATAAGGCTAAAAAAGGTAGTACAAGACGCAAACAAGGTCATCGTCAACCTTATACTAAATTACTTGTTCAAAGCATTGCTTAATGATTAAAGTTGAATATGCACGCAAAGAAGATGTATTTACTTTATTAGCTGTTAGTGGTCATGCTAATAGCGATATGTATGGTAAAGATCTAGTTTGCGCAGCTACATCAACGATTATGTTTGGTCTCTGTAATGCCTTGACAGAAAAAGAAGATGTAGATATTGAAATCTTAGATAACAAGATTAAGATTCTCAATAATTCTGATAGTGAAGTAGTTAATGATTATTTAAATCTAGCTTATATTCAACTACTAACACTAAAAGAAAGTCAAAGTTCTTACTTTGAATTCAATGAAAGGAGTTAATTATGACATTAAAATATACTCTAGATATTCAATTCTTTGCTTCAAAAAAGGGTGTATCTTCGACTAAAAACGGTCGTGATTCTCATTCTAAACGTTTAGGTGCTAAGAAGTCTGATGGTGAATTTGCTACGGCTGGTTCAATCATCTATCGTCAAAGAGGTACTAAAATCCATCCTGGAACAAATGTTATGAGAGGTGGAGATGATACCTTATTCTGCACAGTTGATGGTGTGGTTAAATTTGAACGTTTAGGTAAAAAGCGTAAGCAAGTATCCGTATATCCAGTTCAAGCTTAAGTCCGCAAGGACTTTTTCTTTGCTATAATTGTTTTATGCAATTTATTGATAAAGTAAAACTTAAAGTTAAAGCAGGTAATGGTGGTGATGGTATCATCGCTTTTGCTCATGAAAAATATAATCCTTTAGCTGGTCCTTCGGGAGGAGATGGAGGAAGTGGAGGCTCCATTATCTTTGAAGCTGATAGTAATAAATCAACCTTATTAGATTTACGTTATCAACGCTTAATTAAGGCAAATAATGGGGAAAGAGGCAAAACTAATAAGATGTATGGTGCTTCGGCAGAAGATGTCATTATTAAATTACCCTTAGGTTCGGTTGTAAAAGATATAAATGAAAATCGTGTTTTAGCTGATCTAACCTCTAACGGTCAACAAGAAGTAATTGCTAAAGGTGGTAAGGGTGGCAAAGGTAATCGTCACTATGCTACTTCTAGAAATACTGCTCCTGAGAAATGTGAATTAGGAGAGATGGGTGAAGAAAGAGAGATCGAAATTGAATTAAAGGTTTTAGCTGATGTTGGTTTATTAGGTTTACCTTCAGTAGGCAAATCAACTTTAATTTCGATGGTCAGTGCTGCAAAACCGGAAATAGCTGACTATCCTTTTACTACTTTAACTCCTCAGCTTGGTATGGTTAGAGTTGATGGTTTTTCTTTTGTAATGGCTGATTTACCTGGATTAATAGTTGGAGCTAGTGAAGGTAAAGGTTTGGGCCATGAATTTTTAAGACATATGGAAAGATGTCGTTTACTAGTTCATGTCTTAGATATGGGACACGAAGATCCTATTCAAGATTATGAAGATATTAATCAAGAGTTATTAAACTATCCTGGTAATTTAAACCAAAGAAAACAATTGGTTGTCGCTAATAAGATGGATGAAGAGGGTAGTGAAGAGAAATTAAATCTATTTAAAGAAAAATATCCTGATGTTGAAGTTTTTCCTTGTATCACTTTATTAAATGAAGGTTTAGATTTACTTTTATATCGTATTAAGGATTTATTACCTAATATTGCTACTTATCCGATGATGGAAGAAGTAGAAGATAATCATAAGGTCTTTACTTATGAGAAAGAAAAAGAATTTGAGATTATTAACGAAGGTAATCATTATTGGCGAATTGAAAGCGAAAAGCTGCAGCAATTTATTGCCACTCTAGATTTGCACCAAGAAGCTGATGCCTTGCGTTTCGGTAACTATTTAAAGAAGATTGGTGTTGATCAAGCTTTAAGAGATAGGGGATGCGTTAATGGTGATACGATTGCGATTGCTGGCATTGAATTTGATTTTGATGAGGGTGAATTATGATAGGTTTTTTAAGAGGTATAGTTTATAGCTATAGTGCTGATTCATTACTATTAGATGTTAATGGGGTAGGGTATCGTTTAAATTTTTATCATCCCGCTTCTTTAAAAATAGGTGAAGAAGTAACTATTTATACCTATCAACATGTTAGAGAAGACGCTATCTTACTTTTTGGTTTTTTATCCTTAGAAGAATATGAATTATTTATGAAGCTAATTTCAGTTAAAGGAATTGGCCCTAAGATTGCTTGTGGTATTTTAGCTAGTGGTAATTTAAACGAGATTTATACTGCTATTGAAAACGGTGATGTAGCTTATATGAAGAAGATGCCAGGAGTAGGTAGTAAGGCAGCTTCACAAATTATTCTCGATTTAAAAGGAAAATTAGTTGAAACTAGTAATAATAATAGTAAAGGGAAACAGGAGGAAAGTGCTGAAATTAATGAAGTTATAACCGCTTTAAAAGGTTTGGGTTATAAAAATAGTGAGGTTGAAGCTATTTTACCTAGCCTAAGAAATAGTGAAGGCAGTGTTAATGAACTTCTTAAACAAGCACTAATGTTACTGGCAAAATGAGTGAAGAAAGATTAGTAGATAGTCAAAATTTGGCTAGTGAAGAAGATTACGAATCAAGTTTAAGACCACAAACTTTAGACTCTTATGTTGGTCAAAGTGTTTTAAAAGAGAATTTAAATATCTATATTCAAGCAGCTAAAATGAGAGATGAGTCTTTGGATCATGTGCTTTTATATGGTCCTCCTGGTTTAGGTAAGACAACCCTTGCCTATATTTTAGCCAATGAAATGGGTAGCCATATTCATACTACTAGTGGTCCTAGTATTTCCAGAAGTGGCGATTTAGCTGCCATTTTATCAACCTTACAAGCAGGCGATATTTTATTTATTGATGAGATTCATCGTTTACCTCGTCAAGTAGAAGAAATCCTATATCCAGCAATGGAAGATTTCTGTATTGATATTGTAATAGGGCAGGAAGCTGGAGCTAGAGCTATTCGTTTAGATTTGCCTCCCTTTACTTTAGTTGGTGCAACTACTAGAGCTGGTGATCTTTCGGCTCCTTTAAGAGATCGCTTCGGCATTATCTCAAAACTAGAATATTACACCCAAGAAGAGCTACAACAAATTATCACTAGAACCTCTCACGTCTTACAAACTCCAGCGCAAGAGGAAGCGATTTGTGAGATTGCTAAAAGAAGTAGGGGAACACCAAGAATCGCCAATAGATTATTTAGAAGAGTTAGAGATTTCTCGATGGTATTAAATGAAGGTGATATTGATCTTAATTTAGCTAAGGAAGCCTTAGATAGATTAAAGGTAGATGAACTAGGCTTAGATATCGTTGATATTAGATACTTACAAGGAATTATCGAAAGGTTTGCTGGAGGCCCAGTTGGTTTAGAAGCTATCGCTTCTTCTATTGGTGAGGAAGCTTTAACCTTAGAAGATGTCTATGAACCTTATTTGCTTCAAATAGGTTTCATAAATCGTACTGCTAGAGGTAGGGTGGTAACCGATAAAGCTTATAAGCATTTAAACTTACAGAAACAAAATACTTTATTTTAATAGTAAAAGTGGTAGAGATAGTAATTCCGCCACTTTTTTTATATGGGTTTAACATTGTTTTAGTGGAGGAGTATGCCATTAGCTTTTGGGGAGAACGATAGGAGCTACCGTATTGTTAGGATTGCGGGAAATGATAGGTTGAAGATCCATCTACAAAAGATGGGTTTTGTGCTTGGCAAAAATATAACTATTGTTTCAAAACTTAATGGTAATTTGATTGTTGCTTTAGATAATTTAAGACTAGCAATTTCAAAAGAAACCGCCATGAAAATTATTGTAGAGGAGGACGTATGACATTAAATGAAGTAGAAGTTGGAACTAGCGTCAAAGTAAGTAAGATTAATGGTACTGGTGCTATTCGTAGACGTATTATGGACATGGGTCTTACTAAAGGGGTAGAAGTATATGTACGTAAATTAGCACCCTTAGGTGATCCAATTGAAATTAATATTAGAGGTTATGAATTAAGCATTCGTAAAGAAGATGCAATGAATGTGGAGGTGGTTAAATGAAGATCGCTTTAGCAGGAAATCCTAACAGTGGTAAAACAACTTTATTTAACGCTTTAACTGGTGCCAATCAATATGTAGGTAACTGGCCTGGAGTTACAGTTGAGAAAAAGGAAGGCAAATATAGTAAAGATAAAGATATTAGCTTTGTGGATTTACCCGGCATTTATTCTTTATCTCCTTATTCATTGGAAGAGGTTGTTTCTCGTGATTATCTATTATCTGGTGATGCGGATGGTATTATCAATATCGTTGATGGTACAAATTTGCAACGTAATTTGTATTTAACTAGCCAATTAGCAGAACTTAATTTACCAATGGTAGTAGCTATTAATATGGCTGATGTTTTAGAGAAAAATAACATCAATATTGATACTACATCTTTAGAAAAAGCTTATGGTTTAAAGTTTGTTTTGATTTCGGCAATCAATAAAACAAATATTGAAGAATGTGTTAATACCTTAAAACAAGCTATCAACAGTAAAGAAAAACCCAAACACTTTACTTTTGATAGTGAAGTAGAAGATCTTATTAATGATTTAAGTAATACTTATTTGGGCAATGTTGATGAGAATCAAAAACGTTTCTTAGCTATTAAGTTAGTAGAAAAAGATGAAAAGATCTTTGAAAAGTTGGGTTTAAATAAAAATCAAATTAATGATATTACTTCTAAAGTAAGTGCTTTAGAAAGTAAAAAGGATGATGATAGTGAAAGTATTATTATTAATGAGCGTTATCAAGCAATTGAAAATTCCAACAAGCAAGTTTCTACAACTCGTTCAGCTCATGATTTAAGTATTTCTGATAAGATCGATAAAGTGGTTACTAATAGATTCTTAGCGATACCAATTTTTGTAGCTTTGATGTGGTTAGTTTACTACATCACCATCCAAACAATAGGTGATGCCGGAACAGCTTGGGTTAATGATGTCTTATTTGGAGAGATTGTTCCAGGTGCTGTTGAATCATTTTTAACTTCAATTAATTGTGCGGAATGGCTACAATCACTTATATTAGATGGAATTGTAGCTGGCGTAGGTGCTGTACTCGGTTTCTTGCCACAGATGATCGTTTTATTCTTCTGCTTAGCTATTTTAGAAGAATGTGGTTATATGGCCAGAATCGCCTTTATCTTAGATCGTATCTTCCGTAAATTTGGTTTAAGTGGTAAATCATTTATTCCGATGATGATTGGTACTGGATGCGGTGTACCTGGTGTTATGGCTTCTCGTACTATCGAATCAGAAAACGATAGAAGAATGACAGTTATGACTACTACCTTTATTCCTTGTGGAGCTAAACTTCCTGTAATCGCCTGTTTTGCGGGTGCCTTATTTGGTGGTAGTGGTTTAGTTGGTGTTAGTGCATATTTTTTAGGTATCTTTGCGATTGTTACCTCTGGTATCATCTTAAAGAAAACTAAACCGTTTGCAGGAGACCCTTCACCATTTGTAATGGAACTTCCAGCTTACCATTTACCTCGTTTGTCTAATGTTTTACATAGTGTATATCAAAGAGCTGCTGCTTTCGTTAAAAAGGCAGGAACTATTATCCTTTTATCAACCATCTTTGTTCATGTAATTACTCACTTTGGTTGGAATAATGGTGTCTTTGGCTATTTGGATGTAGAGAGTGATGAAGGTTTAGCTTCTGGCTTAATTGATGGTTCTATTGCTGCTAAATTAGGTACTTTCTTTGGTTATATCTTTAAGCCAGTTGGCTTTGGCGATTGGCGTTCTACGGTTGCTACACTGACTGGGTTAGTAGCTAAGGAAAACGTTGTAGGTACTTTAGGTATTCTTTTTAGAACTGCAGTAGAGAGCGAAGAAGGTGAAGAAATATGGGCAACTTTAGCTAATAACTATACTGTTGTAAGTGGTTATGCTTTCTTAGCCTTTAACTTATTGTGTGCTCCTTGTTTCGCTGCTATTGGTGCTATTAAAAGAGAGATGAATTCACGTAAGTGGACTTGGGCAGCTATTTTATGGGAATGTGGATATGCTTATTTCATTGCCTTTGTGGTATATCACATTGGTAATTTGATTTTCTTCTCTACCTTTAATTTATGGACAATAATTGCCTTTGTCTTAGTTGCTGTATTCTTATATCTCTTATTTAGAAAGCCGAGAAATGTTGAATCTTATCAGTAATAATTTAGGAACTATCTTTGTTTTCTTAGTTCTTTGTTTAGTTGTGTTTTTAGCGATAAGAGAGATATATAGAGAAAAGGTACCTTGTGTATCTTGTCCCTTAGGCAAAACCTGTCAATTGCATAACGCACTTAATTGTAATCAAAAGGCTCATCATTGATGAGCCTTTGTTTTGCTTGTTTTTTTATTTTTAATTATTTAAGCTTTATTTTCCTTAAAAGCTTTAATTAAGCTATCAGCAGCTAAAGCCCCTTCATAAACTGCCTTAGCTACTTGTAACATACCTCCATTACAATCTCCACAAGCATAAAGGAAGGGGATATTAGTTTCCATTTTTTCATTTACTGCTATATTACCGTTTTCAGATATAACACCCATCTTTAAACATAAGGAATCAGTACCCGCAGTACCTTGAGCAATAAATAAACCATCTACTTCATACGTGTTGTTATTGGTTTGAATGCTTTCTAGTTTACTTTCGCCATTTAAGTTAATAATCTTATCTTCGATTATTGGATAGTTTCTTAATTCATTGCTCTCGATACTTTCACCGTTGGTAAAGATCGTAATATCCTTACTTAAAGAAGATAAATAAGAAGCTTCATGAGCTGCATATTCGCCATTCCCTAATACACCAATCTTTTTATCACGGAAAAAGAATCCATCGCAAACAGCACAATAGCTAACACCTTTACCTTCTAAATTATTTAAATTTTTAATAGGAGGAGCTTTTCTTTGTTTACCAGTAGCTAAGATTAAAGCTTGGGCTTGATGTTTATTTTTAGTGGTTGTGACAATAAATTCGTTTTCCCAAGAGATATCAACAACCTCTTCTTCATATAGATTAATCCCTAAGTTTTGTGCTTGAGCAATTCCTCTTTCGTATAAAACTTCGCCACTTATAGGCATTAAGCCATAATAGTTTTCAATCATATGAGCTTTACTTAAAGCTGAAGAATTTAAATAGATAACACTTGTCTCAATACCAGCTCTTTTACAATAAAGAGCAGCTGAGATCCCTGCAGGACCTGCACCAATAATTATTACGTTTTTCATATTTTTATTATAAAGTTTTTATTTTTTTATGTTTAGATTATGACCATAATAATTCTTTGTAGTAAAATAATTAAGTGAAATTTTCAAAAGCTTTATTATATTTATTTTCTATATTTGTTATTTATATATTCTTGTTTCTTTTGCAACTATTTTTATTAGAGCCTTTAATGTCTTTTTTGAATAAGGAATATTATCTTGTGATTATCTGGCGTTTATTCTTTTTATTAATTATCAATCCATTTTTAACCTTACTACTTTCTGAAAGCCTTAATTTTACTCCTGATGGTTTAAGATATGGTAAGAAGAAGATTGATGTTTTGGAGGATGAGTAATGAAGATAATTATGGTTGCAGGTGGTAGTGGTGGCCATATTTATCCTGCTTTATCTTTAGCTAGAGCCTTAAAAGAAAAGGGACATGAAATATCTTTTATTGGTTCTGATTCTAGGATGGAAAAAGACGCTATACCAGAAGCTGGTTTTCCTTTTACGGGTTTAAAAATGGAAATTACTGGTAGTGGTTTAATTCAAAATTTAAAAAGTTTTACTTCTTTATTTTTTGCCTATTTTAAATGTAAGAACTTAGTAAAAGATGCTGATATGGTTATTGGTTTTGGTAATTATATTTCAGTTCCTGTTATTTTAGCTGGTAAGCGTTTAAAAAAGAAAACTGTAATCCATGAACAAAACTCCTTCGTTGGCAGAGCTAATCGCTTTTTAGATCAGAAAGTTGATTTGATTATATGCTGCTATAAAGAAAATTTAAAACAATTTAAAAATAAAAATATTGCGGTTTTAGGTAATCCTCAAGAAAGCATTGCAGCTAAAGTAGAAAAAGATGAATCTTTAATTAGTGAGATTGGTTTAGATAAAAATAAAAAGACAGTATTAATCTTTTATGGTTCCTTAGGTTCAGAAACCTTATTTAATATCACTAGTGATTTAATTAAATCTAAGCCTGATTATCAAATTGTTTATGCCTGTGGATCTCGTTATATCGATAGTAGTAAAGATTTAAATAGTGAAAAGGTAAAAGTAGTAGAAAAGTTAGATGGGGTTAAATGGATGAAGGTGGCTGATGTTTTGGTCTCTCGTGCTGGGGCAACAACCTTAGCTGAAATTTGCGCTAGTGGGATTGCTTCAATTTTGATTCCTTCCCCCTTTGTTCCTAATAATCATCAATATTATAACGCTAAGGCCTTAAGCGATAATGAGGCAGCTATTTTGATTGAAGAGAAAGATTTAAGTGTTGAGATCTTAAATGAGAATATTGAAAAATTGTTAAATGATGAAGAGCTAAATTCTACTTTTAGAAAAAATGCTTTAGCTTTAGCTAATCCTAATGCGATTTATGATAGTATTGAGAGGTTAGAAAACTTATGAATAAAGAATTAGTAAACTTTTTAGCTTCTCATAGTGATTTAAAAACTGATGCTAGTTTTAAAGATATTACGACTATTAAAATAGGCGGTAAAATCGAGTATTTAGTTTATCCTTATGATCTTCAACAATTACTCTTAATCCTTCGTTATTTAAATGAAAAGAAGCTTAATTACCATGTATTAGGTAGGGGATCTAATTTAGTATGTGGTGATGAAACATATGAAGGATGTATTATACGTTTAGATCATTTAGATGAATATAATTTTGAGGATAATTATGTTTATGCTCAAGCTGGAGTACCGGTTATGCGTTTAGCTAAGGTTTTAGCTTCCCAATCCTTAAGTGGTTTAGAGTTTGCTTCAGGTATTCCTGGTAGTATTGGTGGTCTAGTATATATGAATGCTGGCGCTTATAAAAAGTGTATGGCTGATATCGTTATTAGCGTTGATGTTTTAATTGATAACGAAATAAAAACATTAAGTTTAGAAGAATGTGAATATTCCTATCGTACTTCAATCTTTCAAAAGCATCCTGAATTGATTATTTTAGCTGCTAAGTTAAAAGTAGAAGATGGAAAAAGAGAAGATATCTTAAAGTTAATGGAAGATAGACTTATTCGTCGTAAAGAAACCCAACCCTTAGAGATGCCTTCAGCTGGAAGCTGTTACCGTAATCCGGAAGGAGATTTTGCTTGGCGTTTAATTGATGGGGTTGGTTTAAGAGGTTATCGCTATAACGGTATTCAAATATCTGAGAAACATCCTAATTTTATTGTGAATGTAGGAGAAGCGACTTATACTGATTTTATGGTTGTTAATAAGACGATTGTTGATCGCGTTAAAAATACCTATGGTGTAGAACTATTAAGAGAAGTGGAGTTATTCAATTGTTAAGTAAAGATACTAGTAAAAACTTAGTTGATGATAATAACTTAATGAATTGGCGTCATGATAGAAGAGCTAATTCTCGTTTTAAGATGCAAAAGAAACATCTCTTTCTTCTAGCGATTGTTTTAGCTTTTTTTACTATCTTGCTGGTTTATTTCTATTTACCTAGTTCTGATGTTTTTCATGTATCTGTATCTGGCAATTCATTACTGGAAAGCGATTATATTAAAGGCTTAACTAATGTAAGCAATGAAGATAAATTTTTACTTATCAATTCTTCAAATATAAAAAGTAAGGTTTTAGAAAGTCCTTATATTTCTGAGGCTAATGTTTCTAAAGAAGAAGGAAATATCATAAATGTTGAAGTTGTTGAAAAAAAGATAAATGCCTATTTATTAAAAGATAATAAATATTATTTTTGGTTTAGTGATGATACTTATTGTGAGATAGATGATGCTCATAAATATTTAATGAGTAGACTGCCCTTTATTGAAGGTTTTACTGATGAACAATTAAGCTCCTTACAAATTGGTTTCCGTGATTTAAGTCAGGAAGATATTAATGAGATATCAGAAATTCATAGTTATCCTATTTCTTACGATGATAATTACATGGAAGTCATTATGAGAGATGGTAATTATGTCTTTGTAGATGTTTATTCTTTGCCTTACTTACAAAACTATTACCGTATTTGGTCTGGTTTATCGGCTGAAGAAGGCTTATGTTTATACTTAGATGATTTTACTGGTAAGGGTTATTCTGGCGCTTGCCCTTGGCAAGAAGAAGTTCAACAAGATTCTACAGAAGAAACAGATAATCAAGAAGAATAAAGTTTTAAATTAAATTGAAAAGTAATTTCTGTTTCTTTTAACTTATTTAAACTATCACTACTAGAATTATAAAAATAAGGTGTCATCATAAATAGATTTATGACATCTTCTTTTTTTATTAAAGCTTTATTTTCAATTGTCCATTGTTTAATTAAATTCAAATTAATTATCTCTTTATCTTCATTTAAATAGACATTCTGATACAAAAGCTCTTTTAACTGTTTTAAATGATTTTCTCCTGGCCCTACATATAAAAAGTAAGAATTATCTTTTAAGATTCTTTTGATCTGTTTCTCGGCGATTGGTGCAAAACAAGTCAAAACAAAATCAGCACATTTATCCTCTAGTGGCAAATCAAAGATAGAAGAAAGAATATAAGTTCCTTCTTTATCGTTTCTACTAGCTATCTTTAAAGCATTTTTTGATAGATCTATGCCGATATGCTTACTATCTATTTGTTTGGTGTAATAGCCATCTCCACAAGCTAAATCAACTACGTTATTTGCGTTATATTCTTTTATTGTTTTGGTAATCTCTTTAGCTAAAAAAGAATAATAGCCTTGATTTAAAAAGTTATTGCGAGCATCTACCATTAATTTATTATCCCCGCCATCACTTTTCTTCAGATAAAGATTGATATAACCCTGTTTAGCAATATCAAAATTATGCTTATTATTGCATGTATAACTTTTCTCTTTTTTAATTAATACATTGTGACAAACAGGGCACACTAAGTTCATAGACATATTCTAAAACAAGTCTTTATAAATGTTATAATTTTTATATGATTTATATTCGTAATTTAACTAAACATAAGGAATTTGAAGAATACTATCCTGAATTAGACAAGTATATGCAAAAAACTTTAGCTTTACTCGATTTAAAGGGAGAATATGATATCTCACTAAGCTTAATTGGACCAATTAAGATGAAAAGAATGAATAAACAATATCGTAACATTGATAAAACTACTGATGTATTATCCTTTGCCTATAATGATGGTTTAACATTAAGCGGTGATGATAATCATGATTTAGGAGATATCTTTATTAATGTAAATAGGGTGCATAGCCAAGCTCTAGATTATGGTCACAGTATAAAAAGAGAATTCTGTTTTCTTTTTGTTCATGGATTGCTTCATTGTTTAGGTTACGATCATCATACGATTGAAGAAGAAAAAGAAATGTTTTCCTTACAAGAAAAAATATTAGGTAAAAGATGAATAAATTTATAAATGCGTTTAATGGTTTAAAAATTTCTTTAAATCATAAAGGCTTATTAATTCAATATACGATTGCCTTAGTAGTAGGAATAATTACTATATTTATTGATATAGCTTTATGGAAGAAAGTAAGTATAGTTTTGTGTATCTTTTTGGTATTAGTATCAGAAACAATAAATACATGTATTGAAAGAATATGTGATAAGATATGTGAGCACTATGATGATGATATAAAAGATATCAAAGACATGGCTGCTGGTTTTGTATTGCTTAGTAGTATCTGTGCTTTGACAATTGCGTTTATGGTATTGATAGGAGAGTAAAAATGGAAAAAGATGTTTTATTAGAAAAAGCTTTTAAAGCAATGGATAATGCTTATGCACCTTATTCAAATTATCGTGTTGGCTCTTGCGTAGCTTTAAGTGATGGTAATTATATTATTGGAGCAAATGTTGAAAACTGTTCTTATCCTGCTGGTATATGTGGAGAGAGGAATGCGATTTTTTCTGCTTACGCTCAAGGTTATCGTAAGGAAGATGTTGAAGCTATCGCTATAGTTACAAGTGGTTGGCGAGTAGGGGCACCATGTGGGGTATGCAGACAAGTATTAAGTGAATGCTTAAAACCAGAAACTCCAATTATTCTTTCTAATGGTAAAGAAACAATTGAAACTAATATTAAAGAATTATTACCAATGAGTTTTAGTGAGGAAGACTTACAGTGAAATCTGGCTTTATCGCTATATTAGGTAGACCTAATGCTGGCAAATCAACTTTATTAAATGCTTTATTGCAAGAAAAGATTGCAATTACTTCTTATAAAGCGGAGACTACAAGAAACGCAATTCAAGGTATTTTAAATCGTGATGATTTGCAGATAGTGTTTGTTGATACACCGGGTATTCATGAGGCTAAAACAGCCTTAGGTTCGTATATGAATCGTGAAGCTTTTGCTCAGGTAGAAGGGGTAGATATCATCTACTATATTTGTGATGGCGTTAATGGTTTACATGATGAAGATAAAGAGATTATCGATAAGATTAAGGATAGAGCACCTGTCTTTTTACTATTAAATAAAATTGATAAATTAAGCTCTAAACAGATATTGAATAGAGTTGTTTATGCTCAAGAAAATTTCGACTTTAAAGAGATTATTCCTTTATCTGCTTTGAATCAAGAAAACTTAGATGAATTGATTAGTACTTCTATTCCTTATCTAAAGGATGAAGTTTTATATTATCCTCAAGATATTTCTACTCCTAGCTCTAAAGAATTTAGAATATCAGAAATTATTAGAGAAAAGATTTTAATCTGCACTAAACAGGAAGTTCCTCATTTAGTTGCAGTGAATGTAGAAAGTTATAAGGAAACCGAAAAGAAAGCTTATATTGATGCAGTAATAGCTTGTGGCAAGACGAGTCATAAGGGAATTATTATTGGTAAAAGTGGTCAAATGTTAAAAAAGATTAATATGATGGCATCAAAAGAATTAAGTGAATTTTTAAATAAAAAGATCGTTTTAAATTTATATGTAAAGGTAGAAGAAGACTGGTTAAATAAAGCTAATAAGATGTTTACTTTAGGTTACGGAAATAAGAATGAAGGATAAAATTAACGGTTTAGCTCTTTCAATAAATCCCTATCGTGAAAATGATCAATTAGCTAAAGTTTTTCTGCAAGATGGCAGATTAGTTTCTTTTGTGGTAAAGGGAGCTAATAAAGTTAATGGTAAAAATAAATTAAATGAATTAAGTTCATACTTATTCTTTTTTGATGATAATAGTTTGAAAGATATTTTTACTCTACAAAGAAGACAGTTAAATAAATCTTATTATGAATATAATATGCGTTTATTGTCTTTGAAATTATTACTTTTAGAAGCTATTAATAAATTTAAGATCGAAGATAAAGAGCTCTATAATAATTTGATTTTTGTGTTAGATAATTTAAAAGATGATAATGCATATAAGTTAGTATGTTTTTTATTAAATGATTTATTGAAAAGAAATGGTAATCAAATTTACACTTCATCTTGTGTTGAATGCAACAATACTGTAGTGGTTGCTTATTCACAAAATAGGGGTGGTTTTGTGTGTGAAAAGCATTATAAAAATGAGGATATTAGTGATCTAAGTATTCTTAAAAAAATTCGTCATATTCAATTAGTTGATCAAACTAATGTTTTGCAACTAAATGAAGAATATGACGAAGAAATTCTACTTTTATTTTTAGCTTTTATTAAAGAACACTGTGATATTACTTTGTCTGCTTATTCTTTTTATGCGAACGTTTCAAATAGCGATAGAAGAGCTTCAGTAAAATAACTAACAAAATTACTAAAACAATTAAGGTAATTATAAAGTTAATAATTAAAAGAATTGGACTGGCCTTAGATACAACAATCACATCATCATAATTAGTATCTAATAAATCAACTGTTATTTTAGAGCCTGAATATTCACCTTGATTTGCACTGATAATAGTTGCGGGCATTGAGATGTTTAAATTAGCAACCACCCCATAATCTTTTAACTGCGATAATTCAAAGTTACTACCGAACAAATCGCCTAAGGGTAGGTTCTCTAATTGAGAAGATTTAATAGTTAAAGTAACTGTTTCTGCCTCTCTTTCAACCGTAATAAATTCACTCAAATCTTCAATATTCCCTGAGAAACAAAAACCATCATAGATCTCATCATTATAAATGATGGACTCTTTTTCGATATTTGAGAAAGTAACAGAAGGCATATTGTTGTTGAAAAGTTCCCAAGTGCTTTCATTATCACTTAAAAGATTTTGGGATAAATAGAAACAACCTTCATAGGTTGAAGGTAGACGATAATTAATTTTGACATCAGCTTCAAACTGAGCACATGAAGTTAATAGTAATAAACTTAAAAGAAACAATATTTTTTTAAACATAAAGCAATTATAATGAGCTAGTTTGAACTTTGCAAATTTATAGCCTCTCATTAATTAACTTTAATATAGCTTTATAGAAAGAAATATCTTCTTCTTGAAAACGATTTAAGATATCGCTATCGATATCTAAAACACCTAATTTATTCTTTAATGGTAAAACTAATTCGCTTTTAGAATTGTTGTCACAATAGATATGACCAGGGAATAAAGAAACATCTTTTACATTAATTATTTTTTGTTTATTAAAAGATAGGGCACATACTCCTTTTTCTAGATTCAAGATGCTACAAGCAGGTTTACCAGCATAAGGCCCTAAAACTAATCTATTATCTTTATATAAATAAAGACCTATCCAATTAATATGTTTTCTTTCTTCTTTTAAAAAAGAGAATAAATTTAACAGGGAAGGCAGTAAGTACTCATCGTTAATTAATTCTTGAGCTTGTTTATAAGATATGTCCATATATGTATATTAGCAGAATGTTATTGTTTATTCTTTATTTCGTCTATGTGTTTTTCTTTTAAATATTCGCTTGCTTTTGATACAGATAATAATCGGTAATAAAGTAAATCTATTTGAGATTTATTAAGGCATCGTTTGCCTTTACTTATTAAACCATTAATTGTATTAAACGTCTCACCAACATGTATAACAATATTTCTTTTGTCTTTTATATCAATATTTATAAAATCAGCATAATTACTGAAAACAATAATTGAAAAAAAGCGTAATTCTAATCCACTATAATCTGATAAATATTTTTTTAAGTGGTGAATGTGTCCTAGGTTTTGCTTGATAGGGTTATAGAAACTATTTTTTTCTATACCATCTCTTCCCCGCGCTAGTGTTTGATACCATTGTTTTTGATTTTCTGATCCATAAATATATCCTTTAAAGTTTTTTGATTCAAAAACATAAATTCCAGTTTCGTGAATCATGATAAGATCAACTTCGCTTGTTTCGTTGTGTTCTTTTGGTATATATGCATTAAAAATAAATTTTTTATAATCTCCAATTTTTTCTAGTTGCTCATAAATTTTAAATTCTCCTGATTTGCCTAGATCATTTTCAATTTCATCGAAATTATAGTTTGTTTCTTTTGCATACTCTGTTTCTTTGTATTTGTTTAATCTGTTTTTATATTTTTTTCTTTTTACAAAAATACATATTTCAATCGGAATGATATAGACCATCAAACCACATATGTAATCTTTGTAAATAGCTGATACATCCTTAACTAAAAAAGGAATTAGCATTAAAATTCCATATATTATAAATCTTTTTTTCTTAATGCACATATATATTAATAAAACGATAATAACTAGAGATATAAAAATTGTCATATGTATCAAATTCCTATAAATATATTAACAGATATATTATGCTATAATTTTTTGGGGTGCTTGAAAAGGCTGAGATCATACCCTTAAACCTGATCTAGGTAATGCTAGCGTAGGAAAACCTACGCCTTGAAAGAGGTGTAAAATGCAAAACAAAAAAATTAAGGTCATCGTTTTAATTGGCCTCTACACAGCTTTAGCTGTTTGTCTCGATTTTCTAAAGGCTTTCTTGCCTTTTCTCGATATGCCGATGGGTGGATCCATAAATATAGCAACCATACCAATAGTAATAGCTTCCTTTCATTTAGGAATTTTTAATAGTTTTATTGTTGGTCTTTTATGGTATGTGCTTACTTCAATATTTGGCTTAAATTATCCACCGATCTCGGTATTAGAATGCCTTTTCGATTATTTAATTCCTTCTACTATCTTTTGTATTAGCTCTATCTTTTATAAAAGAAAGAAATCTTTATTAAATATTGAATTAGGAATATTACTTTCTAATCTTATTAGAATAGTTTCGATTTTAATTGCCGGTGCTTATTTTTGGTTTCCTGAAAGCAGTGCAGCTGGCTCACTTGCTGCCTGGCTAAATTCTTTAACATATAATCTTCCATATTTAATTGCCACAATGGTAATGTTGATGATTATTGTACCCATTATTATTAAAAGAAGAGAAAATTATTTTAACAATCTTTAAGTTAAGGCATATAATGTTTTTATGTTGCCAAAAATAGGAGAGATGGTATTTGTTGAATCTTATAAGCATGATGGTAGTTTTCATCGTGCTTGGTCTAAGGCTTTAGTAATTGATGTAACTGATGAATATATTGCGACAGTTACTGATCACTGCTGGGTAGTAGAAAAAAATAAAAGAAGATGGTTGACTAAAGAGCCAGCAATTTGTTTCTTTTATTTTAAGCGTTGGTATAATGTCATCTCGATGATTAGAAAAAGTGGTATCTATTTTTATTGTAATATTGCATCTCCTTCTTTATACGATGGGGAAGCAATTAAAAATATTGACTATGATTTAGATGTTAAAGTATTTCCTGATTTCTCTTATACAGTTCTAGATGAAAACGAATATAAATTTCATTCTAATAAGATGGAATATGGAGAAGAGTTAAAAGCTATCTTAGAGAAGCAATTGAAAGACTTAATTAAAGAGGTAGAAAACAAAGAAAAACCCTTTGATTATGACTATATTCAAGATTATTTGAAACGTTATTTTGAACTATCGCAGGAAAAGTAAAAAAATTGCAAATTTTTTGTATTTTCTTATTGACACATAATTCCTAAAATTGATATTATTTTAGAGCAAACGCTATTTCTGGTGTTTTGCACTTGATCTTTGAAAATCGGATATTAACGAATCAACGTCAATTTCATTTAAATCAAATCTCAATATAGAGATTAAAAAGAGTTAGTTCAAACG
>Ga0065711_1004457_pt1 | contig 23472 bp, 13 predicted proteins | sample Hoacrofraction12_FD_59098 | JGI IMG/M metagenome (GOLD analysis project Ga0065711, IMG submission 59098) | Hoatzin crop microbial communities from Cojedes, Venezuela - Epithelial fraction 12 v2 (version 2) | ecosystem: Host-associated > Birds > Digestive system > Esophagus > Crop | place...
AGGTGAGGCTGACCGGCCTGTAGTTCCCTGGGTCCTCCTTCTTGCCCTTTTTGAAGATTGGAGTGACACTGGCCTTTCTCCAGTCCTCGGGCACCTCTCCTGTCCTCCAGGACCTCTCAAAGATGATGGATTTATCAGTGCTTGAGCCCTCAATGGAAGTCATTTTGTTTCAGGTATCTTTAAATGGGAGTAAAAATGATAAAAGTGAGACCAATCAATGCAATGAAAATGTTTTCAGTGAACAGACAGACACTGGACATTTAGTATTTTTCCCAGTCTGCTTAATAACAATCCCTTGTATAAAATGGTCTATTTCTGTAATTTATTAAAATCTGTGATTTGGGGTGAAAAATAGAAAAGCAATATATTAGAACCTCAAAGGGTTTCAGCAGGGTTCAGTTTGTTTAAATTGTCAAATGTTTATTATTTTCTTCTAGAAGAAAATCCTTCCGCTTTGTTGCAGAAGGATATTTTATTAAGTTCAGGCAAACTGAACTGGCTTTCATCAAACAAAGTTTGGCTCTTGAATCAGGAGGAAATAAAATAACTTGGTGTGGTGTCATTATGTTACAAAAGTGATATTATGGCTACAGGTCAGAAATTCTGGTGATTGTTCATTTGTATGGAGTATGTTGAATTTGTGATACATTGTTTGAGTCCCTGTCAGTGTTTCTCTCAACCAGAACTTCACGCTAGTCCAGAACAAAATGCAGCCAGTGCGTGGCCTGTGTTCCCAGAAACAAGCGACTTCTCGAAATGTCCATCTCTCTGTGCGTGGGTACTGGAGACACGAGCTGCTCCGGGTGTGCTGAGCACGTGGCCAGCCCCATGCCTGGGGACAGAGGTTTGTGTGTCCTAAATGCAGGCAGCTGCTGCCCACCTCCAAACGGGTGAGCGACATGGCCTGCAGGAATTACAGCCTTGGCTGTCTCTTTGGGAAAGCCGCTTGCACGGCCTCCCAGGAAAGACTGCTTTTTCCCTCTGGTTAGCGTTTTCCTATAGAAAGCTCGACCTCCAGTCAGCTGCACCAGTCAGCCTGCTGATTAGCTTTTCCTCCTTGTGGCTGCGGGGTTGCTGAATTTCCTGATGCTGCCACCGCATGTCCCACTAAGGCCGTTTTGCTGCTGCTTATCTTCCTGACTCATTTAGGTTTGGAGATTGCAGGTGGCCTGGCTGCGTGGCCCTGGCTGGATGTCAGACGGCGGGAGGGCAGTGGCTGCCACATGTACAGTGATTAATGGCTTTTCTGTCAATTTCTTCTTCCAGGTCAAGGAGAGCACAGCACGCACTTGCTTCCTGCAAAATGGTGTCACCAGCTCATGAAATTCAAATAGCCTTCTCATCTTCACAAGCCCAAAATTGTTTCTCCTCGTGTGGTGAAAAGGTTCTTGTGTCTTGTCTCCCTGCAAGTTTGCTGGCACAGGGGAGAACTTCTGCTTCCCATTCCTAAACACCAGCGTACGATGAGGCAGGCTCAGCCAGCGGTATTGCCATGCATTTATGTTTATCCCTTAGTTAATGACAGAACAATCTTGTGGGCAGGGATGAAGCAAGGGGAGAAGGAGGAGATGAGATAACTGAATAATTCTGGTTGGTAATATTCTATTTTCCTATATAAACATTAATCATTTCACTAGGAGTTGCAACCAAGTGCAAACACAGTTTATTGGATTTATTTTTTTGAAAATATATTAGCAGAAGCACAAGAGAGGGAATCTCTGTGACAACTGTGACCAACAGAAAATTAATCAGGATTCTGAATCTCTAGTGCTGGTGTCTTAGGGCTCTTTGCTTCTTTGGATTAAATTGCATTAAACTCTTTATTAAACAGAGCAGGAAGCCTGGCACTGGAATCAAGCCCATATCTGCACCTGGATTTTCCTATTAAAAATTGATAGAGTAAAAAGAGTGTTAAATCCTTTTATCCATGATTCAAGCCATACTAGGCAGGATGTAGAAAACGTATTTTCTTCCTTTTTTAAGGTTTAGCATTTGGGGTATTTACCTACCCTGGGTTTACAGTGGACTTTTTTCCTGTTTGTTTTGGAGTGTTTTGTGTGCTTTTTAATGCTTAGAACACATCCTTTTGTACAAATTGCCTGTCTGGGATCCCAGGATGAATGTTTTTCTTGTATTTTTAATGAGGCTGAAGTTAACATGGGCATGTTTGTTTAGCAACAACAACATACACAAGTCTTTGCATGTGAAGGCGCCTTTGTTTGTGTACCACCCTCACTGGCTCTTTCAGCAGGATTAGGGAATAAAGCTGTTAGTTAACTTCTGATGCGGGTGGAAAATGAAGCATTGAACCTGAATCTCCTCTAAGTCGCTAGAAAGTGTGAGTAACTCCCTCTAAGTGAGCTGAATTATACCAGGAAGAGGGAATTTGGAAAAATTTATTCACAAATAAGAGACATATTTGCGTCTGGTCTAAGGATTGGGTCTAGACCACTGAAATTAATGAGCATTTAGCAGTAAGTATTCAGGGAGCAATAATGACAAGGTGATTACAAAACGCAAAAAAAAAAACAACCCACACTGAACAAAAGGTGTTCTTCATGTTTCAGAAGGAGTTGGAGGGCACATCAGCCTTTGTCTCTGTTCAATGGCTAATTTGTTCCTGATAGCAGTTTCAGGGTTTGAAAATAAATGGTGTAGCAAAACCATTAGCAGCTCTGAATGATGAGCTGTGGTTTCTGTCCATTCGTGCTTGCTTGTGAAAGTCAGACCCTGAGGTTGGCTACTTTAGTCTCAGCATTGAGATTTTAGGGATGGGGTAAAGATTTTGAGCTCTGTCACAGACTTCTCCCCTGTAAGCCTCAGTAGTTCACTCTGCTTTGATTTTCTGCGTAGGAAAGGACAATTTGCCATTGCCTTCTCCCTGTCTTGGTTCTTCACCTGTTGGTAAAGGACAGCGATACTTTGATTTGTGCTGCCTGCTTCCACTGTTAACTAATCTGGCAACATTTCAGGGTAGGAGTTACCCCTTGGTTTGCATTATGTCTGGTGCACTGGCTCTTCAGCTCACCTGCGGTTTTGAGGCACTGCATTGACACAGATGAATTTAATGGCAACAACCATGTTATGTGTAACTCAGCAGAGCCTGAGCATCCTCCAGCCCTGCCCAGAAGCACTGATGAGCCTCCCTGTGTGTTAGGATACATGTTTCTTGATGCTGTGTGCACTTTTGAAAAAAGTTGTTTCTGTGACAGAAAGACCATTGGCTTTTCTTTTGAAACATTAATATCAAAATATTATTTCCGAGACATGCCTGAGAAGTGGTTCTGTGGTCATTGCTAATATTTGGATGTTAAAGTGTTTGTCTGAGAGCTGTCTTCATTCTTCTGCAAAAGCAGCTGGATGAACGCCCTGCTTTCTCACTGCACAACTACTCATCCTGCCGTAAAACAGAAAGGGGAAAGAGCACTGGCAGCTCCTGTGCCTGCTGAAGCTTTGCAGCTGCTGTAGGCTGCTCTTCCTCAACTCTTGCCACAGAGCCAGGACAGCTCGAGAGACACAGGGTATGAGAACAGAGCGATAAAACTACTGTACTCCCATGGCAGTCAATAATGTCTCTTTTCTCTTCAGATTAATGTCTTCCAAGCATAAGCCGTGGTTTTGTATTGCTGTGTAGAGTGGCGTCAAGGAGCTATGTGGTACCGAGCACATCAAACAGTTGGCTTAGCAGAAAGCAGGGACAGTGTCTCCAGTTGACCACTTCTAAATATTAAGGGGAATAATATATGGATTTGCTGGATCTGAGGAAGTTTGTAGCCCATTTTGTGCATAAAGGTTACAAAGAGGCTTCCACACCTTGTAGAATCATTTCAGCCAGTGCAGGGACAGATATGAGACAAAAGCCTTCAAATGCATGTCATGGGAGGACCCTGTGGGGCCCAGACGAGGGAGCTCCAGGGTGCCAGTCCGCTGCCTGGCAGCAGCCCCCGCAGAGCACCACGCACTTTTAGTGGTGCCCATGGTGTCCTTTGCAGAACTCCAGATGATTTTAGAAATGGTTTTACCTTTAGAAAACATCAGTGTTTTTGCATCTCATTGACAAGCTCTGCCTTCTCATGGAGCTGGGCTTTTGTTCCCAATGCATTGAAAAGACACAAGGAAAGAAGGGTGTTCCCAGCTGCCTCTGGCCTCCTCCATATTTTCTTTCCCACTGCTATTCATTCTGCTCCACTGCAGAGGAGAGTGCTGACTCGCACCTCTCCTGTTTAGGGAGATGCACACCCAGCACGCACATGCACGTCACAGGGCCTGACCCTGTCTGGGTCTCTACTGAGACTATAACTGGAGCTTGGTCTCTGGCTTATGCTTCCACCTAGCCCTTGTCAGCAAAGCATGGAGATGACCATGCATATGCTCATTGAGTATCCTGCACTTGCTGACAGAGGTGAAGCAACAAAACCGTTGGAATTCGAGGCCGCTTTGTAGTGTCCCCTAAAGACTTCTCAAAGATGTTGAACCTCATGAGGTTCAACAAGGCCAAGCGCAGGGTCCTACATGTGAGTTGGGGCAGCCCTCGCTATCAATACAGGCTGGGGGGTGAAGGGATTGAGAGCAGCCCTGCCGAGAAGGACTTGGGGGTACTGATGGGTGAAAAGCTGGACCTGAGCCGACTATGTGTGCTTGCAGCCCAGAAGGCCAACCATGTCCTGGGCTGTATCAAAGGCAGCATGGCCAACAGGTCGAGGGAGTGGATTCTGACCCTCTACTTTGCTCTGGCGAGACCCTGCTGGGAGTCCTGCATACAGGTCTGGAGCCCTCAGCACAGGACAGACATGGACCTGTTGGAGCAGAGCCAGAGGAGGCCACAAAAACGATCCGAGTGCTGGAACACCTCTGCTGGGGGAAAGGCTGAGAGAGTTGGGGTTGTTCAGCCTGGAGAAGAGAAGGCTGCAGGGAGACCTTGTTGCGGCCTTACAGTACTTAAAGGGGACTTAGAAGAAAGATGGGGACAAACATTTTAGTAGGGCCTGTTACGACAGGACAAAAAGTAATGGTTTTAAACTAAAAGAGGGTAGATTTAAACTGGATATAAGGAAGAAATTTTTTACAGTGAGGGTGGTGACACACTGGCAAAGGTTGCCCAGAGAGGTGGTAGATGCCTCATCCCTGGAAACGTTCAAGGGCAGGTTGGACGGGGCTCTGAGCAGCCTGCTCTGGCAGAAGATGTCTCTGCTCTCTGCAGGGGGGTTGGACTCGATGGGCGGCAAAGGTCACCTCCAACCCAAACTATTCTATGATTCTGTGTAAGCAACTCCATAAACACAAAGCAGTGGAAAGCTTTCATTGAGATTTAAACCCCACAGATCTGAACATTGCAATGAATTAAAGAAAAAACCCATGCTGTGCATTTAGTCAAATGAGGACTTTTTCAAGGAAAGCTTTGATTTTTCTTCTATAGCTTTTTCTGCATTTAGTTTAAATATGCTTTGTCCACAACCTACCTCTGGTTGATACAGTGTGATGCACCCTTTGGAAATACTTTTGATGTTTTTTGGAAGCATTTATCTATTTCTACTTCTATTTTCACAATTCAGTAAATATTTTATTTTCTGATTCACTTAGGTCTGGCTCTAACCCAACCTGAAAGTCTCTGGGCCTCAGGAATGACATTTAATTTTGAAAGCATACCAGACTTGACAAGGTAAGAAAAATGAAGGTGTCATTAAACATAGGAAAGCAACATGTTGTTTGATTTGTAATTTAATATTATTCTTTCTGAACAGCTTCTCAACGAGTGGCTTTGGTCTTGTACAACAAAAGCATTCCTGGTTCTAAGCATAGTAAAGCTTTGTAAGAGTAAAGCAAGAAATGCCATTTACAGTAAGCTGGGAGTCCCCAGACCCTATAGAGAAGAAATGGCATAGTTTACTGAAATAACGTGAATTCCTCAAGGTGGTCAAGGAACTTTACTCACTTTTCACACTCTCAGCAGTCTGTTGAGGCACAGAAAGAGCAGAAAGAAAAAATGAAAAAAAAATTGAAAGGAAAATGACTGAAAGGCAACAGAAAAGATGTGTATGAAACAAGGCAGAAAAAAACCACTACATTAATTCTCTTGGAATATCCGTTTCACCCCTGTGCCTGGTTTGTTGGGTACCTGCCCCAGAATTACCTGCATTCATAATCAATAACATTTGGTTGGTCATGGGAATTCTTGCTTTTCCTTCATTACTATGCACAAAGCTCGCTCTTCGCTTGGTCTCTTGCTGCTCATTATGTGATTCGACGGGGTCATTTATGAACATGTCTCTCTCTCTTTTAAAATATAATGCTTGTAAATGCTGTAACTAGAACAATAAGCACACAATTATGCAATTTTATGTCTTCAAGTAATGCCATTCTGCTCTGAGAAATGTGGCTGCACAGCACAGCCAGTATTATGTTATTCTGTGATAGTTTAATGACTGGATGGACTGTCTGTATGGTATCCTGGGAATCTGATTGTTTATGGATGATAATGCAGAAAACGGAGGGAATAACTACAACCAGTGCGTCAAATCAAGTAACTTGCTCTTTATTCTTCCTGAGTGCATTTTATCATTCTGTTTTTGTAGCAAGGTGTAGGTACACATAAACAATATTGTCTTCGTGCAAGCTGACCTGGTGTCAAAAGCAGCTTAAATATCGCACCCATAATTTTTTTCTAGAAGGATATCCTGGGATGCCTTCGGAGCTCAGACTCTCCCTCGCCGTCTGTGCAGCACGCTCCTGCTAGGATCTCGGCTGTCGCTGGGAGGCAAGGATGACGCGGGGCTGGTTGAAGCCCAGATCATGAAGGCTCCTTGCCTGTCTGCAGAGCTCATGCTTCTCCTCATTGACACTGCATCACACCAGGTTTGTATAAATCATTTTCTTATGATAAAAGCAGGGCTGTGACATCTCTCTGAGAGGAAGTAGTGCATATTTTATGATTGTGTACCCAAAAGTAGTCGATGGAGAGTTTTCTTCTGAGAAGAGAAAGAGGGCAGACTGTTGAAATATCTTTAGGTGCATAAACAGAGTGAGGCTTTGTTGGATTTTTTTTAAGCCCTTGCCAGGAGCTGTGAGAAGAGGGTCTGAATACCTTCAGAGATCTAGTTGCATTGTTGTTTCTCCTGAGTCTCAGGTAGCCCCTCAGGCACTCTGGGCATCCTGGGGTAGTTCTGAGACCGATCTTTATCCCAATGGGAGGTGATGTGATCAGCTCGTGCCCATCTGTCTTGCCTGAAGTTTCCTGCCACCTGCCAAGGGAGCAAGTCTGCTTTGAACAAAAAGTCATAATTTGCCAGGTTGGTGGAGTCTGAGGTTGTTACATACAGAGAACTTTGTGTCATTATTCAGTATTTCACTGACCACATACATTCAGAAACATCGTTTCATGGACCTTATTTTACAAAGCAGCCAATGCAAATATTATCAAAGAAACGATACTGAAAAGCTTGCAGGCTGGGAGTCTGTGGGTTTCTGCAGGGCCCATATGGCACTGAAATCTTGGCCGAAAACTCTGACAGAGAGAGGGAGGCCCACAGCAGAGGTCAGCGACTCTTCCCTGTATGCTCAGCCCTGTTTGCTAGCTAGCACTGATGCTAAACAGGGCTGTGGGGGTCACAGGGGGTTTTTGCTAAAATGTAATGGAGACCACCATAAGAAACTACAGTGACATCTGAGGTTACCTGGTGGCACAGATTGCAATTGGTGTTAGATCCTGCTTTCCAGTGCCATTCCAGCTGTCTCCGCATTCACTGCTGCCACAATTTGTCCTAAAAAGTCCTTTGCTTGCTTTGCTTTGTTCAGCTCTTGACAATGAAGTGATGTTGCGTTAAGTCTACTCCGGTTTCCTAACAGTCTTCTCAGTGACACTGACATGCTGTAGAGCTACACCAAAACTATTTTAACTATGCTACTTCAGGTAATTTGTGCTGCTAATTGTCTTCAGATACTTTATATTATTTAAATATGTATGGCCTAATGAATGACAGTAGGCAATAAATTCTGCGTTGCTGCTGGTAGCAAAACAGTCACGTAAGAGTTCAGCCTATCCTTCAGCTGCTGATGCACTGCTGAAATGTGCCCAAAGAAATCAAACCACTGCAACTCAGTCTACTCTCATAAAGCTCAGCCTTTGCAACCCACTACTCAGTGAATCATTGTTAATCCTGTGAAATGGCCAAACTTTTGTGAGCATTGCAAAGAAAATACAGTAAGATGTAGGAAATCCTTGACATCTTATTTTCTGCCAGAAAGTATTATTTATTGTAAATATCACCAACTTAATGAGAACAGATGAGTTTACTCATTTAGCTGTATAATCCCAACACCAATAGTCTCCAGTTCCACAGTGGTTTTAAACCTGTCCCAGAATGTGACCTCCTCCAGGATTGGTGCATGTTTATTTTTTTTTTCAGTAGCATTAGTAAGGTACCTTCAAATTTGATGGACCATGAAGAGAGACAGTGAGCCTTTGTATTGCAACAGATCAGTGACACAAGCTCAGGAGTGTTTGTGATGGATAGGGGTTTAAGCATTCACAGCTAGCGAGCAGGTTGGATGTTGTGACACAAGAATCTGTCAAGCAGCATATCTGACCACGTGGCCTGTATTTCAGGAGTTCAACTATAGGTGTAAATTATACTTCTGCTGCCGAAAGTTCCTATTCAAAAGGAATAACTTGTTTTTTCATTTTTAATAAAAGATTTTAAGAACAAAACCATGCAAATATGCAGGTCATAATGTACATGCATCCCTGGGTAGAACACCTTTTTCTTTGGGTGCCTCTGCAAAGTAAAAAAAGCTTTTAATTGGATTAAAGCCTGCAAGATGAATATTTCTACATAAATGTGAAGAAAAAAAAAGGGAGTTACATTCAGTTACGATTCTTTCCTAAGAATGCATTGTGGTGCTGAGAAGGAATTGGTGGTGGCATTATTAGTAAGATTATTTGTTCTTTGCTGATGGCCGTTAACATCTTCAGCGATTTGCATACAGAAGAAGACTCAGCTTCCTCTCCTGCAGAGGTTACAGCCGGAATCCATGATCGGCAGCGCACCTCTGACATTACACACTAAATTCAACACCACATTAGATAAACATCCAAAGAGTTAAGAGTTAGTTAGGATTTTATCTGCAGCAGGTATTAGCCTTTTTAACAAGATCAGATGCCTTTTAATGTAAACAGACTGACTTGAATACTTTCCCACTAGAGGTAATACCTCAGAAATATCCTCAGAGAGGGCTTGTTTCCCTGCAGACATCTCAAACCAGATAGAAGAACAAAAAAACCCCAAAAGAAAACACAAATTACTGACAACAGAAGAAATTTGACAAGGCTGCCATCTCAGCTTGGGGATTCCAATCAGTTCTTGTTTTCTCTTAACTATTTTCACATTTGGGGCAGATATGACCTAGGGCAGGATGAGAAAAGCTGGGGGACAGGATGAGAACACACATTTTCTTTCTCTCTCCGGAAGGGTTGGCGGCTGCATGGAAGCTTTCACTCCCCACTGGGAATGGGGTGAGCATGTCGGCTGGGTCAGCAGCAGTGTCGTTGTGCCCTGGGGCTGCGGCAAGGGACACCTGGTATGAACTCGCCCGCCAGACGGGGACCAGAGCATCTGCGGGAGGAGGATGAGGGAAGGTGCGCACACCATGCTGCCCACCCTTGCACCCCACCTTTTCAAAACCTGTTTCTTTGCAAACTTTTAGTGATTCTCTGCTTTTTTAAGCTTCGCTAGTGGACCCACTCCTGACTCATACCACTTCTGTTCTGTGTGATAGATATGGAACATTATGCCCCAGGTTAGGAGTTTAGTACTCTGCCTCTGCTGCTGTCAATGAGTCATAGTGTATCAACGGTCTGCTCTTGTTGGATTGCTGGTCTCGTTTATGCTATCGTATTTCTACCCTCTATTGCCTTTTTTTTTCCCTATATCTTCTTCAACTCCATTTCAATTTGTAATTCCATATGATGAATCACCTACTTAATCTGTGGGTCACCCACCTTTCATAGCATTTCTTTTGTAACATCGTGACATCCACATACAAACCCTACTTCACCCCAGCACCTGTCTATAAAGTTGAAACAATTTTTCTGTGTGAAATATTATTTAGGTTGTAATATATTTCACTTTTTTGAATTGTCCTTTATTAACAGGCGTTCATAAGGACAGGAAAGTGTCTTTGGTACGCATCTGTCCACTTTCCTAACACAGTGTTGGGGCTACCTTTTAATAACATTTTCAAAATAGGCATGAGCTCAGGAAAACTTTTTTTTTTTTTTAATCTCAGCTCATCTTCTATTGTGGAAACCAGCTGGCATTTGCAGCAGCGTACCATCAAACTCTGCAGCCACTCTGGTGAGTTTTGAATGTGTAATCCAGTTTTCATAGCATAACACAGATAAACAATACAAATTAGGTGCATAGATAATTTAAATTCTTACAGAAGATGTGGTATTATTTATATATTAAAAAAGTAATCAGAATAACATCTGTAGGTTCATTAGAAGGAAGATAACTAAGTCGGGAGTTTCCCAAGGATTATACGTACCAGATGAGTAGCATTTTCCCATCTTTAACTTTGAGCTCATAAACGGCTTCCGAAATCTCTCTTGGCTCCTGTCCCTCCCACAGCAACGCTCAAGGTTTGAAGTTCTTTGTTTAGCACCTAAATCTGAAACGCCTGATTTCTGAGAGTGCAGCTGTGCTGGTACAACAGCCACTGCCAGCGCTCTGGGAAAATAGTTGCCACTGAGAGGTTTGGGCTTGGCTTTTGAGAGCTGTGTTTGAGTATGTTTCTCCTAGCATTTATCCAAATGGAGATTCCATGCTCTCGGATATTTCCCACCATGAGAAGGAGGAAATTCTGCAGGACACTCCAGCAGGCAGTGTTTGTTTCCCAGAGACGGGGCTGTCTCCAAAACATCTTACGCAAGCCAACAGCTCGCAGAGGCTCTGGTGTCCCACGGGCAGCCCCGTGCTTCCTCCAGTGAAGGCTGGTGCATGCCTGGGGAGTCAGGCACAGGTGGCTGTCCTCAGGTCATTTCTTATGACAAGTTCTTGCAGTGTAAAGGAGCCCCTGCTACAGCAAACAGACGTTTGTTCTTGTTCGGTAACGGCTGCTGTAGACAGTTCTTGCAAAGACATTTAGGAACCAGAGAGGACGCTGCCTTGGAGACTGGCCCTGCCCCTCCACCCTCAGCATTGGTTCCTTGCCTGCTTGAAAGGAGAGGAGACAACGCTAAATTCCTGAAATTTCTGTGGTATATGAAGGGCTGGCTTTGAACAGAAAGGCTGGAGCTCTTCATACTGAAATATGGTGGTGGGCAGTGTGTTGAGGATGGTGACTGATGGCTTTGGTGCAAGCTAGCAGGAACTCTGTTGTAGCCTGAGCTCTCCCATTTGCTTTGCTTTGTTTTGCAAGATGGGACAAAATGGGAGTAGGATTAAAGCAATGATTTCATGATTTCATTACTATAGGTGGTATGAAGAAAAGAGAAAGAAAAAATAAAACTATGTTCCACAAATCTTTCAGAATCTCGTGTGATAGTTCAGTATTTATTGCCACAATATATGTAAACAGCAAATGCAGAGATCTGCAACCACTGGACAGTAATGGAGATGGGAGGACTTTCATTAACTCATTCAGATGTGTTGCCAAGGTCTTATCACCATCCTATAGCTTTATTTCTATAATCATGGATGCAGCTTTGTAGGCTGGAGGCCCTGTATCGTGTTTGATGGAAGCAGTTGTACATCAAAAGGCAACCTTCACTGCTCTCCAAAAGCAAAACTGAAGTGCTCTGTGCTCCCCACCCCAGAGCCCTTTCTTTACAACCTTTGCCAGAAACAAACAAGCCAGTGTTTCCGCTGTTGGCCCAGATCAGGACAACAAGTAAACTGCTGATTAATACTTCAGCTGTAACGTCATCAGAGGTTTTCAAAGCAACAGGAAAGTTATTTGAGGAGTAAAGTAGAAAACCAGCAACAAATCCCAAAGGGGGACACTCACTTGGAAGTCTGCATTCGCCTCTGGTCCTGGCTGCATTTTATTTGGAGTTGCATTCTCGTCAGACCTGCTTTGAATGCATGGTTATGTGATTATTGCAGCCTGCCCGCAGAAGCACAGGGTATAAATGTCTAGATGAGTTTGTGACATTTGCCTCTTAGTTCTGCCGTGCTCTTGGTGGCTTCAGGTGGCGGTGTTGTTGATATTTAATAGAAGATTTGGCATGTGCCCAGCAGCTGCTGCTGTCCTGTGCACTAAACTAGTAACTGCTTAGTGTTGGCAAGCTCGCAAGCAGCACCGTTTTGGGAAACGCGATAAGAGAAATACTTCAACATGCACAGTCTACCATTCTATTGACTTCAAAGGGAGCTGGAATCTGAGTTCAGCCATGCACAGTCCTGCTATACTTCCACATCACTGCTTAAAAGGCAAGAGAAGTATCATGCCAACGGGAGCAGATGTCTTTGGAGACAGTGAGAAGAAGGAGTGAAAGCCAAGACCTGATTATGAGAAAGTTGTACAGGGCTGGTAAGGCTATAACATTGCATTCAGTTGTGACTTCTCCAGGTTCAAGTATCTCTGAGGGTTGATCAGCCTGTGGTATGCAGAAAAAAAGCCTTTGATTCATCCACTGTTGGCTAATTTATTTCAGGAAACTAATTACAGAACATTTTTAAAGTATTTTGTAATATTATGATAGGCTTCTATTGAGGTAAAAGGAATTTAAGCAGTCTGGTGAACAATGGAGTATAATTCTGCATTGCTTTTCTTTATTCTGAGGCAAGTATGCCTGGCAGCTGTCCACAAATCTATATTACTTTTAATGACATGGCACTTTTCAGACTGGGGAAAATTCCTTTAAGTAGTTTCATATCAAGGACCACACTTACAAAAAGTGTCTTATACCCCCCATTTCCCATTTTGAAATGCAGTTCCTAGGTTTTGCTTTTAGTGGCTGCATGGATCGACGTTCTTACAACTCAGACTTGTTTTAGGTTAGATAATGTTACTCAGCATCTGTTGTACTTTCTAATAAATGGTCTTATCAAATATGTACTTCACACACTGTAGAGCTTAAATTCACTTTCCTTTCCTAAAGTCTGTTTCAATGAGTAGAGAAATGAAAAATAATATTGTGTTGAATTCAGCTCAGCATTTTTCCTCAGGCAGGCTATCTCCTAGACTTCTTCCAGAAAGAACCTGTACTATGTATTACCTTGCTGTGGACAGCTATACAAGTCTGCCTTAAATCCGTGAGGGCTCAGTGAGCTGGAAGAAAATACTTAATATTCATTGATATCAGCACATGCCACGGGGGTCATTTTTTTTCAGGCAAACCCTGTCTCTTACATTCTTTGATATAGCACAGAAATATGGCAGTTAATATGCAGGTTTTTATCTTGGCTGAAGGCCTCAGAAATGACACTGCTATCTGTTATCCATCAAGGAGTGTCAGAAGCCAGCTCTAAAGTCAGCAGATTTCTAGGGTTTGCCTTTTTTCTGTCCGGAAGTGATCCAGGGCTTGAGGACATGCCAGACAATACATTAGTACATAGTTTTAAAAATATATCCAGTTTTTATATATGCATACCAATATATGAAATGAAGACATTATGTGTATAAATTATGTAGTTGCTACATAAACAAGTATGAAAAGCCTAGACTTGAAAGTGTTTTCTTTTTTAATGCTATAAACAAATACAGTCCCACAACTCTTTTGAATATGTATTTGTTTTTATCAGTGTGCTAAAGAACTCTCTCTTTTTTTCCCCACTATATATTTCTTTCTCCTAAAGGAAGTAGATGTTTTATTTGTCCAGCCATTGTCTGGTACAGTAATATGACTCATCCCCAAAATCCTGGGATACAGAGTAAATAATCTGCAATCCACATTTACAGCCATTCATTCTCAATAACACAGTCCCAAACAGAGCTAATCCTTTTTTTTTTTTTTTTTTTCCAGGAGAAAGTGAGTGTTTTCCTTTGGAAATATCTTCACTGGTCATTGAATGCCTTTCCTGCTCACTTTTGAAAGAACACAATGAAGTATCTGCTGAGATCTGTCAGTGCAGTCAAGAGAGCAGGATGAGAACGGCAGGGCAGAAATATCTTTCCACAGCAGCAAATTGCTCATTTACTCCAGGGATCCATCAGCCACACGACGCTTTTATAACAATCAACCCAAACAAACGCTGAATGATATTTTAAATATTCTTTAATTAATGATATTTTACTTTTTTTCCTCAAACAGGAAAAAAAGAAGTTTGCCAGCTGGGATAGTGGAGATACTTTCCTCTCCCTGTGGGGCTGGCTTCGGTAAGAGCAGATCAAGGAACAGAGTTTGCTGGCCTGGACAGATATTCACTCCTGGCTTTTCCATGCCACCAGCCCAGCTGTGAGCCCTCAATACACCCTTAAATGGTGGAGATGGATGTCCAAGGACTGAATGCACGGCTGCTGCACTGATCGCTTTAGCTCAGGGCCATTTTTGAGGTGCTGAGCTGGAAGGGGTGGGTGGGTTTCATCTGGCCTCCCTTGGCTTACGTGCCAGTGAATTGGGCCCACCTCTTCCTCCTCAGGCCAACAACAATTCTAAGTCAATCATACTGAAACTGGTGTCAGCAGTGGCTGTCTCCAGAGAGCTCTGGAAGGGACGAAGGCCATGAGTGCCAGTGGTATGGTAACCAGCATTGCTCCTAGTGTCCAACTGGAATTGCTGGCTGCAGCTTCCAAGCCAGCTGGTGAGGACATGAGGCAGGTAAAGAAAAAGGCCTAAAGGAGCCTTTTATTACACTGGAATACTTTGCTGAATGACAAAACTAATAAGCTGCTTTGCAGCATGAAGGTCCACTGCTATTTTCAGGTTTTTCCATTCTCTTCATAGCACAATGACATTCACATCCATCACAACCCAAAACGAAGGCAAACCTTTCTATGAGGTTACTTTCTGCCATTTTCTACGGAAGACAACAAAGCAGTCTTATCATCCACACTCTGGGGCTTGCTGGGGTTTCGTTTCTTTCATTTGTTTGCTTGCTTTTGGAGGCAGTGCTCTATAACAGCTTGAGAACTATTGAAATATGTAGTCACACTGCAGCAATCCTGTCAATACAAATTCATGGTACCAGGCCTTTGGATAAAATTGCCTTGGATAAAAAAGGAATTGAAGAAATGATACCCCATCTATTCTACTAGGTTCAGTAACATACTGTCTTTCTTCCCAAGAAAAGTTATATGGTCTTATCAGGCAAGTGGCTGATTGATTTTCTGGTGATGCTGGAGGAAGGAGGGTGACAATAAATCTGTATACCAGAGTTGCAAGGTGGCTTTCTGACTAAGTGGTTTGGATCTTGTAGCAAACCATTACTAATACTTGATATCTCTAAATAACCATATTTCTTGGTTTGTTTTGAATGCTGTTGTGTCTACCTTTAATATCTTCATCTTTAACTTAGCTGTTCTAGCAGGGGGTTACATGTATGCATGGACAGTTATTTCATTAGCTTCAACCTGTGCTGCATTTATTTACTACCATAAAATTGTAAAGTTTGTTAAAGTTGTAAAATATAGATGACATTTGCATAAACCAAAGGGTAAAAGACACTAATAGAAGTCTTCATTTAAATATTGAATTCACTCACATTTACATTTATTTAACCTTTAAAATAATGTTTTACTTTGCTGATATTTTTTTTCCTGTTCTTACCCTTATGATTAATTACCACAATCTGTAGTTCAGCCATTACAGTTATCTTTTGTTGAGTGTTTTCACAGACTACTGCTTTTTGTAGTATCTGTCTTGGGCATTCAAGAAAAAACCCAACTAATTCCAGGAATTTAAGAAACTGTGTTTATCATAACTTTTGCTGTTTCACCATCGTGTATCCCCCTGATGTCCAAGTATTTTGCAGAGCCAGATGCTGCAAGTGTCACTCAAGCTCAAGCACTGAACTGCCCCATGCTGTGACTGGGAGGACCACCCTTCTCTCAGCTCTCTGGTTAACCCATGGTGTCACTTGACTTGCCCTCCATGCTTGTACAATGAGTCTGTCCCTGACTTTGTGTAACAGGATCTCTCATCCTAGCACTAAATACATCCTGGACCATGCAAACCAGCTGATGGAGGTACTGAAATGGGTACCATGCCTTGCCCCACCAATGAAGACGTCACAAGAGAAGAGCTGAGCCTCATTTCAGGGCCCATCGGCCTGGCAGAGGACAGATGGAGATAGATGGGTAGAAGCTGGAGGGACAGCTTGGTGGAAAAGCTCTGAGCCAGCCAGGCACTGCCCTAAGGTGTCGGAGGTTAACCTGACGCCGGGACATCAGACAGAAGGGTAGAAAAGGTTCTGAGTGACCAGGATGCCCTCCTCTCTGCTGTGACACTTGGAGAGTGACCCAGTGGAAAGGGTAATGGGATGCCTCTTGGCATTGCTGACGCCAAGAGCAGTGGATCATTTTTCAGCTTTGGAAGGGAGCTGCCAGCAATAAACTTCACTGTGGCTACAAAGACCAGTTGACCTCTGTTCAGAGAGGCTCAGCTCTGGGACAGCAGCCAGCCATCAATTCTGTACCTGAAATTCTCCATGTGAATATAAGTAAGGCTGTTATAAGTCACCATAAACTACTGAAGAACAGTTGTATAGTAATTGCAGGTATTTATAGACTTTGGAGAAGGAAATTTTCAAAAGTCCTTAATTGTGACGTCTGTGCATTGAAACCAATGAAAGCTTTGTTGCTTGACCGCCTTTCACCACAGTGGTGAGTATATTTCTGGGTATTGCTGAATATTTGTATGTGTTATCCTCTCTGTGTATTTTGGTTTAAATTACACTAGACATCTGTTTGAGGTCTCTGCAGCGTGAGACATGGAGGAGGAATTGGCCCATAGCAAGGTACTTTTAAAAGTGCTGTTCATCACAACGGTTTGTTAAGCACTCTGCAGACAAATATGCAGACACTAAACAGATCTCTGCATCTTCCTCAGACAAATGTTGCAGCTGTTTGGAATCACACAGCAGCTATATGTGATCCTTGAGAAAAGGGAGTGCAGAATGCCTTTTCTTTTCACTTTCCAGGGCATTTAAGGCAGGCTGCATTAAAATACCCATGTTTTGCCATCATCATTGCACATATGTTAATAATCTTTCCTGTTCAAAAATGCTTGGCAACTTGGTTGACAAGAAAGTCCATAGCCTTTGTTCATTTGGTGCACTGCAGCATTAGCAACCTTATAACCTTTCTTGCTGTATTGATGTGCTGATGATAAAGAGTTGATAGTCCTTAGGTGGTTCACTCACATCAGATCTTAACTGTGCAAGTATGAAACTCACATCGGAAAAAACACCTGTTGGGATGCTTAAATTCCCGTCAGAAAAAGATATCTAGGCATCTCAATATCTCCTGTAGACTGGACATATGATTATTCAAGTCCAGAGAGTACCCTGCTGATCAGGTAGTTTGTCCCATCTCCTGCTTTGCAGAGGGCCTAATAGCACATTTATCAGTTGTATTTTTCTCCACAGCTCCGTGTATATTTAATATTGGGAAAAGTGGAGCAGCTTCAAGAAAGGAGTGTCTCCTTACAGGTAATCTCATTCTTCTGCTGAAGCTGCTTTGTTTGCCTCAATATAGTCAGATTAGTCCTGCACAAACCGTCATATGCAGCTTCACCACCCTAGCTTTGTGACAAATGCACAAGCTGAAGTCATTCCCCTGGGAAACAGAAACTACCAGTCCAAAATGCCAAATTCTGTATCAGAAGTACTCACAATGCAATTTTCTGTATCCTAGTTAAGGTGTCTGATCAGTGGGCTGAGAAACGGAAAGAACAAAAGTTTCACCACCTCTTCTGATGAAAGAATTAGTCTACCTCATGCTCCCATATTTAGGAGTGGTTTGGTAGCTGTGGATCCGGGCACAGAAAGTCATGTCTCTCTCTGGCCTGGATGTAGGTCCCAGCCGGGTGCTTCCTTTGGTGCACCAAACAGAAGCTGAGGTAGGGTACTGCTTTTTGGTGGACCGTGTTGTTAGGCACGTTACTGTTCCTGTCTCCGGACACCGCCTCAAGGCCATGCTAGCAAGGTAGCAAGGTAGCAAGATACCAAGATACAGGTATCGCAAGGCTGAGATTGACTTTCACTTATGGATCTAGAGCCTCCTTCTTCCACATTATTTTAATGTTTCTGGTATCAAAGCCAAATTGTGTGTTGTGAGCAACAGCTTGTTACGGTTCAGTGAATGAAACATAGTGGATTTTGATAAGAGTTAATTATTTTGGGGAGACAAATGTGCAACATCATCAGCTTTAGACAGTTCAATGGACAAGGCAATTAACAGGATGCCTTATGAGGAGGATTAAATGTACCCATTAGAAATAATTTTTTGCCTTTATTATAGAGTGTGTGGAGAGTCTCAGGACTTTGATGATATCTAGATCTATTAATTTAATGTTCACTCAAGATGAACAGAAAGAGGAAAGTAAGAGTCACTTCTGATCTGATATTAGTCACAAGTTAAATGCTGAGGTCTGGTAATTGTTTGAATGGGACCTCCCTTTACTAGCTAGTCAGGAGACTTTAAATTTCATTACATGGGATTACTGGGTCATGACATCCACTGTATTGTGAATAGCATTTGATAAAGGAGAATACAGTGAAATAACCTTCAGACAAGGTGGTCAGCACACAAAGACATTTTAAATGAAAACCACTTTACTCTGAAGCAAATCCAACAACCTTCAGGCAAAATTTGCTTTGTCTGTAAATGAAAGATGCTTAACTGCAGACTTACAGATCAGGTTCGGAACTCAAAAAAAGGCTTCTGTTTTTTCTGCGTCGGATAGACTGTTCCACATGGGCTCAATACAGTGAGCAATGTGGACGTGGGCTCTGCCTGCTAGGTTGAAGAGGCAGTCATCTTTGATTCCTAACTCCCAATGTGGTTTCTGTAAGGAAGCCATGGGTTATACTTGCTGCCTTTTCTGCCAAATCTGGGGTTGGCACTCCCCGCTCTGCAGACTCACCATAGTACCTGAACAAAGCAGGTAAAGGGACAAATAACCCATTGCAAAAAGAGGAGGATATTTTTTCCTGCCAAAAATGCCTGTTCTGTTAGACTGAATCTTCTTCAAAGATGGCAACGAGCCAGGAAATACTGGTAGCCATCAGTGACTGAATTCATAAGTGTGAAGGCAAAGATTAAGCTGAAAGCCATTTGCTATGAGATCACAAATTCAGTTATGGATGATAAACTGCAGTGAGTGCCCACATGACTGCCACATAACCAAAGCCACAATTTAGGGCGAGCGTGTTAGGGTTTCCTAAGAAACTGCCCAATGCTAGCTCACTGCTCCCATCTTGGAAACAGCTTGACTACAGCTCATGAAACATGAAAGCAGTTCCTGCTGCCTCTTCTGATCCTGTATAACAGCTGCTTGTGACACACCTTGGCTGCGCCCTTGTCCTGGCGTACTGCTACATATGCAGAGGTCAAACCACCTGAGAATGGGGAAGGGCTGGCATTGTGTCAGCTGAAGTCCTGGTGGACTGCAGACAAACACCCTGACCACATCTCAGTACAAGCAATCTGGTGTTAGATGAAGCCATGAAAGTGTAGGCATATTGCTAACACTGAGAAGTGATCAAGACAGGCATGATTTTCATTACCTGATGCATTACCTAACGCAACCCTCAAACTCTGTTATCACTGGGGTTTTGGAGTGATAGCAAAGTGGATTGCTAGGAAGGTAGTGCTGCTGGGAAGGCTGTGCCTCAAAGAAAATGCAGTGTGGATTGTGAGAAAAGATTAGGCGATACAATTTAATCATCTCCCAGCAACCTCACACAGCAGGGTATGGCTGATTTTACTGGATGGAGGTGTTCAGGGCAGTGTGTCAAATGGGTGTGTTTCAGCCATGCGTGTTGCTGATGGACTCAGAAACCAAAAGGTCGCAGGATGTTCCGAACATGTGTGAGGGGAAATAATTTAAAACAGCATGAAATGGACAGTAATGAAGTGAGAGATAGGGAAAATACGTAACAAGTTGATAAAAGTCTTTTGCAAAAGAGAAAGTGTAGCATTTAACAGTTCTGCTCAGGTACAAAAGAGAAGAGAGTGTGTGTAAGGCAGACAGACGTGAGTCACCTGGATAAAACACTGATGTGATTTAAAGCCCTATTTGGTTACGCAAAGAGTTCCTTGTGCAATGCTTTTAACGGCAAAACACTCAGGGAGCAGGCCATATTTTTCTCTCTATGGTAGTTCTGCACAACCTGGAAACTGATGAGCATAATGTTGAATGCTCTTTTATCACCACAGAAAAAGGAACCGTGTCATTAATATGGTTATCGTTGTGCATGTGTAAGCTGGGGCTCGTTTATTACTTTTTTCCTTAAAGATCCTATGAAGTCATCCAAGGGTTCTTGAAAACTAAAGCAAACCAAGCAAAACCCTAACCACACAAAGCAGTCAGGTGGAGTGAACGTTCCGTGTGCCTGGACTGGTCTCATCTAAGTTCAAATGTCTGGTTGTCAGCTTAGAAAAAACTACTGAGAGAGAAGTATTAATTAGGACATCTATTTCTATGTAGCACTTCTTTACTTTTCAGCCACGCAGCCTCAGAGCAAACTGTGAGAAAAATGTGTAACTGACAAGGACGCTGGGGCTCTCAAAGATGTGCAACTGTGACTTTTCTTATTCCATACAAATCTCTAGGAGCTGAGGAGGAAACCCTTTTGTAAGTGGAAGCCGTAATGTCAAACACAGCTGTTTCACGTCAGTCTTCAGTGTGCAGTACCAATCTCAGTTTGGCATGAATGTAATTATTTCATTAGCAAATCAGAATGTGAAATTCCCTTTTCAAAGCCAAGCTTTTAGAATGGAAACATTTTCAGTTCACTGCAACCCAGAAGGCATCACAGCAATCGTGAAGCCCTCTGTGTGATATCCTTCCTCCTCCACTGCGCCTTGGAAAATCTGAAACCATTTCTGTAAAGAAGCTGTCGCTGAACATGGTCATCAAATTCATTGCAGGGAAATGCAAATGTCTGCTAATGTGCAGGAACAAAAAGAGAAAAGACCAATTCATTTCTATGAGACACGGTGATGGATCACGGTGTGACACACTGTTGGGACTGCAAAGGAACAAGCTCCTCTTAGTTCGCACAGATTCAGTGATTATTCATGACGTTAACATCCATCACCAAAAGGGCAGGGTAGTGTTTTTGGTACTGCAGCATTACTGTGCCTGTTGGAAATGCACAGGAGCGGAGTGGAGTGGAGAGCTGTCTGAAAGCAGATTAGCATACTGGCTTTTTGGACTGAATTTTCTTTCATAGCCTGGAAGAGCAATGCATAAGAAAATTATTGTTCATTTCTTTAAACTTTTAGAGGGAGAGCTGTGATATGTGAGAAGCAGATCCACTTGCCTTTATAGCATATGCTAGGAAATACTGACACGAAGAGAATACTCTGCATAGCCCACATTTCTTCCCCTGTATGTCACCTGGCCCCTTTTCCAAAGCAAGTGCATATAAAAGGACTATGCCAGGGCTGGCAAGGGGCATACTAAGAGGGGTAAATCTTCAGTGAAAGGAGTCAGGTTTTGGCACAAAAGCTCACTGTGGCTCACGCAGCATCACTACCCTGCACCCCAGCCCAGCTCAGGGTCAAGGGAGCAGAATATTGTGGCTGACTAACGTATGACTGGGCTGTATATGCTCTGGCACACCTGGAGGTTAGGACACAGGAGGCTAAATCAAAATTTCTCAGTTTTAAACACTAGTATGCGCTAGCACCCCTTCAAAATATGTGGCTGCAGATATAGGACAGGGGCCTCAGCATGTATGATTCAGTGTAACTATAGGGAAGTCCATGTTAGTTTACTGTGGCCAAAGACATAGCTGCTAGTAATGAATGTTGGAAATTGAAAGGAAAACAGCCAGTTTAAAAAAATAATCCAACATCAACTCTGCCAAATTAAAAGAATTATTATTAGCATTGCAATAACCTCATAACCTTTTACATCAAGCCAAAATAACTTCCATCTTCTCCAGCAGTAGATTATCTACCCTTTCTGGTATTACTGCACTCGCCGTGTGCTCCCTGTCACTTGGGACTGGGATACAGCGAGTGGAATGATGATGGCTCGGCAAAAATGACTTAGCCGGTGCTCATTTGTGAACTGACAATTGTATACTGGAAAACATGAAGAGGAAACCAAATTTGCTGTGTAAACAGTGGGAATTCTCAGCAATATCTGGCACAGCTGTTATGTAACGCCGGAGTGAGACGCTGCAATTTCTGGGTGATGCCTGCAACGTCATAACAGAAACACTGAAAAACAGAACGTCAAAGCGAAAAGGTAATGTGAGTAAGAGGAAAAACAAGGATAACCCTAAACCACTTGAGAATTCACAGGCTAATACAAGAAATCACTGAAGAGATTATGCATAGATATTGAGCCCAAGAAACACAAGAAGCAAGCATTTTGCGTTGAGAAAAACAACTCTGCATGCTCTCAGTTCCTTTGTATGAGACCTTCTGTTGACTCGTAAACATGGGCTGGCTATTAGGCTGGGCCAAAGCCTGCCTCTCTCCCCCTGCTACGTGATTGCCTTCCACAATCCGTGGCCAAAGCACGGAGCAATCACACACATCTGCTCTGGCTGCTGTCTCCCTGGTCCTGCCACCCAGCACCCTCCCTGGGAGGTGTGAAACGCAGCTGCCCCTCAGTTAGGGTCCCATGGAGACCGCACAGGGTGGTTGGCTATTGAACAGAACAAAACAAAACAAGTTTTTTAAAAAAAGGAAGGAACTGAATATTTCTATATAGAAGAGGGTTGGGTAGGTTTGTTGTTGGGGTGGCTGGGGAAGGTTCAGGCTTGGGTGAGTGTGAGTACCCATCACCCGTGGATAAGCTGGTTCCCACCTGGGATATTGCAGGTGCTCCCTGTTCAATACTCTCTTTTGCATGTGGTAAGAAAATAAAAGTGAGCAGAGATTTTTATGGAGTGACCATGAGCAATCAGAAATGATATGGTGCCTCTTTCCTGTCAGTACCTACTAGCTGACCCATCTTTGGCTGTAACATGCAAAACATGTCCCTTCAGGGCTAAGGTATTCCATCCTGCCACAGAGAAGGTAAGTCAAGTCAAAGGTTTGCTTTCAGATTGTGGTGTGCTTTCAATATAGTTTTACCTCTTTTTTATCTTTTTACTCATGTGCTACAATGATCTGCAGAGCTAAGCTACAATAGTGGTAGAAATCAGCCAAAGGTACATCTGAAACAGTCTCAATACGGGAGAGAGAATGCCTAGATCTGCACAATGTTAGTGGTGTCAGTCCAAACCAGCCAGTGTCTGAAGCATGTACAAGGAGTGTACTGTTCTGTTTCTAAAGTAGGATGAGGCTCTATTTCTGTCCTGTTAGGCTAAAAAAAAAAAAAAAAAATTAAGCTTTAAGCAAAGCAGA
>Ga0065711_1005117_pt1 | contig 23472 bp, 15 predicted proteins | sample Hoacrofraction12_FD_59098 | JGI IMG/M metagenome (GOLD analysis project Ga0065711, IMG submission 59098) | Hoatzin crop microbial communities from Cojedes, Venezuela - Epithelial fraction 12 v2 (version 2) | ecosystem: Host-associated > Birds > Digestive system > Esophagus > Crop | place...
GGGTCACCCAGTCCAACCCCCCTGCCAAAGCAGGGTCACCTACAGCAGGCTGCACAGGACCTTGTCCAGGCGGGTCTTGAATATCTCCAGAGAAGGAGAATCAATGGCTGTTCTCTGTAATAGAGGTTCCGGTTAGGTCATGGTGGGATCTATGCCTGGATCTGTTTTTTATTATATTGAGCTAGAAAAGGAACAAATAGTGAGCTGACAAATTTTCTTGATATGTTAAATTATTCAGAATGATTAAACCAGAATTTTTGTGTGGAGATTCCAGAAGCTTCTCTTACTGTTGAGTGACTGGACACTAATTTGACAACGAAGACTGGATGGTGATAAATGCAAAGCAATACAGAAGGTATAAAACAAGCTTTGGCGTGCATACAGAGCGATGGCCTCTACACTTACTATTTCCATTCAAGAATGAGATTAGAATTATATTAAAAATAGTTCTATGAAACCATCAACTTAATACTCATTAGCAATTAAAAAGAAATTTGAGTATCAGGAATCATCAGAAAGCCAAATGAGATGAAAACAGAAACACCATTATTATCACTGCTTAAATCCATGGCACAACTACATCTTGCATATTAAGATACAGGAAAGATTAAAAAGGTACAGAAAAAGATAAAAATTATTGTCAAAACCAAAGGGTCTTTCTGCTGCACTAGGGAAAGCAAGGCCTGATCCTAAGGTAAGCAGCAATTTTACAATCATTTACCCGATAATGCCTCTGACTGTCAAAATGTTTAGCATCACATAAATTATTTCAGAATTATTTCATTCTATTTAAAATAATTGCATCAGTACAAGTAACTTCTCATTCCTTGTGTCCTGTGTTGTTATGAAAGAATGTTTACAGGAAAGGAGGCTGAAATAAGTGTAAAGTCTGGCATCTTATTTCATTTGGACAAGAGATTGTCAAGGTACTTTAATGGAAATGATACAGACACAAATTTTTCAACATTTGGAACAAATGGTAAAACTGAAGAATTAATTTGCAATTTCTGAATGTTATTAAAAATTTGATCCTGCTGCTACTACACTGATGATTTTAATGGAAAAAGCAACCTGTAATGGAAAGGCCTCCATGAAAGCAGATAGAAAGGTCTGAATTGAAAGTTAGAGATTTTACATTGGAGACTGCAAATCAATACTGGATGGCTATGTGAGGTCCAGTTAGATCTTAATCTTGAACTCTTCAGATCTTTCTAACCTGAAAATAAGCTCTATTAAACTGTAAAATATCCCAGAAAAAGATTTGAGACTAAACTGATGGAAAGATAACATGATTGAATCATTGATCAACCTGAATGGCTGCAGGCCATTGAAAAGGAAACTAGTGCTGAGTGAAAAGAAGCAAAACCCTTTAATTACTGATCAAAAAATAGAAACATGTCACATGATTGCATTTTTCAGATGTGTATCTGCATGGAGTTACGTCCTTCAGTTCTTTAAGACTTCAGCTGGGACAATGCCCCATAAATCTGTCCTCATAATTATATCCGTTACAAAAAACTTTGCAGCTATGTTCATATCAGATGTGCCTGCAGCTTTCAAATTCATCTAGGCTTTTTCAGAGATGAAAGATTTAGAAATATCACGATTGATCTGCTGGTATGTACACAGTTCTTTTAAAATGTCGTATCCTCATAGATACCACCACACTTCTAGTTTTAAGACACTACACCATTTCGTGCTATAAATGATTACTATCTGGATACCCTCATAATTTGGAACTTTTCAATCCTAAAACACAAGTACAGGCTGGGTGGAGAGTGGCTCAAGAGCAGCCCTGAGGAGAAGGACTTGGGGGTACTGGTGGATGAGAAGCTCAACATCAGCCGCCAACGTGCACTTGCAGCCCAGAAAGCCAACTGTTTCCTGGGCTGCATCAAGAGAAGTGTGGCCAGCAGGTCGAGGGAGGGGATTCTGCCCCTTTACTCCACTCTTGTGAGACCCCATCTGCAGTCCTGCGTCCAGCTCTGGAGCCCCCAGCAGAAGAAGGATACGGATGTGTTGGAGTGGGTCCAGAGGAGGGCCATGAAGATGATCAGAGGGCTGGAGTACCTCTCCTATGAGGACAGGCTGAGAGAGTTGGGACTGTTCAGCCTGGAGAAGAGAAGACTCCAGGGTGGCCTTAGAGCAGGCTTCCAGTACCTGAAGGGGTCCTACAGGAAGGATGGAGAGGGGCTTTTCACAAGGGTATGTAGTGATAGGACAAGAGGGAATGGCTGTAAACTACAAGAGGGCAGATTTAGATCAGATATTAGGAAGAAATTCTTCACCATGAGGGTGGTGAGGCACTGGCACAGGTTGCCCAGAGAAGCTGTGGCTGCCCTCTCCCTGGAAGTGTTCAAGGTCAGACTGGATGGACCTCTGAGCAACCTGGTCTAGTGGTAGATGTCCCTGCTCATGGCAAGGGAGCTGTAATCGGATGATCTTTAAGGCCCCTTCCAACACTTACCATTCTATGATTCTATGAACTTCTAAGCTGAATTAGGGAAAAAAATAAAGCTTCTTTTCTCTGAGTCAATTTATGAAAATCTAGGAAGAACAGAGAAAGAAGGAATGAGTTAACAAGTGAAAAAATCTGAATTCGAATATTTATTATTTTCAGAACAATGCAAAATAACTTTCAAGTGTACTTGGATATTTTAAAAAATCAAAACTTCATGAATATCTAAAATTCTTTATTTAAAAGAAAAGGACATTTTTACCGGGTGCAGGTGCCCAGGTGCTGACAGCAGGAGCTGCAGGGGGTCTCTGTGAGGAGAGGCCGGGGCTGCCCCAGGCCGGACACAACCAGTTCCAGCCAGTTCCAGCTGGCTCCAACTGACCCAGCGCAGGGCAAGGCTGAGCCCCGCAGCCACCCTGGGGGCACCTTGCGGGAAAATATGTAAGAAAGGGCAAAACCACCAGAATATAGAGAGGACTGGGGGGAGGGAAGATGCAAGAAACAGCCTTAGGAACACTGGGTTGGGAGAAGAAGGCAGGGGAGGAGGCGGTCCAGGTGCTGGAGCACAGATTGCGCTGCAGCCCATGGAGAGCCCACTCTGGAGGAGGTGTCTCCCTGCAGCCTGTGGAAGGACCCATGCTGGAGCAGGGGAGAAGCGTGAGGAGGAAGGAGTTGCAGAGTGGAGCTGCAATGGAACGACCACAGATCCCACTCCCCGTCCCTCGGCGCCACTTGGGGCAAGGCAGGGGAGGTAGAGGAGCTGGCGGAGGAGTGAAGCTGAGCCTTACAGGGAAAAAGGTGGGAAGGAAGGTGTTGTTTTAGTTTGTCTTTGTTTCTCATGTCCAACTCTGTTTTAACTGGCAGTAAATTAAACTAATTGTCCCCAAGCTGAGTCTGTTTTCCCCATGATGGTAACTGGTAAATTATCTCCCTGTCTTTATCTTGACCCATGAGCTTTTTCATCTTATTTTCTCCTCCCCTGTCCTGTCAAGAAGGGGGAGTGAGAGAGCAGCTGGGTGGGGGTCTGAGAGCCAGCCAAGGCCAACCCACCATGACACTATCCACATAATGAACCTGTAAGTCTCCAATCCAGCAGAGCTGTTATAAAATCTGGTCATAGAATCATAGAATCATAGGTTGAAAAAGACTGCTAACATCATCGAGTCCAAAAATCCACCCAACACCACCATGCCTACTAACACCACCATGCCTGCTAAAATATATGAAGACATAAGGAGAGGATCAATCTTCAGATGCCACATATAAAATTTAAATCTATATCTACGTCTAGATCCAAATGGCATTACATTTGAAGGATACTTATTTTAATAATTAAGTTTTGGTGTATAAAATACATATTTTTGTAATGATGCAAACTACTTTTTTATTATGATAATAAATTGTAAGACTTCATATTTTTTATTTCAAACAGCAAAATAAAATAAAATGTGGGTAATATGTATCTTCTGTCCAGGTCACTTGCACTTACATTTGCCAAGTGACTTCCAAAGTTACTTGGGAAATGTTTGAGTTTTAAAAATCCAAAGTATTTCAGTCAGATTATACCAGTTATTTTAACTTGTTGATTGTAAGTTAGATTTCTTTTCACCCTTTAGTATGTGGAAAAGAAACATAAAGTTATAAAAATCATAAAGATTGGAATAATATTGTAAAACATTCAGTCAGGCAACAATCACAAACAGCAGCCATACCCATTTAGATTAAAAATAGTATGGGATGAAAGTACTGTACACATAGTAAAGGTCTTTGATGTCATAAAGTGAGCTACTCCAGCATTTTAGTAGCGCAGCATTAACTTTGAAAGCTTCAAACTCTATGACAGTTACTTTATCATGTCACTGATAGTTACGTTTTGCTGTTGAATCCTTTGGGAAAGCCCATATTAGAGTGGAAAATCATTCTGGAGCCTATTACAAGCCACTACATAGCACAAACTTTATTAAAGTTACATCAAACTTATGGCTGCAGTTTGAGGGAACAAAGTATAGAGGATGAAGGACCCCCTCTGGTATAATTATGTTCATGTAGGGGGAAGGAAAGAAAACTTGAGTGGAAGAAAAGTGATTCCGTCTCAACCCAAAATATGTAAGGTGAGAAGCACTTTCTGTCTCACATGGGTGATAATAGTTATATTTAAATTAATTTCAATCAGAACTCACACTTTCAGTCTAATTTTGTGTTTAAAATATTGTGATATTAATAGGATGAGAGGCTAACACAAGTCTGCAAACCAGATATATTCCCATTTAGTTACTGGTATGCTGGTTACTAGTTACTGGTATAACAGTCAGAAAAGCAACCCTAGAATTCATTGTTTTTGAACATGACCTTTTAGCTTTCATTTGACAGCAAAAGCCTAGAATTGACAGTTTTAGACATATTTTTATTTTCACTTACTATATACTATATATATATATAATACATGAACTATATACACACACACACTCAAATTTGTCAATAAGCTCTTTTTATCTTCGGTTAATTATTGAATATTCAAATAAAACAAAAATATTATGAAAAAATACCATTTCAACCATTTTGTACTCATAAAGAAAGCAAACTGTGCAGAAAATATATGTTTCCACATGAAAGGTATCAAGAAATACAATTTCCAATATTGTTCCTTATGATTCAGTACTGGGCCAGCAAACCTGCATACTAAGAGACACTACACCTCTTCCTACTGTTTAACCAGCACAGTGTCAGCAGCTATTCTCTCTTCCCAAGACTAAATGGGACAAAACAGTCTCTACTTGACTATTCAACTCTTCAGAACATCTGGTCCTATTTTTGGAAATAGTGTCTGCCCTATGCTAACTCTCAATATTTGCAAAGAATTTTCTGGGGAGACTGCCTGTTGACTTAGGCCAAAAGTGTGCAGTACCTGGAAATGCATCCTGAAAGAGTTTAAGTTACTAATGTAAACATAAGTTTACATTAACAATCATTGTTCTTCTGTAGGGTTATGTTTCACTGGATTCATACTGATTGCTTAAATACACTGACTGCTAAATATGACTTACTGTACCCTAGATTTAGCACTGACAGGTAGCTTGAAGATAACAGATATGGCCTGGGCATTCGGCATATGTGTGTCCTCACCTCCAGAAGTAAAGATCTCAGTTCCACTATGTGACAGGCACTGTGATTGATGCCTGTCAAATCTTTTTTTTTTTTTGTCCTTATCTGTGAGAAAACAGATTGGTGGGATATGTTTTTGAGGAGATTTTTAATACACGCATGCATTTGCTGAAATGTATTCATGATAGAATATGCACCAGAAGAAAGGTCAAATTTCTGGGTCAGTAGCAGCCGTGCTGTGCTTGCTCTTGCTTGGCATCACCCTTTGAGAAAGTTTTGCTGGTTTATGTTCTGGAACTGTATGTGGTAGTACCCAACAGTCACAGCTGATCACCCTGTAACTTCAGTTAGTCTTTTGGCATATGTGGGTCTTAGTAGAGCAGTGCATTGTATACAAGGACCAAGCAATTGACAGCTGTGAATATCTGAAGCAGGCAGTGCTACTGAGGAGAAACTGATGATTTTGTAGAGAGGTAGAAGCGTTCCTGGTACTGAACAGCCTGTACCCAGCAATATTCTTTGGTGAAATAGGGTCAGGAGATATAATCCTAAACATTCACATTGCTGGAATGGTACGGCCAAGAATTGGGCAAGATAGCCTAGTCCTGCAGGACATTGCAGTGACTAAAATAACGTCACTCTGCAGAGTTTTACCAGCTAAAGTGTAGAAGCTTTTTGCCCTAGCTCCATTTTCCCAGTCTTGTCACATCTGTTATCTTGCATCTTGATATCTTATCTGTCCCTTGTACAAAGTAGAGGAAAAAAGAAAGTTTAACAAAAATACTCTTTGTGGACTTTACACCACTTCTGGATTTTTTTTCCAGCAACAAGGAATCTTCCTCCATTCCTTGGTAACTCTTTTGAAAGTGGTTTTGACACTGGCCTTGGTTTGACTTTGAAAGCCATTTTAGACACTTGGGATAAATACTTTTGTCATACTTGAAAAATGTCTTTCTTTAGACTGTAACCACATTCACACCACCACCCCTCCCAAACATCTACCCATCCTCTTCTATTTGTCGACTAATTCCCACATCTTGTCATCTTGTGAGCATGGTCAATATTCATAATATTTTTTAGATTTTTACTCAAGTCACCAGTCCCTACAGATAATGAGTTTTCAGCAATGACCCTTTGATCCTCAGGGAGGAACTTCCACTACTCTAGAATAAACTGTCTGCCTGGAAGGAATGCCTTTGAAGTTTTTAGCAGGGAGGTGTTGACACAAGTCTGCAGTGTCAGCATTTACGTAAAAATGGAGCAGCCCCCAGACCCCACGGTTACAACCATTCTTCAATTTATTCAGTTTAAAGTTTGTATACAACCCCATATTTCAAATTATTTTCTATTTTCATACTTGCAAATCAAAATGAATAACTGAACTAATTTCAGATGTGATTGAATGATCCCACAAGCAAAATAGATTTTGAGAAACTTCAGGGACTTCAGAGCGACTTTCTGGCACCATTGCAGTTTCCTCCCTTGCACATTGGGACTTGCAGAAAGCATCTCAGGATAGTTGGTACAAAGAGGCAGGAAGTTTACTGCACATTTGCACATTCCGAGTGTCCACTCCTGCAGAGTGAGATCACGGAGTCCTGGAAAGACATCTAAGAGAATTAAACTAATCTCATAAACTGATATCATCTGAGAGGAATTAAAGATGTACAGAAAAAATAGAGTTATTAGTATTATAGTAAAGCTACATAACACAAAGAAAAACAAGTATCTAGAAATGCCTGCAGGCAGCTTGAATGATAGGCTGAGTGCTATTTTATAATTATTTAAAGGATTTTTTTTTTGTTTAATTATGACTTCATTTCATCAAGCTGAAAGATAGCATCAGTAGGAAAAGCGGTAGGAAGACAGATTTAGATGTTCAGTAGGGATACTGAGAAATGTCAGAATCATCAGTTTAAGACTGACAAAGTCATGCAAACTGAAGCAATTCTAAAATAGGTCATGCACTTCAGATGACCTCCACAGGACCCTGCATACGATATGTACTATATGGCACAGGGTAAGTTGTTTTTTGTTTTGTTTTGTTTTTTTCCTTAAGCAGTATACTGTATTTATGACTTTAAAAAAAAATGTTGCTGAGGGCAAATATTTTTGCAAAATACCCATGTCATTGAGTTTACCATGAGAAAGGAAAGAGAACTTTAATCTTAGGTCTGAACAATAAAGCCATGCTTTTGTTTGTGACTTTGTAGCGTAATACAATTAAAACCACGTTATATTGGTGCAGCAAATCAATTTCTTTTATATACAAAACAACTGTCTGGATTATAATTTATAAAGTAAAAATAATCTTAAAGAAACAAGAAAGACACTGGGATAGTGGCAGTGTTGAAAACAAGGGAAAGTATCTGCACAATATTTAGAACAAATTTCCGCCTCTTCTGAAATTTGCATCTTAATTACGCCACTGAAAGACAAGGAAGAGCTCCTTCGTGTATTTTCATAACAGAATACACAAACCATGATATATTCCTGGATCAATATCAGAACTGAATGACTGACACAGTCAGGACTAAAACCAAACAAGAGGGACTGTATGGACTCTATGCAGTGATACTCACAATTCTTTTTAAAGCACCTGTTGAGATGATCCTTGAGAAGGGTGTTCTGTAAACATGATACATAAATATTACTAGAGCAATATAAAGTATGCATTGGCTTTAAAGACGTTCACAGACTATACAAGATCTTATCTTCCGCTTTCCTGATAATTGCGTCTTAGTGTCAGCATGGTGATACCTAACACTTATGTAGAAAGCCCTGGCAGGTAAAATCAGCTTTAGGTAGAAATGATAACCATTGACCCTTGAGATATCTGAAATGAATTAATCATTCTTGAGTGCAGTGTGGCATCCATCACCACAATCAGGGACGACCGAAGCCTCAAACAAGTAGATCTCTAAAATTGTAGACTGAGATTAGGCTGTCTCAAACAGCCATGGCCAACAAGGCTGTCCTGCGCCTGTGGTCTTCATGCTGCTGATAGCTGGATGAGACATGATCTAAGTTCTCCAATGTGTTTTCTCATCCTTTGAACTGGCGTTACAGTAAGCAATTGCACTGACTGTTGTACCATTTCCCTGCACCCTGCAGTCTGAGTGGAGGACAGAGTATTGCTCTGCTTGCTAAATTCTACCTTGAAGAAAAGAGAGTAAATCTGATGGATTAAGTTGGTTAACAGCCATTCAGACAAGGATAAATCTGAACACTTACATGCAGCCATGTCAGGACTTTTGTAAACACTGAACAGGTAAACGTAAATCTTCCCTATTTGTAGTGCGACTTTACTATCACAGTTTTGAGAAACTTTTTGTGAAAGAGATAAATAGCAAATAATATTTAAAATAAATGGGCTGATAACTTCTATCTGAATGTTTGTGGAATAGACCATTTGGACAAACATATTCGTGTTTTTGAAGTCTTTCTCACACTAAAGCCTTTACATTTATTGTGCATTAAAATTTAACTTTTCAGCTATAGAAATAATGTAATTGCATATCTTTCTTGGTATTCCATGCAGGTTTTTTTGATATTATTAATATCAGTAGCCATTATTCGTATTGTTTAGAAAGTATACCTAACCATTAAGACTGTTTCTTCCAAAGTGCAAAGTGCTTTGTGATACTATATCCAGGGTGCCTTCAGACCCCTTTCAGCAATATTTAATATCACATGAAAGAGAATAATTTCTCTATAATCCTGGTATGGGGACAGTTTCTCTCTTTCATAGGAGAGAGTAAAGAATGTATAGGCCCGTGTTAGCCAGAGCTGCTTTCTGAGGGAAGGTTTTTGAAAGCCTCTTCCTCTCTCCTTCTACCTTCTCTGGATTCTCCATTTCATTCCCTTTAAGGCAACTGGGCTCGAAGTTGAACTGATAAGAAACGTAGCAATTTGCGGAAGAGGAGGAAAAAAAGTACATGAGCTCCAGGCTCTAGCTATTGACTCAGATGGTCTTTTCAAAGGGACCAGTGTTGGCTAGATCAGGTGGAGGCAATTCTGCCTCTCAAAATTTTCATTTTGGTTCTGGAAAGATGTCCCGTCATATTGATGGACACTTGTTTCAGAATATTAGTCATCTGTGGTGGGATTTATCTTCAGACTTACACACCTATATTTCTCAGTGCAGATCTAGCACAGACTAGAAAAGGAATTTCTGCTCACTGTAAAATAGATATTGCATGACTGGTCAGCTGAATAACTCTTTAGGATCCACTGACCATGCTGACCAGTATGCCAATAACTACGATCAGAGCTTAAGCATCTGGCAGATGTGTCAGTTCTTAAATTTACGAATTTGACTGTGAATCACAGCCCTTGTTCTGCAGTAGACACCTATCCAACAGAGGTTATAACTAATATTGTAGATAAGACTCTTGTGTTTACTGAATAGGCAACACCATCTTTTATTTCCTTTCAGTTTTACCTTTTGGTTCCTTTCAAGCTTTCAAAATTAATCTGACCAGGTTTTGTGACTGGCAAAATGCTGAACTAAATCTTTTTGTTCCCTTAAACCACTTCAGTAGAAAAAGAGAAGGCAGAAGGCAATTAACTTCTACTGGAACTGTAATCTGCAATTTATGTATGCCAATTCTGTATGGGTAGGAGTTATGGAGAGCATATGTTTTATATAGTAGGACATATGGCCTCAGCTACCATGGTTATTGAAAATAAAAACAAATGGTCTACTCTCTATTTATATTCATGTAAATGACATAGATTTCCAGTGAAGCCAATACCTTTGGAGTGTTTTTTCTCCATTATAAGATGGAAGAGAAAGAGGGTCCGTAACTTAATTTGTCTGTCTTCTATGCTGGCTTTACAGAATCACAGCTTTATTAATTTCAGTTGTATTGCTTTTAGTTTACATTGTGCAACTGAGTGGAGAAATTGGTATAGAGATAGTTTTTAATATATAAAAAATACCAGGTGTAAAAAAAATCACATCCATGGAGTGTTCATCTGCAATAATTTAGTAAAGCAATATATTAATTGAATTTGTCATTTCAAACTAAAAAATCCAACCCCTAACTGAAAAGAGATTCTATTTTCCATTTGAAATATTGCTTGGAAATGTTGTTTGCTAATTTGGGGGTCTGTTAATTTGAGGTTCATTATACTGAAGCACAAAGCAAATCACTATGGCATAATGTGTTTTTTAGGTTACTCCCTGCATGGGGGAAGTGTCAGAACAATGCTTTGCAAGGCATTTGCAGGAAATCCTACCTTTTCTTTGCTCAGCTTCACACTTCAGGTTTTGATTTTGCAATTTCAGATAGGTCCATTTTTGCAAATGCATTCCATTGCAGATTTTTCACTCTAATTTTCACTTGTATACAGTTTTTATTACTACTTCTGTCATGATTACTATAATACTGTAGCATGAGCAGAGAAACCTACACAAGTGAGACTGCTTTCTAATTCCATTAATTTGGTTTGACTCTATTCTCTGACTTATGCAGCACTGAAAACTTCCTTGCATCTCTCTCTTTGCAAGTGTAGCCTCTTTCACAAGTCATAGTCCAGATGTGTGCGTTTTTGACTCATACTGTGTTTAAAATGAGCAATGAGGACCCAATAACTTGACCTATTTGTATAACGTGGAACTTTCTGACCAAAGGATCCTGTATCTATATTATCGGACTACACACCTGCATAGTTTCCAACTGAAATTATATCTTTTAACATACAAAATAATCCAAGATATCTAAACTTTAAAATATCAGCCAGTTTAAGATAGAATATTGTAAGAAAATACTTCAGTTGGAACTTGCTAGTTATTTGTTGATAGCTTTAGTTAATTAATGAGGACCACATTAGTGCGTTGTTTGCACTGAATAGTACCTTACTCCCTGAGTGCTCCGGTGAGGGTCAGAGTGACTGTGGAAAATCTCTGTCTCTGTCTCTGTTCATCCTGCTGCCGCCCACCTCCCGGACTGGTCTGTACAAACCATGTCACCTTCCTGGACAACAGGTTCATTCCTCTGGTGGCTAGACAGAATTATTGCAATTACAGGCCTGAAGAAATACAGTGTTGCACTGTACATCTGACAAGGACATATTCTGTGGCCATAAGGTATTTTTTTATTTTTAAGGCAAAAGTCATTACTTTTAAGTACATTATATATGCTGTTTTATTTAGAGGTTGATATTCTGTACTGGTTTAACACCTTTCCTAACTTTCTGGATCTATCTCTGGATCTATCTGTCAGACAAATAATAATTTCAAATTACTTCAATATTATTAAAAACTCTGCAACTGTAGAAAAAAACCCCACTAACAAACCGCCAGCACCTTTTGTTCAGAAATTTAAAAACCATATTGGGTGGTAAATAGTGTGTCTTTATGAGAACCATTGAATGTCCTAAGTGTTGACCCTGCAATGGAATCAGCAGGTAGAAATGACTGTCTTATTTAAGAGCTGTTTGGTTACCTTCAGTGTAATTCTAGTTAGACATGTCATCCTGGCAGCTCAGTGCATCCTGTGCTTCTACCCAAGGCCATGATCTGACAAAACAGGCCTGAGAAAACAGAATCTGATCATGAAACAATTTTATAGTGGTTATAATTTCCACTGGGCAAGTCTGCAGAGTGTCCTTGGAAAACTCTACGTTTTATGCCAGCTGTAACTAAATGCACATGAATTAAGAATGAGCTGCCAGGTGGCTAGGGACCTAGTTTTTACAAAAACAGAGCCTGCACTCTGCAGAAAAGTACTTGGCACTAAATGCTGTACCAAAACGCAATTATTTTGAAATTTATTATACAATATGGGTAAAAGTAATTTCAGTCAATTTAGACAAAAAGAAGAGCAACGCGCTGAATGTTGACACATAACACCAACAAAAGACATTTAGACAGTGTAAGTTCTTTGTACATAATTTTAGAGATGCATCATTGCTTTTTATCAAAACTAGGCTATTTGTCTCTGTGTTACAAAGCTATATTACTAATAAGAAAATCAGTTCTGACTTCTAACATTCATTTTAGCACCAAAGTAACAAAGCTAAAGCAGTAGGTACTCTGCCAAATCAATGCCTAGTCTTACGTCAGTAAAAAAAGAGTAAATTGATGCAGTCTTCCTTCACTAAATATGGGGTTACAGGAGAAGCAAGTAGGCTCTGCTTACTGCTGTCAACTTTCCTCTTCACTGAAATCAGAGAGACTATTATGGCAGTTTATTGTTCTTTAGTTTCTAGGAAACGAGGAAAGACAATTTTCTTCCTGGATTGCTCTTTGCTCAGGGCAGAATGTGTAGCCACAGCCAGTATTTTACAATTTATCCAGTCATAATGTTTTCTGAAGAATTCATTTCGTGCATGCAACAGCCAAATATACCTTTAATGAAGACACCTCAGAACTCTATGTACAATGTAATGTCTGCTTCTAGCACACAGCCTGACTACAGTTCAGAGTCAGAGATTAGAACCCATTAAGAACAGAACGTATCTTTTTAAATATTTCACAAGCAGCTAAGACTAACACCAAGACATGTGGAAGCAACTGTCTGCGAGACAGTCTGGTAATTTTAGCTATAATTTTTGGAAGTTTGCAGTGACTCCTGATAGGGTCTTTATTTCAGTGACTACTACTGCAGTATCAAAACAGATTGCATTACCCCTGAGGCAAATGCCTGAAGCTGGGAGCTAGACAAACTCAGGGAAAACATACAAGGTCACTTTTACTATTATTCCCACTGCATTACGGAGTTGTTATCTCCATGGGCAACATCCTTCACAACTGCAAGATACTCCTGCATCCAGCAGTGTCTTGGCTCTCTATCATGCCAGCTTTCCAGCACTGCGTCCTGAGTTACTTTGAGCTCATTGGAAATCCAGAGAACCATGGCACTCATGGAGCAAAGATTTTGCATTTGGGTGTTGGGAGTCACCATACCCAGCAGCATGCAGGAGTGCTATGCTCTCTTCCCTTGCAGGCAATGTTTTCCCTTCTCATGCAGCAGGATCCATCAAGCTGAGGTGAGATCAGCAGGGAGGGGAGGCGACTGTGATCTGGCATTAGCAGTGGACTTGCTTGTTAATTCCAAAGCTGATAACTTGCAGATGCAGGGCACTGCCGAGATGCTCCCAGCTCCTGCTGAACTATGCTGAAGCTAGAATCAGACCTCTGCTTTTGAACACAACATGGTGCTCACAGAAATTCGTTCTGAAAGCCATTCATTTTCTTCTGATTAGCCCAGATTGCATTGCTATTTCAAGACGGCAGATAATTCAAGATTCTTGCAACTATAATGTGTTCTTTAAAGTAACCAGAGACATCCAGAGCAGTAAAGAGAGGAAAGGTCAAAAGCTGTAAAATGTTGAACTATGCTTCCGGAGACCAGCTAATAAAGAAAACTGAAAAACCCAGGAGCAAACAAACTGTTAAAGTAGTACTTCTGATGCAAGTCTGCTGTAGGTCTCTATCATATTGCCTGACCTTTGTACTGAGCTTAGAAATATGAGGTTTTTAGCTCCACAATTTTCAGTCCAGCCTCGAGGAGTAGGGTAAAACTGCACCATCATAACATATTACTGGTGTATAAAATGCTAATTTTACAACGGTCCTGCAAAACACATCTCTTTGCTACCTTTTATCCTATAAAATTAAAAAAAAAAGTAAAAGAAAAAGAATAGATTCTTCCATTCCTTTATGCATCATTTCCATGAGAGACTGATTTACAGTTTATCCCAGAATAATAAAAAAATGACAGTATCTCCAGGTGATAGTTAATTCCAGCTGTACCCTGTCTTTGCTACAGGGCAAAGTTATCAGCCAAATATTCAGTAGAAACATATATCCATCTTCCAACATCTTGACATTCATATCACTACCTTTTGTAAGATGCTAAAATTTTTTTAATGAAGCAGACAAAAAACAGTATTGGTACCAATTCAAGTTGTAGCCATTTTGTGCAAGATCTTTATACTCCACCATATTGTTATTAGAAAAACTTTTGAAGGAGATACTGTGGCAAAATATCCAACAACCTCATAACTTCACTTGTCAGCACATGGACAGAAATCACACTATCACACTTAAAGTTCACACCCTACCCTAACCCAAACATGAATTCAAACTATCTTTCAAGTCTAGACAAGCCTCTAGTCCTGCCTAATAACTTTTTCACCATATATATGAATTACTGTATGGTGATATGCAAAATGACCTGAAGCAATGTTCGGGACTCCTCATACTGGAACACAGATGTAAAAAAAAAACAAAACGTATATATATATATATATATACACTTCACGTATTTCTGATAATTCTATTCAGATAGAAGACACATTTAACTTCTAGAGATTGCTGAGATGACAGGAAGTCTGGCAGCTGGAAATATCCATTCAAATTAACACCAAAATATTATCTTGGTATGTCCTTATAAGGTAAGAGATATTTTGGGTCTAGAAAGAGGTAATGGCCACCAGTATATATGTCCTGGAATGAATAATGCCTAAGTGACCTGTAATGTTTATTTCAGGGTTAATAAGTATATCATTCAGTATATAATTAAGAGATGTGCTGGGGAAAATGGTTTTAATTACCATTTCCTACATTTCTTTAAAAATTCCAGGAATCCTTATCAGAAAACAAAAGGAAAGGAGTGAGGAAAGAGGAAAGACTGAGAAAAAAACCTGATTTTTAATCAATTTCTAGATGTATATATGTATACTCACATTGTTTTCAATTTTTAAAAAACTCCTATATTAATCAAAATTTATTTTTCAATTTTAGAAAGTTGAAAAATGACAACTACTCTGTAGTAATTATTCCTGAATTGCAGTTTAGTAGAGTTTTGGGAAAAAAATGTAATACTACACACAGATTATGTTGCTCTAAAACGAAGGATGTAAAGAGCCTGCAGGAATAAATATTGGAGCTTTCACATGAAAACTGGAAAGAGCTGTTGTTTTTCTTACTATAGGTCTGTCAGCTCCAGAAACCCATAAATATTGCATAACAGTAAGACAATTTTACAATTTTACTGTGCACAATATTAAATTACTACAGATAGTTATTTTTAAGAAAACATACCTGCACTGGGTGTTTTTGGTACTCATTATCATCCTTTACTAGCAGCAGAGAATTACAGAATCAGGCTTTTATATCAAAGTCATCGAAGCAGGAATATTGTTAAACAGCTCATGTAAAGCTCCAAATGAGCGAGAGAAATGCAATCAGTGCACATTTCTACTTGACATGCACGAAATAAATATTGGCTAGAGGCTGATAGCCAGAGTGCTCATGAGAAATAATGATGTTGAAATGGTATAGATAATGAAGCATTTCAGTAAGACATCCAGAAAGTATTTTAGTGACCCACTGCCCACAGGGTCATGTGTAGCTGTACTAGGACTCCAGGCAGATTTGTAGGTGTGAGCGCTTATACTTACAATTCTAAAACTTCCTAAACAGTGTCAAAAAGCTGCATAGAGATGCTATGATGTACCTCCAATTGTATTGCCCCACACTGTGTATTCTAACTTGTTACCCTCAGAGGAAGGCATTAAAAAAGATTCAGTGACTGAAAGCAGAGATAAATTCAAATTACATTAAGCACTGGAACAACTTGTTGTGGATGCAGTGTTTTCTTTCTTGCTTGAGACCTTCTGTAACAAATTGGCTGTACGTTTCTCAAAAGATATGCACTAGATCAGTCAGAAGATGTAAATACGTCCGTGAACTACTTAATGAAATTAGGTGGATTGTGTTATGTCAGACACGACCACATGATCATAACATGGAACCTTAGGACTTAAGAAATCATGAAACCATTTAGGGGTTAGTCATGCTAACTCTGCTTTCAAGTTAGAGGGTAAAATTTCTCACAAGTACATATAAGTAAAGAAATCATGTGAAGAATAAGTAATCATCTTCAAATCAGAAAATGTATTATAATATATAAGTTTTTAAGAGACTTGCTTTTGTGTCCTTCCCATGACGAAAACAGCATCTTCATTAACATTCATACATTTCAGGTATTGCTATTTGTTGTTTGACAGATGTTAACACGGTGCAGCTAGTAGGAAAAAAAAACCAAATAAGCAAAGTAATCCTATTAGAGCATGTGCAAACATGCTGTGTAAACAGCTGTTTATTATCTGCATCAAAGAAAAACCTCCTATCTCTTAGCAACTGAGCCACTAGAAGACCTTCACAACCACATGTCAGATTTTTCACCATGCAGAAATGAGCTGTATGTAAATAACAACTGTCTGGCAGTCACAGTGGGTGAGGTTGTCAGCTTCCATGTTAAGGTCCATCTGACCATTTGCTCTGGAGATAATGCAGGATTTAATTTTTACTCTTCTGCTGCTGTACGGTCTTTTTATTAATACTACCCGCAGGATGCATTAATGGGGAGAACTTCATGGGACCATCTTTGGGTGATCGGCAGGCAGTGGCAGGTCATGGTTTGTTGGCAGCTAACTGTTTACACGACCTTGTATTTTCAGCTAGTAAATTGAAATTAACATATTAAACATTGATCACTTATGTATTTGCAGTACTGACATTAAAATGTCATTCTTTAAACATATAAGATTTGACCTAGTGATCCTGAATTACTTCTGGTTAACTTAGAACACAACCTTAAGAAATCATGCCTGAGAGTCAACCTTTGTTGAAAAATATTACTTTCCCAGTGTTGACAACTTGAAGATATTTCAGTTTGCATTGTTTCTAGCATCAGATAACCAGATGTCAGATTTGGCCCTATTGCTTTCCTGTTTTAAAAAGATGTCCTATATCAGAAAAGTTTTCTCTTCTTAGACACAAAGACTTTCTGTTTCCTAGGCTGAATATTTACACAGCAAAAAGAGAGAAGATTTCAGAGATAGCAGAGAAAACACTTGTAGACCGTCAATAATTTTTCAGACCCCAGGAGGATAAATTAAATTAAACTGAATTTTCTCAGTCTCTCACAGTAAAGACAAGTTTTCTGGATGGCAGGTAGTCTTTGTAGCCTGGATTTCCTCAGTCTCTCACAGTAAAGACAAGTTTTCTGGATGGCAGGTAGTCCTTGTAGCTTTTTCTGAATACATCTCAATGTGAAAATTTGTCTGAACACTTTTCCTTGTGTGGATGCTGGACCCAGACCTTGAGTTCTAGATACATCCCCACTAATGCCTTTGATTATATCAGTGTCAGTAAGAAGATCGACCTGTTTCCACTTTGTATTCCTCAGCTCCAAGCTGCTATTAGCACAAGCATCACAGAAAAGTGAGGTAGAAAAGTGGTTCCCAGGTCCTTGTCTGTCTTGCATAATCCTAACAGCATAAGGTTGCTCATTCAGCCATTGATGTCATTTGTCTCAGAATTGTTCCTAAAATGATTCCACCAGCTTGGACACATCTATCTGCAAGACCAAACTCTCTACACATCCTCTTTGATGAATGTGAGCTAGATTAAGTATCAGAAGCTAGATATGCTGGATTTATGTCACCTGAGGTTTCCCCCACGTTAGTTGAATGGTCTGCTGTCATACTAGGCAATTTACTGATTTCCCATAGATTTCAGCATCAAGATGGAAGGCTAAGCAGCAATTTTATTAATGTAGCACTGAGAAATTGTGGGGGAGAAGCACATAACAAACTAAGGAAAACAAGAAAGAATTTCCCAAGTAATTTGAGAAATAATTTCAGAAATAAAACAAGGCCAGGTGGCTCAACTTTCTTGGATTTTGGTGGATTAAAGAAGTTCACCTCAGTTCATCCACATTTGTTCAGAGGATGACCTATGAAAGCTCCTATATAACCATATTCCCAGTCACGATCAGTGATCCTGTCTGAAATGTTTATTTGTCATGTGTTTTGCCACTCTGAAATAAATGTGTAAGCTCCTGAAATGTTCTAACCTAAGAAGTAACAAGTTGCAAGGTGGGATATGGGAGTCTTAACCTCTGTAAACCACACGCTTTCAAGGCGACAACCTTCCTGAACTAAATGCTGCCTCCTTGACAAGATTCCATTCCTTCTGTGTATAATGGGCAGGATAGGGAAAGTTCACTGCAACATTATCGGGAAAAAGACAGACCTGTTCTCCTGAGTCCGCCTTACCTATGCTCCTTTCTTAACCCAGCAGAGTATGAATACGGCAGAGGGAAGAAGAAGCAGAGAAGAATTGTCCTGCAGTAGCGATGTTAAAAATGATTTAGTAGTATTCCAAAGCCAAACTAAGATGGCAGTATCTTTTACTAGATTAAGAGCCCCTAAACCTATAGAAATTGAGTGTCTGACACAGAGGGGTAAAAAAAAAGGAAGGTAAACTAGTCAAGAAGAAAATTCGCTGAAAAAGAAGAGCAGAGAAAACAAGAGACACACAAATAGTATTTCCTATTGCAAGTTCTTTAACTAGAAGATTTCCTCTCTTTCTGTGTCAGAAACTTTTGTGTGATGATTGAATAAAAAAATCCCTGTGAATCCAGCACTCCCAACTTTGTACCTGTAGCCTACAAAACTGCACTTTCTCTTGTTTACTCTCTCAGTCTCATGCAAAATAAATCTTACAGAATTTGCGGCAATAATCTCACAATTTCACAAGTAGGAACAAACAAATGTCCTTCGCCAGTGTTACTTTAACTCAGTAGTGTAAAGGACAGTGGTAGCTGTAGGACAATCACACTCAGGATGAAAAAGGGCATGAATCCACTCTCCCTGGCACATATTACTAGGTGAGTTTTCTCACCACTGCAATTGCCGAAATTATCATTATTAATGAATGTTAAGAGAGCTCTGAGTAGATTAGGCTGTTGGAGTGCTTAGCTGTAAGGATATCTACTTGGAAAATCTCAGACAGCTTTAAATAGAAGGCAAATACTGTTTCTTGCCTCCCAGGACCATGGCTCTCCCAGACTTAGACAGTTCTGCTTATGGAAACCATGTGGTGAAAAATACTATTGCTATGGACATTGGAAGACTTTTGATGTTTTTTTCTGTTACAGTGAGGTACGTATATTCTTCCTGAATTGAAATGCAGGCACATAACAACTTGTAAAACTGAGTCCAAGTAGTCAGCATATAAACTACTCAACACTTAAGAGTCATTGGCAAAACATAAATATTTGCATTAATATTCAGCAGGCAACAAAAATAAGAACACACTTCTTGTAAGGCTTTTTATGCTATCCTGGTGTCAAATGGAAGTGTGTTATGTTAACTCAGGCATTCAAAGATCATAGTTATACAGCTAGGAGCATATTTATCAGAGAGATAAGGCCCAAATTTGAATGCAAAGGGCAGCACTGGCAAGAGCACTAGGATCATCATCAGTGCATTGTATAGTCTCTGGTGACTTTATCATTCATCGTGTGTCCTTTACAGCCTGTCTAACAAACCACCTGTCTACTACAGTTCCTGATTAGGACAATAACTATTCCACTGACAATGCCCTAATTAGGACTAAAATTCATCCACTGAGACTCTATGTCTCTCTGGTGAGCCAGTCTCTAAAAGAAATGTTCACATTCTATTGTTATCCTTTCCTGCTCCCACTTATACTCACTTTATTTCATGTAACACCTTATTTTAGGACTACAAAACACTTATCATAAGCAAGCCCTAACCCAGTATAGACTTAGAATGTCAGTGAAAAGAAAAATGGTAATTAACACTAACAATTGAAATTGTCAAGAGCAAATGTAAAACTCACAGTGGAGAAGTCTCCTACAGTGTTCATGCAGATATTTAACTGGCACAAAACTCTGAAACACCATTGCGTGCTATTCAATGCCATCTTCTGGCACATTATCTGTGATTTCCCATGGAGCCTCAAAAGCAGTATTACTGAAAGTTTTCAGCGAAAATCAGCCCACTACTTCCAAAACTGCATTTAGGAAAATACAGTGTTCAAAATCCTGTTAGGCTGTGAAAATCATATTCTCATTAAACTAATGATTCCATGTTTCTGACATATGGATTCAACGTTTGGCAAGTGTGAGATTTATTGCAGTTCCAAGTGTCATTGTTCCTCTGCTCTCAGCAAAGCACTGTAAAACCCAGCGGCAAAACCTGGGTCACCACCTCCTAAAGGCTGTCAGTAAAACAACCCTTTTAATTAGCTGAAGTGGCAACGGTCTGTTGCCAGGAAGTTGATGGCCTCTCGCAAGTTGCAATTCACTCAGGGTATTCCATAATGTCTGGTCTCAGGGTTTTCTGTTTCTGCAATCTCGAAAATGAACACAAGAAGATGACATTAAATAACAATATTAAAATGACATAATCATGCTGGCTGAAGTTAGCAAGTCAAGAAGAACCATGATTTCTTATGCAAATCAATGTGAAAGCCTGCATTAAGTCACAAACTTTAAGCACATAATTATCACAATACATCTTTTAGGACAACTGTCCCACTACCTGAAGAGTACAGAGCAACCCCAAGAGACTGGTGAAACCTGAATTCTGTCCCTTACTCTAGGGACTTAACGCATTAAGGAAGTATGATGCAAAATCCAGCAGCATATTTTTCAGCATTTCTGAAAAAAACCCAGTAAATCCTAGAAGTAGACACTCAGAGAATAATTCATATTGGAAGGGATCTTGGGAGGTCATGTATCTCAAGTGCCTCCTCAAGGCTAGGTCAGCACCAAATTCAGACCATGCTGTCTAGAGCTTTGTTTAGTCATGTTCTGGAGACCTCTGAGAGCAGAGATCCTGGAGCTTCTTGGGTTGCCTGGTCCCTTGTGTAAACATCTTCTTAGCAAACGTTTTCCGTACTTACACTCATAATCTCCCCTTATTTCAGTTTATAATGGCTGTCTCTTGTTCACCTGTTACACACCTCACTAAATACCTGCCTCCTCAGCAACTCCCCGCAGGCACTTAGGGGCTGCTGTTAGCTCCCCTTGAAGCCCTCTCTGCCCCAGGTAACACAAGCCCAGCTCCCTCAGCCTCTCCTTACAGGGTAGGTACTCCACCCTCCCAAGCATCTCAGTGGTCTCTGTTAAACTCCAGTTTTTCAGGGACCTTCTCAGACTTGGGGCCTAAAACATCTCCTAGGCGCAGTCTAACAAGTAGCAAGTAAAGGTAGGACAAGCTCTGCCAGGGTGCAGCACTAGAATTTAAATACCAGCTAAAGTGAAACTTGAGAACTGGGACCACAGGTCTGAACTTTGGATGACTAAAATATTGATCCCATACATAGGATGATGAGAGAGAAAACTTTTTGTATTTTATTTTACATTCTGCTTTTTTGATCTTTGGTCCAGCCTTCTGGCTAGTCCGATCAGGTTTTGTACTGGATAGGATGTTTTCATAATATGTAGCACGTCTCATTTTCCTCTTTGTATTTTAAGCATCATAGGCTCGAGTTGTATGCCTAAGATAAGAAAATGGGTGGTATTTAACTTTTTTGTTAGTATAACAACATAAAAGATTTGAGTAAGTATCAAAAGTTACATATTTTCCCTGGAAACAAAGTCTTATTTTAATGTTTAGTTGTATGTCAATCTACTTGTTGTCAGCCTCTAACACTGTGTCCAACACTACTTTGCATATTTATTGGCAGAAGTAATTTAAAAAATGTGAAATGGCTTTAAATAATTAGTAAAGCATATGAGCAGATGTTTGCGAGTTTTTCTGGGCAAATCCATAGTTCATTTTGAAGTCATTACAAAATTTCAAAAATAAAACAAACGATATGTTAAATGTGTCAGGTTTTCACCTGTTCATTTTCAATTTTATTGATTTTATTTTATTTAATTTTAAAAAGCCAACTTAGTCCTAAACATACATTATGTTCAAACACCATATCCATACTTTTTTATAATTCAAAAAAACTCCCCTGACTACAACAAGGCTTGAAGATTTGTCCCACAAGAATGGAAACTCGGTCAGACCCTAAAATATTTTTTAATGACTACATTAGGACAATGATTAACATTTTGATCTTTAAGAAGTTCAGTGAACTAGTACAATCTATAGAACTCAGAATGATATTTGAATCCTTATGAAAATTATTGTTACCTTGTAGACCCAATATTCAACAGAACAAGTCATCATGGAAGTTCTGTCTGAATATGAGGAAGAATTTCTTCACTCTGAGGGTGACGGAGCACTGGAACAGGCTGCCCAGGGAGCTTGTGGAGTCTCCTTCTCTGGAGATATTCAAGACCTGCCTGGACAAGGTCCTCTGCAACCTACTGTAGGTGACCCTGCTTCGTCAGGGGGGTTGGACTGGATGACCCACAGAGGTCCCTTCCAACCCCTACCATTCTGTGATTCTGTGATTCTGTGATCTTTTCACTGATTTATTTGATAAAGAAACAAATATGAACTATTGAAGGAATTACATTATGTGATGTTTTCTTTCTTCCTTTTTCTGCTTTTTTCTTTCACCTCCCACTAGTCCCGAGCTTGTGGATCTGAATTTGCACTTGACTCATTGCCACAGCAAAGGCCAAGGATTTAATAGCCTTTAGGGAGGCATTAAAGACCTATACTGATAGAAAGAAAGGCCTGTGTTGTGAAAGTCCAAATTGAAAACATTACTGCTATTAAAAAATTCTAGCAGGAATGTATATCTTGCTGAGTCAAGATTTATTTTGCAATTATTAGTTTGTGAGAAAAAGATAAAATTATCTCACACCTGTCTGGTGTGAAGATTTTTGCCCACCTGACAAATCCTGGACTAGCCACCATCAAACAACATATGGGCATGTACAATGATTCTGATTCAAAATGGTGGTCTCTGAGTTAGGATGTCTGATATATGTTCCCTCTAAGCAGGATCAGGCAAGACTGTACATTTAATGAGCATGCTGGGTTTTTTTTAAACCAAATTTCATTAGTGGCACAGAGTATTTGGATGCCTGATGAAATGTATATATTGATCTCTGTCTCTACTGTTTTTCAGACTAATAAATTATCAACTAAAGTCAACCTATAGGGAAAAT
>Ga0065711_1034631_pt1 | contig 23472 bp, 25 predicted proteins | sample Hoacrofraction12_FD_59098 | JGI IMG/M metagenome (GOLD analysis project Ga0065711, IMG submission 59098) | Hoatzin crop microbial communities from Cojedes, Venezuela - Epithelial fraction 12 v2 (version 2) | ecosystem: Host-associated > Birds > Digestive system > Esophagus > Crop | place...
AAAAAAAAAAAAAAAAAAAAAAAATCTCTGTTGTCCGAGACATTAGTTCTAAAAATCTCTCTATACCTTTTGTGAACAAAATCCAGTCAACTTTATGCACCTCATATTTCCTACTGAAGGCAAAGAACTATTGTGGCAGTGAAAACAGAACAAAGTTGCCATCAACACACTTCATCAAAAAACTCAGCCAATCAGAAAGTGTCTATCTGAGGTAGGCTGAAACACTCTATGGGCTGCATTAATTGAACTGACTGTAACAGGAGATCAGACAGTCAGCATACAGTGAGATACCTAAACACAGATATCTTACACTGGAGGTGAACTCTATCCTCAAATTTGTAGACTGACAATACTGTCAAGATCATTTACTTCATCCTCAGTCTTAACCACCTTTATTTCCTATAGCTAACACTTCTCCGCAGCTAAACACACTGTGAACACTTCAAAATATACCAACATTTTAATGAACTACCCTGAGTATAAAATACCTGCACCATAAAACCTGTGCTTGTATCTAAAACACATATTTTTTTTTGTTATTTGAACCAGTAATACAGACTCTTTATCTATTTCCATCACAAATTCAGTTACAAACAGTATCAAAAATCATAATATTAAGCTATCTCTAGCATAGTCTTACAACAGCATCATCTTCCTAGACTCTGAGGCCAAGACAAAAATTGGTTGTAACGTACAGTATCTAGAAAAATTCACAAACCAACACACTCACCTACAGCAACCCATGAAAATACACTTACAAAGCACTAATATACAGCCAGGCCATCAAATAGCCTTGCATTTATTCTGAGGACAGAATTCAGAATACCCATCCACACAAACTAAAGAAAATTTTTACACAGAAGGGGTATTTTTCTAGAGATGCAGATCAGTCTTGACAGTGTTACTTGAGCACTGTTTAAGAACTTCACACTGAAGGAAAAACCCATTGTCTCACACTGTCTTGCCCTGGAACTGATAACAGAAAGTTATGAAAAAATTTTAATCTATACTAAAAAAATCCTACCTTGAAAAACTTCTTGTCAGAGCTAGCCCTACTTATTTCTGCTTAAAGAACAATGCTCTCACTAAAGTAATTATCAAAAATTACATTCTAAAATGTGGCCTCAAAATGCACCAAACAGATCCATAACTATACTGAACAATAAACCTAAAACCTGCAAATAACATAATGACCAGCTTACTACCTATCACCCAGAAGAGAATCATCAAAATGCCCAGATTCTACCTCAACACTTCTCAGCTGCAATGAACTGCATCCAGTCCATCAAATGCCCTTATGATAAACATACAGATGAAACTAAGCAACCGTTATGCACAGGGAGAAATTTGCACAGACAAGCAAAGTAAGACAAACATCCAGTTACCAATGAACGAATATTTCTTACGTCTTTCCCTTTCTAATCTCTCAGTCCCAAACCTCAAGAAAGAGCCATAAAATTGCTTCAAAAATAGGAGGGGAAAACTAAAATTCTTAAGTCTATTCAGCACCAAAAGTCATGAAAGTAAGGGCTTAATGGCACATTAACCTCCTTCCCACAAAATGACTCGTACTTTCCTTCAGGAGAAATAGCCTTTATTTTTTTTCTTTTCTCAACTCCTCCTCCACCCATATACCCCAGAAGTGCTATACTTTCAGAGATGATCTAACTTAGAGGTAAATAACTTCTAAGAAATTTTTCTCATATGTTTTTAGCTCTTAAGTTTGCGGCTGCTATTTCAGGCTTAAAGAATCATCAAAAAGTAAAAACCTCGTTTCTTTCCTACTTAAACTTGACAGTCTTAGGAAATACCTTTTCCTGTGAGCCCTGCCTTGCTTGTGTCCTTAGAAAATGATAGTTATAACATTATGACTATTCAAAAATATTGATGTTTCTACATGGTAAGTCTGTGGAGGAATGGACAGATAATTTTAATGCCACTGCCGCTGATAAGATAATTAGGCGTAGTGTGTGGTCAATTATAGCAAAATGAAAGCAGCCTAAATCAATTCCATACAGAACTTCCCTTTCAATTTTGCTTTGATTATTTCAAGTAGTCAAGTTGCTTCCCACGTGACAGAGGAAAAAAATTTTGGCCTGTAAATTTCTTCCACACCCCAGCCCCACCTCTGAATCGTGGCATTTAAAATTTAAGAAAAACATTCTGTCCACAAAGAAGAAGTGACAGAAAGTGCAAGTCAATATGGTGATCCTAGAGTAGACATACTGCTAAAAATGGTGAAAGAACAGGGCATGTCTCAAAGAAAAAAATAAGATCAACACTACATTTCATTCAGGTGTTTTTTTCAGTCAGGGAAAGACTGTTTGCCAAGATGGTGCAGAAAATAAATTAATAGAGTTGTCAACACTGATTATTGCATTTTGAAAAAGAATGGGAGGAAAATATGTGAACAACATGAGAGATAATTAAAAAACAGAGGTGGGGGAAAAATGGACATTACCTGCAGGAACATAATCTCTCGAAATGTTCTCTAGAAATAAACAAAAAAGAAGTTTATTATCACCTCAACAGAATGACAGAACAGAGTATGAACTTCCAATGAGAGGGTTAAACCCATCTAATCTCTAAAGCAGAGGAAACCCTTATATGGTAGGCAGGCTAGGAAAAACCCAGTTGTTCACTGGAGAGTCACAAGTGTTCTCTCTGTGCTTAGACACTATAGCATAACAACACAAGAGAGAATCAAATTGTGCGTGCCTATGAAGACACTTTTTCTTCAGGGACATTGAACAGTATTTTGTAGATGCCATGATATACAAAGCTTGACATTTATTGCTCATTTTTATCCTAATATAGCTATGGAATGTATTATTACATGCATAATTGTCAAATAACTAGCATCTTTCAGAGACATAAATCCTGAAAATATCTATGAATTCCCACCACGTCTTTCTGGACATGTTAGAACAATGACTTCTCACCTGAGCATCTGTTCTGTTCCTGAAAGCATCAAAAATCTTTTTAACAGCAACTATTTCTCCTGTCCTGCGATCGATTGCTTTCCATACAATGCCATAAGCCTAGGGAGAAAAAACGACACATGAACTATCACATCCTAAGCACAGTTCAGACCTTCAACATGGAAGTAGAATGCACTCAACAGAGGGATCAAAAGAAGAGGTAAACAACAGCTAGCTAGAAGAAAGAGAGATTGGGCCAATGAGCAATGAGCAATACTTGGTTGAGTCAAGGACTAAGAACATCTACACTGAGTCCAACGAAAGGTCCCAAAGGTCAAGCATCCTGGCCCCCAAAGCAGCAAATAGCAGATGTACATAGTGATGAAGTTCAGCAAGGTCAAGTGCAAGGTCCTGCACCTGAGTTGGGTCAATCCCCAGCATCAGTACACACTGGGGGAGGAATGCATTGAGAGCAGCCCTGCGGAGGACTTGGGGATACTGGTGGATGAAAAATTGGGTATGAGCCAGCAACGTGTGCTGGCAGCCCAGCAAGCCAAGCATATCCTGGGCTGCATTGAAAGAAGCGTGGCCAGCAGGTTGAGGGAGGTGATTCTGCCCCTCTACGTCGCTCTCATAAGACCCCACCTGCAGCCCTGTGTCCAGCTCTGGGGTCCCCAGTACAAGAAAGGCATGGACCAGTTACAGCAGGTCCAGAGGAGGGCCAAGAAAATGGTTTGAGGGCTGCAACACTTCTCCTATGAGGAAAGGCTGAGTGAGTTGGGGTTGTTCAGCCCGGAGAAGAAAAGGCTCCAGGGAGATGTTATTGCAGCCTTTCAATACTTAAAGAGGGCCTATAAGAAAGAGACATTTTACCAAGGCCTGTAGTGACAGTATCAGAATCATTTAGGTTGCAAATGACCTTTAAAATCATCGAGTCCAACCGTTAACCTTACATTGCCAAGTCCACCTCTAAACCATGTCCCTAAGAGCCACAGCTACATGTCTTTTAAATACCTCCAGGGATGCTGACTCAACCACTTCCCTGGGCAGCCTGTTCCAGTGCTTGATGACCCTTTCAGTGAAGAAATTTTCCCTAATATCCAATCTAAACCTCCCCTGGTGCAACTTTAGGCCCTTTCCTCTTGTCCTATCACTTGCTGCTTGGGAAAAAAGAAGAGAGACATCCCAGTTGCCAACAGTGTAATATTATAGCACTTACTGGAGATACTTATACTCCAACTGTTTGTACTTCCTGATGCAGGGTAAAGGACCTGAACCCATACTCCAGAACCAAATATATTCTTGGCAAGTCTGCCTCAACGTCGCTGAGTATTTAAGCATGAAAATCACTCAATATCACGTACTGCAGCTGCTTTACTTTGTACGAGTATTTAAACATTAACCAGGCATTTCTGAGTGAGAAATAACCCCATTGTGCAGATGTAAGGCATCTCCTAAAAAGTGGAAAGTTAAGATTCAAATCTGACCTAAAAATAAGAGAACTGGACCTGTACCACAAGGGAGACTGAGTAATCGGTAAACTATTTGCAAGTATCACACAGTCATCCAGAACAGGGAAAATTCAGGTAGAAGTTCCCATTCCCTTGGTAGACAACACAGCTTTTAATAACCAAAAAAACCACCCCAAATCACAAACCTGTTTGAATTCCCTCATTGTACAGGAACAGCTTATCTCCGTAGCTGCTGCACTTCTCTGCTCTACTTTTTGAGCAGTCTTCACCTGTTTCATGGACTCCAACAGCCTTTTAAATGCTGAGTTACGTACATCAGCTGTGTACATACACAATACATACAGAACTTTCTGCATTCAAGAGGCAGAAAACACAAGTATTTAGGACTAGTCAGTGATGCCTAGATGATGGACCTGAACCCACTGAAGTCCTTTAAAGACCTGAATGTATGTAGTTATGCTTGTGAAACAGTCTCCAAATAGAACTCTCAAACAATTTGATATTTCAGATGGGAGAATAATGTCATTCTGTTCAAAGAACCTAGCATATTACAGGTGCAATATATTACATTTAGTCTAAGGGAGAAAGCTGATCACTAGTAACAAGATGGCAGCAAACCTCAAGTCAGAGGCAAACACAGAATGAAACACAGCCATAAGAAAGACCACTGTGAATTCAAAAGGAGAAAAACAAAACATTGTCTTAAATGAGCCTCTCTCAAGTGTCCCTTTGTAATTGCACATGAAATGCTTAACTACTAGTATCAACACAACTAAACGATGGCAAAGAGCTGCCAGAACAGAAAAGCAGATCAGCAGGAAAGGTTTAGAGACTGCCTGAGGAGAAAGATCTTAGAAATTAATGTTGGCTCACATATAAAAACACTTAATTTTATAGGGAAAAATTACTTGATGCGGCATAATCTTGAAGTAATGGAGTTACAGTAAATACGACAGAATTTAGCAGGCACAAACAGAACATACTTTGAGACACAGATTCATTTTACTATAAACCAGGTGTACGCGCGAGGTCAGTGCTTTGTGTGGCTGATCTCCAGTAAATTACAGGAAAAAAAACCTGACGGGGATTTTAAAGGTATTTTGAGTTTTACATGCTGCAACGTAACACCTTCCTCTGAAACTCAGTTGTGAAACAACCATAAGAAGTCACACGAAGTTATCAGGCTACGATTTATGATTTTTTTCTCTATTAGGTACAATAAATATTTCAAAGATCATTTTTTTTCAGGTATATAAACTCTCAGACCTCCAGCACTAAACACAGCTCAGGTCAGCAGCCTGCGGCAAGGACCGGCAGGCCGCAGACGGAGGCCCCGCAGACGGAGGCCCCGCAGACGGAGGCCCCGCAGACGGAGGCCCCGCCGGCCCGCTGCCCCGGCCCCGCAGGGCACTCACCCCCTTGCCCAGGCGCCTCTTGATCTCGTACTTCTGGGAGACGTGCGCCTCCACCTCCGGCACGCTCATGGCGGCCGAGCCACCGGACAGCACTCTGCCGCACGGCACGCACGGCCGCGCGCGGCGCTCTCCCTGTTGATGCCTGCTGCTATGGAAACAGCCGCGCGGCACAGCGCATGCGCACAGCGGCTCAAGGCCGCGCAGGCGCACGGCGCGACGGTAGGTGCGCCGCACATAGCGGCTGCTAGGGCCGTGGTGCCGTTTGCGGGGCCTGAGGCGTGGTGTTACCGCCTCCGCCTTCCCTTTTCCTTCTCTCCCCGCCGGGCGCTCCGCTGCGCGGCCGGAGGTGCTGCTGTGGGCTCGGCCGTGCTGGCTGGCGGAGCGGACGGCTGCTGGGGGAGCCCCGCGCTGCCGCCGCTGCCACCGGGCGACTGCCTTCGGGCGGCGGCGGGCTGTGGCTGCGGTGACGCGCTCCGCTGCCAGCGGTGCGGCGGGGGAGTGGCGCAGGCCGAGTATAGGACTTCTCCAGCGTAGCGCATCCTGTGCCCTCATCTGACGCACTTCAACGGAAGGCACTGGGTCAGCGGGGTATGTCAGACATTGCTCTCGGCACCTGGTATCTTTCGAATGTGCTGTAAAAAATATTCCTACTTTTTTTTTTTTAAATCTAGCAGCTTACTGCTAGTGCCTGCAAAGCAGATCTTTCCTTGCTAGCTGTATGCTCTGGCAGATGCTGATTCCCATAACATCCTCGTTGATAAACTGAGTAAGTACAGACTGGTTAAGTGCAGGGTTAGACAGACTGAAAACTTGCTGGACTGCAGGAACCAAAGGTTTGTCATCAGTGACGTGAAGTCCAGCTGGAGGTCAGTCATGAGTGGTGTACCCAAGGGGTCAGTACACGTGCCAGTACTGTTTAGACTCTTCATTAATCAGCTGAATGGTGGGCTGGAGTACAGCCTTAGCACATTTGCAGATTATGCAAAGCAGGGAGGAGTGGTTGATAGAGCAGATGATCGTGCTGCTGTTCAGAGGGACCCTGTCAGGGTGGAGAAATGGGCCAACAGGAGCCTTGTGAACTTGATCCCTGAAAATGCAAAGTTCTGTACCTGGGGAGGAGTAATCCCATGCAGCAGTACATGCTGGCAGCTATCAGGCCAGGAAAGGACCTGGAGGTCTTAGTGGACACCAGGTTGACCATGAGCCAGCAAATGTACTCTTGCAGCAAAGGGGCAAGCATCATCGTGGGCTGCACTAGGCAGAGCCTTGCCAGCTGTTTGAGGGAGGTGGTCCTCAGCAGTGAGAGACCACACCTAGACTATATTGTACAGCTCTGCACTCCCTAGTGTAAGACAGATGTGGGCATACAGGGTTGTGTCCAGCAAAGGGCCAAAAAGATGATTAAGACTTGGAGTATCTGTGATACTTGAAGAGGCTGAGAGCTGGGATTGTTTAGCCTGGAGAAGGCTCAGGGGATCTTACTAATGTGTTTAAATATCAGGTGGAGCAGGGGGGGAAGACAGAGCCAGGCTGTTCTGAAATTGAAATTTGTGTGGAATTGATGTTCCGTTTAAATATAAGAAAAAACTTTTTCACTGTGAGTGTGGTCAAACACTGGAACAGGCTGCACAGAGAGGCTGCGGAGTCTCTGTCCTTTGAGATACTCAGAAGCCACTGAAAGTGGCCCTGCTCCAGGTGACCCTTCTTTGAGGTCTCTTCCAATCTCAACTGAGGTGTGATTCTGTATGAAATATCCCTGTGTCAATGTAACCTAGAGTAAGGGTGACCTCTGGTGTCGTTGGTGAGGTAATCGAAATCCAGAAGCATTCAACTTATAAAGTGAATGTATCTGCGGTCTATTAGACACCGAACTCTTTTCCTCTTGCTTCTCAGGTGAAACACTAAAGCAAGACAAGGAGAAGAAAATAAAAATTGATATGAATATATTCAGTGAATATATTTTATTGATAGCTGTGAGCAAGGGCCAAATACCTCAGCTGCTTATATTGTTTAAAGGATTTGGGTTTTTGCATATTTATTTTCTCTTCTTTGCAGAAGGTAAAATAAAGTCTTTGCCATGTGGAAGATTTGGGAAAATGAATATTGCAGAAGGTAAGAGCTAGTCTATGTTGGTTCTTACTATAGTATCAGTAGATGTAGTTTGCAGTGAAAAGTAACACAGAGATTGACTCACTATGTCTAAGAATATAATTTGCCTATGGAAAATTGCTAATTAATGAAACATCAAAGTCTGATCTCAAAGAGAAAATGTCATTATTCTGGGATGTGAGGGGATTGCCGTTTCAAATGTCTTATTACAGATGTCATGAAAGTTAAAGCTGAGGTTACTTTTAAGATCTGTTGTCTGGATTGCAGGCTGAGCATGAGCTATGTAAATCAGTCCTTTCAGCCACCCACAGAACATTTACTTCTGTATACTCTGTTACCTAACTAATAGTGGCAAATCTCACAGTCCAGCTATGTCTACTGATACATTAGCATGAGTGAGGAGTGGAGAAGTGTTTTTTTAGATTAATGGACACATCAGAACGGGCTGCGAGAGCTGTAGGTTTTGCCATTTGTATTGTGTGCCTCATGGTGGTGTAACCAGTGACACATGTGTGCCATGTCCTGAATGCATTGGTTCTCCCGAAGAAGCTGCTCCTGCTGGTCTCTCAGTTGAATTTTAGTTTCTTTAAGGATTTTTGAGTATTGGATGAGTCTGAGCAATTCCTGGCGCAGATGACAATTCTCTGCTTTTACTTGTTTGATATGCTGAATTAGAGACTGTACCGCTGCTTCTTCTGCTCTCTTGGTGAGAACCTGGATCTTCTTATGAAAGTCCATCTCACAGTCAGTCTTGGCCTGCAGAAATCTGCTCTTGATTTTGTGCATTTCATTTGAATGCTGTATCTTTGTGACCAACAATTCCTTCTCCAGCTCTTTAATCTTTTTCATCTGTTCCAGTTGGACAGATGGATCTTTGAAAGGCTGCAGGTCTTCAACCTCCTTGTTCATAAGAGCGTACTTTGTCTCCATATTCATCAGACTGCTCCTTACCTCCTTCTCTTTTTCTGCGTACTGTGCGATTAGCTTCTCTTTCTGCATCCGGACTTGAGACAGATCAGTGTGATTCTGGTCATTTAATGTTATTATCAGATTCTGGCACCTCTGGCTGTGTTTTCTTATGTAAGAGAGGTAAGCGTTGCTCTCTTCCTGATTCTGTTTGGCTTTCTTTTCTAGGAATTTATTTTCCTGCAGGAAATGCTCCACTCTTCCCATGTATGTGTTCATATGTTCAGTTAGAATCTTGTATTCCTTCTGCAAGTACGATTTCTTTGCTTTGACAAGTATTTCCATGTCACTTATTTCTTTGGATAGATCTCCATTGTCAGTTCTTACTCCTTGATTATTTTTCCCAGCACGCATGGTGTCTTGTTTCATCTGCTTTGTCTTGGATGCCATATTCCACACTAAGGGTATCAAACACTGGCAAACTGTAACAGAATGAAAAATTACAAATTCTAAGTGAGCATTATGCCACATGTATGACTGTTGCTTTTTTCCCCAGTCATGCCCTCTTACGTTCTTATATTTTCAACTGATTATTCTGGCAGCTGAAATGTTTGACCTAAAATTTTTCATGTCTGGCATATATCTTGAGTTGAAGCACACATGCACATATGTGTATTTGCATTTTTACACTCCTGGTTAACTGCGAAGTAGTAGTTCTGCTAATCTACAAATACACATCTTCTTAAGAGTTATTTTTTTGTTGTATAATGTTGTATTATTTCTGTAGTTCGGAGTACAAAGTCAAGTTCCATTGGTGAATTAGCATGGCTGTACATTGTGTACTGTCTTTCTGTAGGCAGTAGATCTTGTCCGTAAAACTTCAAGGGCAAGTACTGAAGTGCTAATAGAGGCATGCCTGAAACTTACAAATTCGTAAAGCAAATTCTAAAATATAACTGCTAAGTCATCATGCGGAACTGGAAGCTAGCTGTAGAAAATGTTATGGACAGTAGCGCAGATTAAGCCCTGTCCATCAAAGTTAGATTCCTGTGTTTGTATTTGAAGAGACAGCTGCATCCTTTTGCTGCATTTAGAAAGTTAAGTCAGTATTGTCTTACGAAATGAGAGCAGAAAAGGAAATGTTGCAACCAGTTTTATCCTAGGGCTTGAATGATCAATCAAGTTATTTACTCACTTTGGAGAGTGACCACATGCTTACCCTTACACTGCCTGAGGTAACATAAACTCGTATCTTCTTGGACATCATCTTAACTACAATGTCATTTGAGATATGACACAGATAACTAAATATTTATGAATACAGAGAGAGTGAAACAATGGCCATAAAGGGGATAGGGGCTAACGAAATATCCTCCCAGATCCAGCCACGGAATGGGTGCCATGGATTTTGATGGAATGTTGAATGTGCCATGCAGATGTGATCTTCCCAGTTGCCTAGGACTGCATTCTTCCCTCGGAGATGGTGGGTGAGAGATAGATGCAGGACATTATGAGCTGAACATCAATTCAGCATGTGTTGAGACCATGCTGGATTATTCATTTGGAGATTATTCATCTGGGCTGCTTTAGCTGTGTTCTATTTTGGTTTTGTTACAGGTGAGTAACCTGAAATTTACTTTGGTGTTTTGGCCTTATTAAGGCAGAATGCTTTACTCTATTAGGAGAAAGATGTTACAGCCCTATCGGAGTACATCGGTATCCAAGCTGATGCCTATGTTTTCTGTGCTATTAGTTGTTCTGTCTTGGTGTCTCGCTGAGAAGATAACAGTTTTTTAATAAATACAGTTTAATTAAGGCAGAATGAGAGGTTTCTCTTTCTGCCTGTGTCATTTCCTATTTATACTGGTCAAATGATTGCAAAGCACAATATTATCATAGATAATCTATTTGTGTTTCTGGAATAGACTATGGATTTATTGCCTGTGGCAGGTATGTGAAAAAGCACTGCATAGCAAGTCAAATACAGTGACCTGGTTTTATTTTTAAACTCTCAAGGTTTCAGGGACTTTCTGGGTGGGCAGGTCACGACCATACTGGGGGGCAGCAGGTGTGGTTTGCCTGGAAGCACTGTGCCACATTCTTTTGTCCTTGACTGGAAATGCCTTTCTAGCATGCATGCTGCTTCAGTTAGTCTGCGTTGTGTACAAATAGACACCACTTCACACTATGCACTAAGAATTCTGTTCTCATACATCCCAGTCAGTCTGTGTTACTCGTTCACCACTGACAGGAACGATTCGCAGGACCACCAAATAGTTGAGGCTGGACGGGATGTCAGGAGATTGTCTAGTCCATCCCCTTGCTCAAAGCAGAGTTAACCAGAGCAGGTTGCTTAAGACTATGTCCAGTGAGGTTTTGAATATCTTCATGGATGGAGACTCCACAACCCCCTGTTCCTGTTCCTTCTGAGTGTTTGACCACCCTTGTAGTAAAAAACTTTTTCTTTCATCCTGTTCATTCTGTCAGGTCTAATAGAATTGTGTATGTCTGTTTGGTTTAAATGTTCCCTAGCCTGATCCTCCTCCATTGAGGGCAAGTCTTCCTTGCTCCAGACTTTCTCTCTGCCCTCAGGGACCTGAGATTCTGGAAGGTCAGTCTTACCAGTAAAGACCAATGCAAAGAATGCATTGAGTAGCTCAGGCTTTTTGGCATCCTTTGTCACTAGGTCCCCTGCCCCTTTCAGCTAAGAGGCCATGTTTCCCCAGTCACCTTTTTGCTGCTCATACACCTGTAGAAGCCCTTCTTGTTGCCATTCACATCCCTTGCCGTATTCAATTCCAGATGGGCTTTGGTTTTCTTGACACCATTCCTGCATGCTTGGACCGTGTCTTTGTATTCCTCCTGGGCTGCATGATCCTGCTTCTACCTTTTGTATGTTTCATTTTTACATTTGAGTTTTGTAAGGACCATCTTGGTCTTTGGTGTAGGCCTTCTGCCACCCTTGTTTGACTTCCTGCTTATTGGGATGGACCATTCTTGAGACTGGAGGAGGTGCTCCTTGAAAACCAACCAGCTCTCCTGGACTCCTCTCCAGGACCATGTCCCATGGGATTCTCCCAAGCAGATCCCTGAATAGCTCAGACTCTAGTATCCTGAAGTCCAGGATTGTGATCCTACTATTTAATTGTTCCTTTTCTCAGAATCCTGAACTCCATCATCTTGTGGTTACTGCAGCCAAGTCTATCCCCATCCTTCACATCCCAAACAAGTACTTCCTTGTTTGTAAGTGTTAGGTCCAGGAGAGTGCTTCTCCTTGTTATCTCCTTAATCACCTGTGCCAGGAATTTATCATCAGTGAACTACAGAAACCTCTCTACTTTCCCCTAATCAGGCAGTCTGTGCCAGACACCCACCACAAGATTACTCACATTGGTCTGCCCTCTAATCCTAACCCGTAAACTCTCAACTCCCTCATCATCTACTTAAGGGCAGAGCTCCATGCATTCCTGCTGCTCTCTCACATGAAGGGCATTTCCCACTCCTGGAGCTCGTATCCATCCATAGCAGCAGTCTGATCTTGTAAGGTAACCCGCTGTGTCTTTACCGCCAAATCTCAATGAGATTTACATCTGCAGATGCACACATGCTCTTTATTTTCTCATTTGTCCCCCATGCTCCATGCAGTAATGTGGAGGAACTTCAGAGAGCTACCCAGCTGTGCTGATTTCCTAGAAAAGATGAGAGAGCTTCCTCCATCATGCTGTCCTGTATGTACTCCTGTATTTATGTCCGTATGTCTGAGGTGGTCCCCCTTCAGCACTGAATTGTTGACTACAAGGTCTCTCCTGTCCGCCCTGCACCTTTTGCTTGCAGACTTAGTCCACCACTTCCTCATCTGATTGTTGTTCATCATCTTTCCTGCTTTGTTCCTAGTTTAAAGTTCTCGGCAGAGGAGAACAGACTGCCACCAGTCTGTTGGCGAGGATGCTTTTGCCTGCTTTGTATTATATATCCTGTCTCTTCCTATGAGTTCTTGATCTTCAAAGAGGTTCTTGTGGTCATAAAAAATATTCTCCACACCAGCTGCGCAGCCAGATGTTGACCCAGAGGATAAGTCCACTTCTACTCAAGCACTTCCCCCTCACCAGCAAGACAGAGGAGAAAAACACATGACTCCCCCATCCTGTTGACCCTTGCCCCTAGAGCCATGTAGTCTTGCTTGATAGGCTCCAGATCTCCACTGACAATATAATTGTTGCCCATGTGGAAAAGCAGCAGGGCATAATAGTCTGGGGGAATAGACAAGATTTGGCAGCCTCTCCACGATATCTTGGAGCTGAGCTCCCGAGGAGTGGCAAACCTCCCTAGACAGCAGGTCAGGTAGGCCGATGGGGGCCTCCATCCCCCACGGGAGGGAGCCTCTTCCCACTGCAGTCACTTGCTGCTTCCTCCTGCTGCTGCTGTGTGGCTCAGGCTCAGTCAGCTCAGATGCTTCGTGGGAGAGAATTCCCAGACCCTTGTCTGCTTCCAGAGCACTCAACCTGTTCTGTAATTGTAGAACTGCAGGTGGAGCAGGCACCTTCTTCCTGCTGCTGCAGTACACAGGATTCCTGGCTTGTCATCATGGGAGTGTGCATTTCCCAGCCAGATAAGCTCAGACTAAATACAGCTGGGGATTTGGGCACTTGAAGCTGCAGGGTCTCAGAAGATCCAGTCAATCTCTTTCTTGTTCTCTCTGATGCTGCAATCTGCCAACCTCCTCCTGCAGTTCTTTCGGCAACACAGATCCTCCATGACTGCACGCCTCTTGCTGGCAGGGAGACCATCTCCCCCTGCCCCAGCCACAGCAAGAACAAGAGGCACGAGACACTCCCAGCATCTTGAGACACGGAGACCTACATGCTCCCTCAGTCACTTGATCTGAGTTGAGGCCTCTGATGTTCCATGGGTAGAGACCTAGACAGAAAGCTGGTCATAGAGGATTTCCTTGGATCCACCCATGCTTTACATAACGGGTCAAACCAATGCAGTAGTAGTAGAAGATGGGATCATAGCTCTTTCCTTTACTGTAGTGAATGTGGGCTGGTGAGGCTGCTTCACCTGGCATGCTCTTTCTGTCTCCTGAGATAACAGTGTGGGCCTAGACTTTGGCCCAATCCATTCTATCCCTCATTAACCAGTGCTTTGATGGAGGCTAAAAAAAGCACCCTTGAATGCTACCCAAGCATACAACACCTGAATTTTCCAGAATCCTGACGCTCTACATGTAGTACAGGCTGACACTCTTGCCCTAAAACGTACGTCCTCAGTGACTATTAGAGTATGCATGGGTACTGTGGCTGATAGCTTTCTCACCAGTTCCTCTGGGTTTCGCAGCCCTACCAAGGGAATGAAGACATACACAGAAGCTTCAGCCAAGCCTGTGCTTTTGCAGGATAGAGATCGTATTGTCCTTTTACTGGCTTACCATAAAGTTATAAACCCTCAGGAACTGGCTTCTTGCTAGTGTTTGCAGTGTTAACCGCATTCTTGTGGCCTGCTGCTTCCTTTACAACTTCAGCAGTGCTTGGTGGAGCTTTTTAATACTGGTGTGGAAGAACTGTTTGGAAAGCTCGCTGTAATTTTGTAGTATGAGGGATTGCAAGATCATGTCTGTCTGGTGTTAAGTTCACAGAATCACAGAGTGGTTGAGGTTGGAAGAGACCTCTGGAGGTCATCTGGTCCAACCCATCTGCTCAAGCAGGGCCACCTAGAGCAGGCATGGATCATGTCCAGACAGCTTTTAAGTATCTTCAACGAGGGAAACTCCACAACGTTTCTGGGTGACTTGTTCCAGTGCCCAAGAACCCTGTGTGAGGGTAAAAAACTATTTCCTGATGGTCAGATGTAACCTTCTGTGTTTCAGTTTGTGCCTATTGCCTCTAGTCCTGTCACTGGGCACCACTGAATTCCCTTCTATCCTTCCAGTTGCAGGGAATGATGAGAGAAGAAATAGGAAGAGCCAGTAGATCAATACCTGGCTCCAAGCCTGATGTCACCAGCAGAATTTTGGTTTTTTTGATCATTTTGATCATCAGGCCTGCTGGCAACTGATGGGGTACACCTGCCTCAAAGGGGGAAGAGGATCTTTGCACAGGAGTTAGCAGGGCTCACTGAAGGAGCTTTAAACTAGATTTGGATAGGGAAAAGGATAAAACCAGGCTCACTAGAGATAAGCCTGAGGCCAGCATGCCAATGTTTGAGGGACGGTGTGCTGGTGAGGTCCTTTGGTCTGCTGTCTCAGTGGATGTAGGGGATTGACATCCCTGTGGCAGCAAAAACATAGGGTTATTGATGTGTTAGAAACCATGGAAGCACCTGAGAATGGTGACATAAGAATTAGGTCTTCTTCCCCCAAAAAGGTGGTGGGATCAGTAGCCCAACTGAAGTGCACCTATATGAATGCATGCAGCGTGGACAACAAACAGGAGGAGCTGGAAGCCATTGTGCAGCGGGAAAACTGATGTAGTTGCAGTCATGGAAACATGGTGGGATGGCTTGCACAAGTGGAGTGCTGCAATAGATGGCTATAAACTTGTCATAAAGGATAGACAAGGAGGGTGAGGCAGTGGGGTAGCCCTGTGTATTACAGAGTGTTTTGACTGTCTAGAGCTTAATGATGGTGATGATTGGGTTGAGTGAGAATCGGGAGGAAGGCCAACAAGGCAGATATTGTGGTGGGAGTCTGTTGTAGACCACCCAACCAGGATGAAGAGGCTGACAAAATATTCTGCAAGCAGCTGGGAGGAGTCTCACAATTGCTAGCCCTTGTTCTTGTGTGGGACTTCAACTTACCAGATGTCTGCTGGAAATACAACACAGCAGAGAGGAAACAGTTTAGGATGTCCCTGGAGCGTGTGGAAGATAACTTCCTGACAGACCTGGTGACTGAGGCAACTAGGGAAGGCGCCCCACTGGGCATGTTGTTTGCCAACAGAGAAAGACTTGTGGGTGATGTGATGGTTGGAGGCCATCCTGGGCACATAATGATCATGAAATGAGTTTTCAGTTCTTGGAGAAGTAAGGAGGGGGTTAGCAGAACTGCCACCTTGGACTTCCGGAGGGCAAACTTTGGCCTGTTTAGGAGTCTGGTTGACAGAGACTGTTGGGAGGCAGTCCTGAAGCGCAAAGGAGTCCAGGAAGGCTGGACATTCTTTAAGAAGGAAATCTTAAAGGTGCAGGAACAGGCCGTCCCCATGCACCAAAAGATGAGCCAGGTGGGAGGAAGGCTGGCGTGGCTAAACAGAGAGTTTGACTGGAACTCAGGAAAAAACGGAGAGTTTATGAACTTTGGAAGAAGGGGCAGGAAACTCAGGAGGACTACAAGGATGTTATGAGGTTATGCAGGGAGAAAATTAGAAGGGCCAAAGCCCAGTTAGAACTTAATCTGGCTACTGCCATAAGACAATAAAAAATGTTTCTATAAATACATGTGCAATAAAGGGAGGGCTAAGGAGAATCTCCATCCTTTATTGGATGCGAGGGGAAGCATAGTGTCAAAGGATGAGGAAAAGGCTGAGGTACTTAATGCCTTCTTTGCCTCAGTCTTTAACAGTAAGACCAGTTGTTCTCTGGGTACCTAGACTCTTGAGCTGGAAGACATGGACAGGGAGCAGAATGAAGCCCGCGTAATCCAGGAGGAAATGGGTAGTGACCTGCTACACCACTTAGACACACACAGGTCTATGGAGCCGGATGGGATCCACCCAGGGGTACTTAGGGAACTGGCAGAAGTGCTCACCAAACCACATTCCATCATTTATCAGCAGTATTGGCTAACTGGGGAGGTCCCAGCTGACTGGAAGTTAGCAAATGTGATGCCTGTCTACAAGAAGGGCTGGAAGGAGGATCCGGGGAACTACAGGCCTGTCAGTCTGATCTCAGTGCTGGGGGAGCAGCTCACCTTGAGTGCCATGACATGGCATGTACAGGACAACCAGGTGATCAGGCCCAGTCAACATGGGTTTATGAAAGGTAGGTTCCTGCTTGACTAGCCTGATCTGCTTCTATGACAAGGTAACCCACTTAGTAGGTGAGAGAAAAGCTATGGATGTTGTCTACCTAGACCTTAGCAAAGCCTTTGACACCATTTCCCACAGCATCCTCCTGGCGAAAGCGGCTGCAATGACTTGGACAGGTGTACTCTTCGCAGGGTGAAAAAATGGCTGGATGGCTGGGCCCAAGGAGTTGTGGTGAATGGAGTTAAATCCAGCTGGTGGCCAGTAACAAGTGGTGTTCCCCAGGGCTCAGTAGTGGGGCCAGTTCTGTTTAATATCTTTGTCAATGATCTGGACAAAGGAATCGAGTGCACCCTCCGTAAGTTTGCAGATGACACCAAGCTGGAGGGGAGTGTTGATCTGCTTGAGGTTAGGAAGGGTCTACAGAGGGATCGGGACAGGCTGGATCGATGTGCCAAGGCTACTTGTGTAAGGTGCAACAATGCCAGGTGCCGGGTCCTGCACTTGTGTCACAACAACCCCATGCAATGCTACAGGCTTGGGGAAGAGTGGCTGGAAAGCTGCCTGGGGGAAGAGGACCTGGGGGTGTTGGTTGATAGCCATCTAAATATGAGGCAGCAGTGTGCCCAGGTGGCCAAGAAGGCCAGCGGCATCCTGGCTTGTAGCAGGAGCAGTGTGGCCAGCAGGAGTAGGGAAGTGATCATCCTCCTGTACTCGGCACTGGTGAGGCCGCACCTCGAGTACTCTGTTCAATTTTGGGCCCCTCACTACAAGAAGGACACTGAGTTGCTGGAGCGTGTCCAGAGAAGGGCAACGAGGCTGGTGAGGGGTCTGGAGAACAAGTCGCATGAGGAGTGGCTGAGGGAACTGGAGGTGTTTAGTCTGGAGAAGAGGAGGCTGAGGGGAGACCTTTTCGCTCTCTACAGCTACCTGAAAGGAGGTTATAGCAAAGTGGGTGTTGGTCTCTTTCCCCGAGTAACTAGCGATAGGACGAGAGGAAATGGCCTCAAGTTGTGTCAGGGGAGGTTTAGATTGGATATTGGGAAAAATGTCTTCACCAAAGGGGTCATCAAGCACTGGAACAGGCTGCCCAGGGCAGTGGTGGAGTCCCCATCCCTGAGGGGGTTCAAAAAGCATGTAGATGTGGCACTTCAGGACATGGTTTAGCAGGCATGGTGGTGTTGGGGTGATGCTTGGACTTGATGATCTTAGACATCTTTTCCAACCTTAACGATTCTATGATTCTGTGCTGGGTATTGCACACCTCCTAATGCCTGCACCCAGTTTCAGCCTCCCAAAGCAAACTTCCAGCTCTCTCCACACAACATTTCCAACTAACAGCCAACTGCACTCCACCCTCTCAGTCTCACTCATGCAATGCAGCCCCAGGACATGACTATGCTCATGCTGCAAACCAGAGTTCATCATACATGGCCAGCTCTGCAGAGCTCCCAGCTGTGACACTCCTTCAACTGCCAGACTAGGCTTCAGCACCTGCAAAGAGAGGCCAGAAGAGTTTCTGAGAGGCCACAACAATGCACAGCCCTACCAGCAGCTCCTGCTCTCTGCATTACTTGGACAGGGTTACCCAAGAGGCAGTTACGGGTGTGTTTGGGAGCCTTGGGGCAGTCTTTGGGTCTGTTTGGGGACCAGAGGAACCTTTGGGGCAGCATCAGGGAGTGATTGGGGTCTCTGGGACAGGGCTTGGAGGGGTTTGCAGGATGGCAAAACCTGCCATTATTATTACATAAAGCAGTTAGACCAAGCAAAGCAAGACAAAGACAAGTTAGGACACAGGTAAGCCATCTAGCCATCAAAAATCTTATTGTAGGTTGTTAGTGGCTGTTCCATCTAAAAAGATCAAAATAAAACTCATAAAAGGCAGATGAGACTTCATGCAGACATTGGGGTCCTGCTAGCAACGGCAAAGCTGCACTGACTCAACTACTGGTCACTGTTCTCCCTCTCCTGTGCTAGTCCGTGAATCATAGGTTATTACTCACAAGTCCAGTACAGATGCTATAAACCATCCTATGACTCCAGGCTCCTAACCGGAATCAAGCTGGGAACCTTCATGGAGGCGTTTGTGTTCTCCTTGCCACTGTGCTAACTTCTAAAGTTTTGAGGATGGCAGTCTGCAGTTCTTCATGTATAATTATGTATAGTTATTCCCTGAAGATTTAAATGCCTAGGATTAACACAATTTATAAACACACGGATACTGTTACACTAGGCTGTAAAGCCAAGCTAAGATTTCTGCAACTGCAGAAAACCTTTCTGAGTCTAAGAGTGAACCCTATATATCAATGGCTACAGCTAAAGGCTATGAACTGCTACAGAGTGATGTTCTTCCGGCAGGCCGCACATCTCAAATCCTTGATCTTGCTTTAGAGTCTCCCTTGTGGCATTATAACTTTGTTAGCCAGCACTTGTCATGGAGTCATAGTGAAATCCTTCACCCTAAAAAAATATGAAACAAAGCATCCTGAGCTGTACAAGCAGATGTAAAACGTATTTGGTCCAAAGCACACATACCCAGCAACTGACTGCTCTCCACTTGCACTGAAGAAGCCACCTGTTCATGTGTTTGGCTGGCAGATTCCATTAGGAGAAAAATGGTCCACTAATCCACCTTTCCGTGTAGCTTAATGCATCTAAATTATACACAGAATAAACTAGACCGGGTGCAAATCTACAAACTACAAAAGTGTCTTTCTGCATTTCTCATGTGTTTATGTTTGACTACATGCAGACTAGACTCAAAACATTTCAGAAGACATTGGCAGACTGAGGTGGTATATAAGAGATGTAAAATTACTCACGAGCTGGAGAAAATGCTTTAAAATGAAGGACAAGTAAATCTGCTTTCAGAAAAAGACCCGGACACACAAATGCTGTACATAAAAATCTTCACGGGGAGAAAAGACTTAAGAGTAGAAGGTTGTGGTGGGTTGACCTTGGCTGGTTGCCAGGTGCCCACCAAGCTGCTCTGTCATTCTCCTCCCCAGGACAGGGGGAGAAAATACAATGAAAGGCTCATGGCTTGAGATAAGAACAGGGAGATCACTCAGCAATTACCATCACAGGCAAAACAGACGTGACTTGGGGAAATTAATTTAGTTTACTGCCAATCAAAATCAGGAGGAAAATGAGAAATAAGAACAAATCTAAAAACACCTTCTCCCCACCCCTCCCTTCCCAGGCTCAACTTCACTCCTGACTTCTCCGCCTCCTCCCCCTGAGCAGTACAGGGGCACAGGTAATGTGGGCTGCAGTCAGTTCATAGTGCTTTGTCTCTGTCGCTCCTTCCTCCTCCCGCTCTTCCCCTGCTTCAGCATGGTGGGGTTCCACACATGGGAAACAGTCCTTCACAAACTTCTCCAATGTGGGTCCTTTTCACAGACCGCAGTTCCTCATGACCTGCTCCAGCATGGGTCCCTTCCACAGGCTGCAGTCCTTCAGAAAGAGACTGCTCCCATACGGGTCCCTTGCAAGGCCACAGGTCCTGCCAGAATCACAGAATGGTAGGGGTTGGAAGGGACCTCTGTGGGTCATCTAGTCCAATAAGACCTGCTCCTGTGTGGTCTCCTCTCCACAAAGCCACAGCTCCTGTCAGGAGCCTGCTGTAGCACAGGCTCTCCACAGGGTCACAGCCTCCTTTAGGCATGCCCCTGCTCTTGTGTGTGGTCCTCCACGGGCTGCAGGGTAGATATCTCCTCCACTGTGGACCTCCATGGGCTGCAGGGAGACAACATGCTTCACCATGGTCTTCACCACGGGCTGCAGGAGAATCTCTGCTCTGGTGCCTGGAGGACCTCCTCCCCCTCCTTCACTGATCTTGGTGTCTGCAGACTTGTTTCTCTCACATGCTCTCACTCCCCTCCCTCAGCTGCTGTATCACAGTGTTTTTTACCCCTTCTTAAATATGTTATCACAGAGGCGCTACCACCATTGCTGACTGGCTCAGCTTTGGCCAGCGGTGGGTCCTTGGAGCCACCTGGAACTGACTCCGTCTGACATGGGGCCAGCGTCTGGTGTATTCCCACAGAAGCGACCCTCGCAGCACCCCCACTACCAAAACCTTGCCACGTAAACCCAATAAAAGGGTGCTCTAATTTGTCAGGAAACCACCTACAAATCAGTAAAATCTGAAGCTGTAAAATTTTAATTAGAAAATGAAAATTTCACTTTCACATATTTTTATGTGAAACGATCAACCACTGCAAAAAACAATCAAAGAAAAATAGTGTATTCTCCATTATTATTGTATTCAAGTTTAGATGCCCTTCTAGAAAGCTGTACTTTAGTCACAAACAGCCAGGTTAGATGCATAAAGAAATCAGTGAAATTCCATGTCCTATGCCACAGAGATGACAAGTTTATACTGTTATACACCCAGAGAAACAAAATTTCTCATGTACAAGGATCAGTTCATTTTCCATACAAAATGCAGGAAATGCCTCCCAAACTATTCATTCCCTTTCCTAAACAAGAAACCCCTCCATCAATAAGGGCTACATTTGCAAAAATCCTTTCTAGCATCTGCCTTTCAAATGTCACAGACATTCCCATACACACACACCCCCTCCTAACTTTGTGGGAACTGGGACTTCTTGCCAACCTGTTGGAAAGAAAACCCAAATATATGGGCCAGAAATGCTTGAGCAGATACTGGCAACTAACTCCCAAGAAGGACCACATCTTAAGTCATACCTTTTACCTTTTCCTTCAGTGCATGCTAATAGCTATCTGAGGCTGTTTCCCTATTAATACAGCAGCCACTATAAATCATATTCTCATAAGCCAAACTGCCTTTGTGTTTCTGCTTAACTGACATCAATGGATAACAAAGCACGTCACAGTCAGGCCTCTGTGCTGGGAGCTGGGAACTGAAATGGTTCTGAGAATCTCACTGCACAGCTGCTCTTGTGACTTCACATGTTTGATCACCATGGACACGCACAGCTTACAAACACCACCGTTCTTCAGAGATCACAGGCTGGCTATCAGCAAATGCTGTTCAGTAAACCAGGAACAGCGAGACAGAAGAAGCTATTTTGAAAATCTGTGATGACCACAGCAGCAGAAAAGGTCAGTACTTTTTAAAAACCCTACATTTTGTATAATACCAACTTTAGCAAGGCCTATTTTTCCACAAAGATTTAGTAATTTCTCTAACATTCATACAGCTCTACAATTGCCTTTCCTCTGAAACTACACAATTAGTATTAACTCAGTTCTACTATTTGTCCGTTGTGAAACCCTTGTAGCTCTTTAAGTCTGTTTCCCGAAACACAACTGCACTGATTTCTACACAGATTCTTATGATAGAGGGGATCTTCGAATCACTTATGTCTCCCTATACCCACTCTAATTCTAATGCAGCTGCCACATTCCCAGCTTGGAACCTGTTCTGCTATTACTATACTATTAGTACATTTATTCTATTTTGTTCACTGATCTACCTGAATTTTGCATATTTTTATATAAAAAGGGCCACCAGTTGTATTAGCATACAGCAACTGTTTGTTACAAATGTTCATTAAAACCATTAGACTTATAAGACTTCTCTCCAGTTCTAAATCCTTGATTGCAGTGTTCTTTTGAATGAATAGTTTAGAAATTCAGCACACAAAGTACTAGTCACGTCTTTATTTTCCAATAATGGCTACAAGAATCATTAATACTGATGCATTTTTCCTTTAGTATCTGTTGTGGACTTAACGGTGTCTCTTCTATTGCAGGTATCTCAGCAGTTTTAAAACATAATGTTGCATGTTAAAAAAACCTGAATCCCCTCCTGAAATGAATGCTTACAAAAACCCCAGCAAATTCCTAATGTAGGATTGTAGGCATAGTGCTCACACTGTCTGAATATATATTCAAATAATTATATTACCACTTACTGTTATTTCAACAATTCCCTGCCTCACTCAGATCTCAAAAATTAAGTCTAATTACTAGGCATCCCTTTCCTATATTATCTTTTAATAACTTGATATACACAGAAGATGGATTTTTAAAAGCGCTATATAGGGCATCAACCATTATTCCATCACCTTCATGTGGTATCTCACAAATGTTACAAAACATGTCTTCTGACTTGTTTCTCAAATTCAGAAAGTGTTTAGCTATACTTACTAGTGTGAACCTGTGCCACACACAAGACGACCAACAAAAAAGATATTCTGAACTGAAAGGAAAAAGCATGGATTTCATACATGTACAGCTTCTATCTTGTTGCTGTGCTTCATCATTCATTATTCAGTAATGTTGGACCCTTCTGGAAAACAATCCTGTGCTCTGAAGGTGCATCTTACTGTGGCCTATTTCACTAGCAATGTGGTAAGACTTACCATTACTTGCACTACAGGTGTTTCTTCATCCCAGGCTCTTATCTGGGATAGCATTCTCCTGCCATGGAAACCTGAGTGTACATCTAAGAATAAGCACAGCGTTCCCTCAGCTGCTCCTCATGGGACTTGTTCTCCAGACCCCTCACCAGTCTCGTTGCCCTTCTCTGGACACTCTCCAGCAACTCAATGTCCTTCTTGTAGTGAGGGGCCCAAAACTTAACAGAGTACTCGAGGTGCGGCCTCACCAGTGCCGAGTACAGGAGGATGATCACTTCCCTACTCCTGCTGGCCACACTGCTCCTGCTACAAGCCAGGATGCCGCTGGCCTTCTTGGC